>JGI20214J51650_10003309_pt1 | contig 10101 bp, 7 predicted proteins | sample WetSurMetagenome_FD_51650 | JGI IMG/M metagenome (IMG submission 51650)
TTGGCGGTCCAGGCCGGGACGATCAGCCTGACCGGTCTGGACTGTTTTGCCACCGTGCACGCCACGCTGCGGAGCGTCTTTCCCGTGGTGGCCCCGTACTTCGCGGATATCCCCTCGTTCGGCCGGCCCTGGGGATTCCTGTACGCGGGCAAGGGGCAGCACCCTGCGGCGGTGAGCCGGGACGAGATCGACCGGCGGATTCGGGAGCGCGTTGGCGGGCCGCTCCGGTACTATGACGGTGAAACCCACGCCATGAGTTTCTGTCTCCCGAAGCACGTGCGGGAACAGTTGGCCGCGGAAAAGCGCATCATCGAGGACAATCATCCGCTCTTCGCATTTCGATAGGAGCCGGGACGTGGCTGCCATCCCCGCACACCAGTTCCGTACGCCGCTCTTCGACGCCATGGTCAGCCTGGCGGAGGCCAAGAAGGTCTCATTCCACACGCCGGGGCACAAGAGCGGCAAGGGAATCTCCACGCGCTTTCGAAAGTTCGTCGGCAGCAAGATTTTTGCCATCGACCTGACCACCCTGGACGAGGTGGACTGCCTCCAGAAGCCGGTCGGCGTCATCAAGGAGGCGCAGGAACTGGCGGCGGAGGCGCACGGGGCCGACCGCTCCTTCTTCCTGGTGAACGGCACCACCGTCGGGAATCACGCCATGATCCTCTCCACGGTGCTCCCCGGGGACGAGGTGCTGGTGGCGCGCAATGCCCACAAGTCCATCCTGGCCGGGATCATCCTGAGCGGGGCCATCCCCCGGTTCTTTCTTCCCCGCTTCGACGCGGACCTCGGTATTGCCGTCAACGTCGGCGCGGAGGCGGTCGAGGCCGCCATGCGGGCGTACCCGCGGGCGCGGGTTCTGGCGGTGACGAGCCCGAACTATTACGGGATCGCCGCCGATACGCGCGCCATCGCCGCCGCGGCCCGCCGCGAGGGGAAGGTGCTCCTGGTGGACGAGGCGCATGGGCCGCACCTGCACTTCCACCCCGCGCTGCCCACGTCGGCGGTGGATGCCGGGGCGGACCTGACGGTGCAGAGCACCCACAAGATCGTCGGCGGCATGACCCAGGCGTCCATGCTGCATCTCAAGGACGGACCCGTGGACGGGACCCGCGTCGCCGCGATTCTCCAGATGCTGCAAAGCACCAGCCCTTCGTACATCCTGATGGCCTCGCTGGATCTGGCGCGCATGCAAATGGCGACGGAAGGGCGGAAGCTTCTGGCGAAGGCGATCGAGCTGGCGGAGGAGGCGCGGGGACGGATCAACCGCATCGCCGGGCTGCGGTGCCTTGGCGCCGCGCAGGTCGAGGCATGGGGAGATTTCCGACTGGATGTCACCAAGCTCACCATCTCGGTGAAGGGGATCGGGCTGACGGGGTACGCCGCCTCCGGTCTGCTGAACACCGAGTTCGGCATCCAGGTCGAGATGGCGGATCTGTACAACGTGCTGGTGATCGTGAGTATCGGCGATCGTCGCGACGACCTGGACCGGCTGGTGACCGGGCTGGAGGGGTTGGCCCGCCGATCCACGGCGACCCGCACCGGACAACCCGCGGATATCCCTGCCGTTCCTCCCGTGCAGGTAGCGCGACTGGCCTGCGCGCCGCGGGACGCGTATTTCGCCCGCCATACCCTCGTGCCGCTGTCCGGGGCGGCTGGCCGCGTCAGCGCGGACATCATCACGATCTACCCGCCCGGTATCCCGATTCTGGTTCCGGGGGAGGAAGTCTCGCAGACGGCCGTCGAATACCTCCAATTCCTGGGAGGGCGCGGCGCCCGGATCGACGGTGTCTTGGATCCGGCGCTACCGGCCAACGGGACGGCAGGGCTCGCGGCTCCGGAACCGCAGGTCCGAGTCTTGGCTACCTGACGGGACGACGTGGGAGATCGAGGCTCGCGCCGGTTCCCCCCCCGGCGTCGCGTCCGTCGGCAGGGTTGTTTCCTCCGACGCCTTTTTTGCGGAAAGGGATTGCATTTTCCGCGCACCCTGGTATAGTGCGCCGGCAGTCTAGCCCGGAAAATCGTCGGTTGCGGGCTAAGGCTGGGGTGGCCCCGCCCCCGGTTCCTTAGCCCGTGTGTCGTTCCTGGAGGCCATCCGGTGCGAAAACGGATCCGCGGTCGCGTCATTCTGCTGCTCGTCGCCACACTGCTTACGGGATACTATATCATCCCCAGCGTTTCCTCCGTGGAGAGCCTGCCTTCCCTGTTTCCCGGGATTCTGCCGCGGGCGGAGAAGGTGAACCTCGGTCTGGACCTGCAAGGCGGGATGCACCTCGTCCTGGAGGTGCAGGCCGAGAAAGCGGTGGAGAATGCGACCGACCGGGTGCGCGAGGAAGCGAAACGGCTTCTCGATAAGGAAAAGGTCGAAATCGCCCAACTTACCCGCGAGGGCATGACCGGGGTCGTCCTGAAGGTGGCGACAGCCGGGGATCGGGACAAGGCGCAACGCGCGCTGGGCGAATTGGTGACCGTGGACAAGGTGCCCGGGGCGACGCCGGACGAGCTGCGGTTGACCCTGCAGCCGCGCGAGGTGAAGCGGATCGAAGAGCTGGCGGTCCGGCAGAGCCTGGAGACCATCCGGAACCGGGTGGATCAGTTCGGCGTGACCGAGCCGCACATCGTCCCGGAGGGGGACCGGCGCATTGTGGTCCAACTCCCCGGGATCAAGGACCCGCAGCGCGCGATCAATCTCATCGGCAAGACCGCGCTCCTGGAACTGAAGGCGGTCGACGATAGCCTCAATCCGGAGGAGGTGGCGCAGGGGAAGGTGACCCTCCCGCCGGATCTGCAGCTGCTCTCACTCCGCGAGGTGGACGACCGTCGGCAGACGGTCGGGAAGCGGCCCATCGTCGTCCGGCGACAGCCGGTGATCACGGGCGCGAACCTCACCAGCGCCGAGGTGCGGCCGGACGATCAAGGGGGATGGCTGGTTGCCTTCGCGCTGGACAGCGAGGGGGGACGCATCTTCGGCGATTTTACGGGTGCCAACATCGGCAAGCACCTGGCGATCGTACTGGACGACACGGTGTTCAGCGCGCCGGTGATTCGATCCAAGATCGGCGAGGGTCGCGGTCAGATCGAGGGGAGCTTCACGGCCGAAGGTGCGCGGGACCTCGCCATCGTGCTTCGCGCCGGCGCCCTGCCCGCCCCGGTCCAGATTATCGCGAACCTGACGGTCGGGCCGAGTCTCGGTCAGGACTCGGTGCAGAAGGGCGTGCAGGCCGCCCTCCTGGCGGCCGTTCTGGTGGTCGCCCTCATGGCGGTGTATTACAAGCTGTCCGGGGTCATCGCGGACTTCGCCTTAATCCTGAATTCCATCATGCTCGTCGGCATCCTGGTGGCGATGCGGGCGACCCTCACGCTCCCGGGTATCGCGGGCATCGCCCTGGGCATCGGGATGGCGGTGGACAGCAACGTCCTCATCTTGGAGCGCATCCGGGAAGAGTTGAAGCTGGGCAAAACGGTCCGGTCGGCCATCGACGGCGGGTATGACAAGGCTTTCGTGACGATCGTGGACTCCCACGTCACCACGCTGATCACGGCGGCCGCCCTCTTCCTGTTCGGCACCGGGCCCATCAAGGGATTCGCCGTGACTCTAAGCCTGGGGGTAGCCATCAATCTGTTTTCGGCCTTGGTGGGTACCCGGGTGGTCTACGACTGGATGACATCGCGTCGCGAATTGAAGTCGTTGAGCATTTAATCGGGATCGCGAAATCCGGGGCGCCGGCGGGCCAGCCGTGGGCGGGTCGCCCCACTGCTCCTGACTCCCGGCGCCTGCCGGCGGACAAGGGGACGGGTTGATCGTGGAAATTCTGGGGAAGACCAGTTTCGATTTCGTCGGCAAGCGGTACATCGCCTATCTGGTTTCCGCCCTGCTGGTATTCCTCGGGGTGCTGGCGCTGATTCAGATCTCCCGCGGAGCCGCCAACATGGGGATCGACTTTGCGGGCGGCACGTCGATCCAGGTGAAGTTCCAGCGGCCCGTGGACCTGGGAGCGGTGCGGCTGGCGCTGAGCAAGAGCGGCATCAGAGACAGCGAGCCGCAGCAGTTCGCCGACGGCCGAAGCGTGATGATTCGGCTCAAGCGGAGCACGGCGGAGGCGGGCATGGCGCAGCAGGTGCAGGACGCCTTGCGCGCCGGGTTTGCCGACAACCCGTTTACCCTGGAAGCGTCCACCGAGGTGGGGCCGGCCATCGGCAAGGAGCTACAACAGAAGGCCCTGCTGGCGGTCGTCATTTCCCTGGCCGGGATCGTGCTCTACATNGCCTGGCGGTTCGAGTTCCGGTTNGGGGTGGCTGCCACGGTGGCAACATTTCACGATGTGCTCGCCGTGCTCGGTGTCATCTTCATCCTGAACAAGGAAATCACGCTGCTCATCGTCACTGCCCTGCTCACCGTGGCCGGGTATTCCTTGACGGACACGGTGGTGGTGTATGACCGCATCCGCGAGAACCTCCGTGCTCGCCGCAAGGAAGCCCTGGGTGATGTCATGAACGCCAGCATCAACCAGGTGCTGAGCCGAACCGCCATGACCTCGCTCACCACCCTGCTGGCCGCGGCGGCGCTGTTCTTCCTCGGGGGGGAGGTGCTGCACGATTTCGCCTTCGCCCTCTTGCTCGGGATCGTGGTGGGGACCTACTCTTCGTGGTTTGTGGCCTCCCCGCTGATCTACGAGTGGCGCATCCGCAGCGAGGCCGCCCGTCGCTCGCGGCGGTGAGGCGGAGTCGCCGTGACCGAGTCGAAAATCACGAGGCGCTGGCGGATCGCCGACCAGGATGCTGAGTCGGCGGCTGCTCTGGGCGAGGCGCTCGGGGTCTCCCGGCTGGTCGCCCACCTCCTGATGCGGCGCGGCTGCGCTACCCCCGACCTCGCCCGTACCTTCCTGGACGTTTCCCCCGATGCCTTGCACGACCCGCGAAGCATGGCCGGGATGGCCTGCGCGGTGGAGNGGCTCCAGCAGGCCGTCACGCACCGGGAACCGATCCTGATCTGCGGTGACTACGACGTAGACGGGGTGACGGGGATGGCGGTTCTGGTGAGCGGCCTTACCCACGCGGGTGCGGATGTGACCTATGCGGTACCGAACCGGCAGGAGCACGGGTACGGACTGCCGGCGAGCATCGTGGAGGAGGCGGCCGCGCGGGGCGTGCGGGTCTTGGTCACCGTCGATCACGGTATCACCGCCCACGCGGAGGTGGCCCTCGCCCGCGACCGCGGGCTGGACGTGCTCATCTGCGACCACCACGTGCCTCCACTCACCTTGCCGTCCGCCACGGCCATTCTGAATCCCCGCCAACCTGGCTGCGGCTATCCCTTCAAAGAGCTCTGCGGCGTAGGGATCGCGTTCAAGCTGCTCCAGGCATTCTACGGAGCCGACGCGCGCGAGGAGTGCTGGCCGCTGCTGGACTTGGTGGCCCTGGGTACCATCGCGGACTTGGTTCCCATGGTGGGCGAGAATCGCGTTCTGGTGAAGCACGGTTTGGCCCAACTGGCCGCCACGACCCGCCCCGGCCTTCGGGCCCTTGGCGAGGTGGCGGGGGTGTCTCTCTCCGACCCCGCCGGGGTGACGCCCGGGCGGGTTGCGTTCGGGTTGGCGCCCCGCATCAACGCCGCCGGGAGGCTGGACGACGCCACGGTCGCGGTCCGGCTGATGTTGACAACGGATCCGTTCGAGGCCCGCGAACTCGCGGCGCAGCTCGACCGTCAGAACCGCGAGCGGCAGGAACTGGAGGGCCAAGTCCTCGCGGATGCGTTGGCGCGCGCCGCGGCAACCCACGATCTCGCGCGCGATCGGGCGATCGTGCTGGCGTCACCAGACTGGCACCCCGGGGTGCTGGGAATCGTGGCGGCGCGACTGGTGGAGCGGTTCGGTAAGCCCGCAGCGCTCATCGGCACGCAAGGGGATTACGCGCGGGGTTCCGTCCGGTCGGCCGGCGGTTGGCACGTGGCGGATGCCCTGGGGCGGTGCGCCGACCTGCTGACGCATTACGGTGGCCACCGGTCGGCCGGCGGCTTCTCGCTCGCGCCGGATCGCATCGACGCATTCCGGGATCGTTTTTTGTCGCTCGCGGCGGCGGACCTCACGGACGAGGCGCTGGCGCCGGTCCTGGAAATCGAAGCCGAGGTGGCCCTGGACGACCTTGGCCTGGACGTGGTGGATGACCTGGCGCGACTCGGCCCCCACGGTCTGGGGAACCCGGAGCCGGTGTTAGCCGCCCGGGGGCTCCAGGTGATGCGCTCCCCCCGGCGGGTTGGCCGGAACCACCTAAAATTCAAGGTCCGCCAGTCCGCGTCCGGCCGACAGGTCGTCGAAGCCATCGGCTTCAATTTCGGCTCCTACGCCGAGGCACTCGATCAGCCGAGCGCCCCGCAGGTGGATCTGGCTTTCGTACCGGAGCGAAACGCCTGGAACGGACGTGAAATTCTCCAGTTGCGCGTGAAGGATCTCCACCTTCTCGATGGAACCTGATCCGGAGCACCGCGTTGGCCGACAAGCGGTCGTAGACCCCTTCTTGACTGCCAGATTACCGGACTGCACGACTCCTTTGGCAGCCAGGGAGGTGGAGCGAGCCCTGCAGCCTCTGGGAACCCCTCGGAAAATTTGACCGTTTTCTTGACGTGTTCTCATTCCGGAGAACCGGGGTGTTCCTTTTTTCTTGACAAGGTTTGGCTCACGGCTATAGTTGCGCGATTGAGCAATCGCTGTGGGGACGCGACGTTGTGAGCGACGGCGGTCGGATCCCAGCGCGAAGCCTGCGGCAATGCCCTGTGAAACGCCCCCTGGCGATCCGGAGGAACGAATGGAAGAACGCATCCGCGCGATATTCGAGGAGAGCGCAGGGCTCACGCTCCGTTTCGGCAGGGAAAATGCAACACGCATCGCGGCAATGGCTCGATGCATGGCGGATGTGCTGCGAGGAGGGGGAAAGATCCTGTTCTGTGGAAACGGCGGGAGCGCAGCGGATGCACAACATCTGGCAGCGGAATTCGTCAATCGGTTCCACCGGGATCGACGCGCCTTGGCTGCCCTCGCCCTGACGACGGATACGTCCGTGTTGACGAGTATCGGCAACGATTCGGGATTCGATCGGATTTTTTCTCGGCAGGTCGAGGCGCTGGCGCGGCGCGGCGATCTTTTGGTCGCCATCAGCACCAGCGGCAATTCGCCCAACGTGTTGCGGGCGGTCGAGGCGGCACGGGCGCTGGGCGTCGTGACCGTCGGCCTGTGCGGCGGGTCCGGCGGGGCGCTGGCCGTGGCGGTAGACGAGGCGTTCGTCGTTCCCAGCGAGGTCACACCCCGTATACAGGAAGCACATATAACTGTGGGACACGCCTGGTGCGCCTTGACTGAAGACCTTCTCGCCGGCAATTCTGGGGCGGCGAACGGAGCCACCTATGCCGGTTGACGCGACGCGGGCCACCGATGGAGCGTACCGGACGACGCGACGGCTCCTCTGCGGCGCCGTATTGGGATTCCTGGTCCTCGGTCTCGCCGGCTCGGCGCTGGCGGTGCGGAACGCGGGGGCCACTCGGTACCGATCGAAGGCACAGAGCCGGCCGACGGTCTCGGCACGCACGCACGCGCCGTTGCCGCCGGCCGTTGAGTCGCTCGAGTTGCCCAGAGCCGGGCTTCCGGCGGGCAACGGCGGGGTGCCTCGGCTGGGCGTAAACGCGGCCTCGGCCATTTTGGTGGACGCGAAATCCGGAGTTGTCCTGTACGAGAGGTATCCGGACGCGCCCCTTCCGCCGGCGAGCGTGACCAAGATTCTGACCGCACTCATCATTCTAGATCGCGGCCGGTTGAGCGACACCGTCGTGGTGAGCCAGGTTGCGGCCCAGACGGGCGGGCACCGGCTCGGGTTGCGCGCCGGTCAGCGGGTTTCGCTCGCGGATCTTTTGGCGGCGGTGCTGATCCTGTCGGCAAACGATGCGGCCGTGGCCGCGGCCGAGCACGTGGGGGGGGGCCTGAGTGGGTTTGTGGGCCTGATGAACGAGACGGCCAAGGATCTCGGCATGGCCAGCAGCCGGTTTGCCAATCCGCACGGTCTGGACGAGCCGTTTCATTTCACCACCGCCCGAGATATGGCGACCCTGACCCGCGTGGCGCTGGACAATTCGACGTTCGCGGAGTTGGTCCGCGCGCGGCAAGCGCATCTCACGATCTGGAAACCGGGCCGCCGGAATCTCGTCCCCCAGAACCGGATCGTACTCAGCCACAATCGCCTCCTCGGCCAGGTGGCAGGAGCGGACGGGGTGAAGACCGGGTATACCGATTCGGCAGGCAGGTGCCTGGTGGCGTCGGCCAGCCGCGGCAACCATCGGATGATCGCCGTGTTGCTGAACGACCCACAGCGATGGACAGACGCGGCAGCGCTGCTGGAGTACGGCTTCGGATCTGTTAGGGACGCCGCCCGCGCTCGGCCCGACGGCCAACCGTGGCTCGCCCTGCATGGTGAGGGGTGGCCGCGGCTCGACGCGCAGGCTCGTCCGGAGGAGCGCCCATGAATCGGATAGGGTGGATCGGTCTGGGGAGCCTTGCACTGCTGGCGTGTTTCCTGCCGGCCCTCGCGGGTGCGGCCAACCCGCCGGATCCGGCGCCGGGATCGCCGCTCGTCGCTTCAGAGGGGCCGTATGTGGTCAAGAAGGGCGACACGCTGTGGGGTATTTCGCGGGATCTGCTCCAAGACCCGCTGCTCTGGCCCCGGCTCTGGGAGACGAACAGCTTCATCACGAATCCAAATCTCATCTATCCCGGCGATCAGCTGGTGGTTCCCGGGAAGGATCTGAGCCCGGCGGCTCCTGTGGTCGAAGCGCCCACGCCGGCCGCTCCGGCGCAGACGGTGGAGGCGCCGCAACCCGCACCGCCGGCCGCACCCGCACCGCCGCTGGCACCCGCACCCGCACCGCCCGTGGCAGCCATGCCGCCCCCCGCTCCGGTAGTGGCCACGCCTGTTCCCGGACCGCCCGTGCCGCCGGCCAGCCGTTACGCCATGGTCTGCAGTCCCGGCCTCGTGCCGGAGCAACAGGTGGATCGTGTGGGGATCGGGACTCTCGTGATGAGTTCCGAGGCGCGCGTCATGCTCTCCGCAGAGGACCGAGTCGTCGTCGGGTTGGACGACAGCCGGTCCGTCAAGAAGGGCGATCAACTCCTGGTGGCGCGTGCCGGGAGGCGCCTGATCCATCCGCGTACGGGGCTGTCGGCCGGTCGCGTTCTCTACGCCGTGGGGTTGCTCGACGTGACGGATGTACAGGCTCGGGTCGTGCAGGCTCGGATCAGCTACAGTTGCGGACCGATCGGCCTGGGCGATCGCGTGATCCCATTTACGCCGCTGCTCTTCCCCGAGGACAAGACCCCGCAGCCAGCCCGGCGGTCGGTGAGCGGCGTCATCGTCGATTCGCTCCGGGGCGAACAGCTCATGGGGATACAGCAGATGGCCTTCGTGGATGTGGGCGCGAACCAGGGTGTCGCCCTGGGAGACGTCTTTGCGCTGCAGCGGCCGAACCTTCCGGCCCCTGCGGCGACTGGCGAGATGCTCCCCATGCCGCCCGACCCGCTGGGAGACGCGGTCGTCATTCGGGTCGTGGAGCGTTCGGTCACCGTCCTGCTGACGAGCAGCGCCCGTGAGGTACGGGTCGGCGATCAGGCCATCCTGAGTCGCCAAATCGCCCCCTGAGGCGCGAGCGCGCTCCCGAGGCGGCGCTCGAAAACCGACGAGGAGGGCGATGCGCGTCGGCGCCCGGCCTCCGATATACACCGAATCGCCTTTCCCGGCGGATACGGAGCGGGAGGCCCGCTGGGCGTGCGGTCTGCTTCCCCAGCTTGGCGGCGTTGCCCTGCAGGGGTTGTTGGCGACTTTCGGGTCGATCTCCCGGGCGTGGACGGCTTCCCCGGACGCCTTGCAGCAGGTCACGGGAATCGGGCCGGTGATCGCCTCTGCCATGCGGCGGTTTCCGTGGGCGCGTATGGTCCGGCAGGACCAGGCGCGCGTTGCTGACGCCGGCCTCACCGTGCTGGTGTGGGGCGATCCGGAATACCCGGCCCGCCTGCAAGCGATCGGCTCGGCCCCACCCGTCGTGTACCTGCGAGGGAAACTCGAGCC
>JGI20214J51650_10003310_pt1 | contig 10100 bp, 9 predicted proteins | sample WetSurMetagenome_FD_51650 | JGI IMG/M metagenome (IMG submission 51650)
AGACATGAATTCTGAAGGCGGAATTTGACTACTTGCAGGACGGTTCCCATAAAAAGCGTAGTTTAGCAAAAGGTTCAAATCTTCAAATAACAAGGTCTAAATATTTAAAGTCCAACGTGCATTTAAATGACGACAATTAAAAATAAAATAGCGCTTGTTACTCCACCTTACATGGAAGAAATGGGTCACCACCCAATTTTTCCACCGCTTGGATTGGCATACATTGCTGCTGTACTAGATGAGAACGATTTTGAGGTAAAAATTTTTGATTGTCCAGTATGCAAAATTAGTCCTCAGAAACTTAAGGTCGAATTAGATGCGTTCCAACCAACAATAGTTGGGATAGGTTCCATGACGTCTACGGTTGATTCAGCATTAGAATCTGCTCGTGCAGCCAAAGAAGTTTGCCCGACCTCTAAAGTAGTTATGGGGGGATCACACGCAACATTTGCAGACACACAGATATTAAAAGATGAGAAATCAGTCGATATTATAGTGAGGGGTGAGGGAGAAGAAACCCTCCTTGAACTTGCCCAGCAGTCGACAAGCATGCAGAAAATCGGCGATATCAAGGGAATAACTTTTAGGAAAGGAAACGAGATATTCCAAACACCTACACGCCCCTTCATCCAAAACCTTGATGCCCTACCACGTCCAGCCTACAGGTTTTTGCCTATCGAAAAGTACTGGATTGCTGGAAGAAAACTTCTTTCCATAATAACAAGCAGGGGATGCCCCTTTCAGTGTTCTTTTTGCGTAGCCTCTGAAATGTTTGGGTCAAAGTTCAGAGCCAGAAGCCCAAAAAACGTTCTCGACGAGCTTGAGTGGCTAAGAGATGAATATGGTGCTGAAGGAATAGCATTCCAAGATGACACATTAACTTTTGACAAGAAAAGAACCATGGAAATATGCGATGGAATGATTGAGAGAAAAATTAACCTGCCATGGGGATGTGGAACGCGAGCGGACATCGTGACAAGAGAAATCCTACAAAAAATGGCTAAAGCAAAATGTAATGAAATTATGTTCGGAGTTGAATCAGGATGCCAGAAAATGCGCAATGTACTAAAGAAAGGAGTTACGAACGAACATTGTGATAATGCAATTAGATGGGCAAAAGAAGCAGGCATGTTCGTTACCGTATCAGTGATTCTGGGTTATCCAGGTGAAACAAAAGAAACATTGCAAGAAACTTTAGATTTTGTCCGCAAAGCTGAACCTGATGATGTTTGGCTCTGCTATGCAACACCCTACCCAGGTACTGCCCTCCGCGAATTGGTGAAAAAAAACGGTTGGAAAATGACGGAAAATTGGAAGCTGTATAATACAATGAATCCCACTTTCGAAGACCCGAATCTGCCTGTATCAGAAATAACTCAAATAAGAAAACGATTCTACAACAGGTTCTACTCTCCAAAGTACATAATGCGTGAAGCAGTTAAAGGGTACTTGAAAGGCAACCTGTATAGCAAAATCATGTCAAGAACAGCACTAAATTATAATCTCTGGCGAATCAAAGCCAGCCTTCAACACCATTAAATGATAATTAAGTGTACTGCTAAAACCTTTAGTCTTATGCTACTGAAGCATAGCACACTGGCTTTCCCGGCTTTGGGACAAAAGTCCTTTGAGCTATTCGGAATAACCTTTCCACACTCTTTATCGAGAAAAGCTAGCATCTTAAAATCTTACAGAAAAAATAAATTCTAACAGAAACTTTATTATTCTTATCAGCCCGTTTAAACGTACAATCGAAGGGAACTCGAATGAAAAAAGCCTTTGAGCCTGAAAAAGGCAAGTCAGAAGCCTATGATTCACGGGAAAACTGGCCGCCTTACACCTACAGGGATTACCCAGGCATAAAACCTGAAACATACGAAGCCTTCATGAAATTCNTAGATACCGAGAACACTTCAGGCCGCTTAATGGAGCTTCAACCGTGGGTTTCAGTTTGCGACAGCAGGTGTGCATTTTGCTATTTCCCAACCACTGCATCAAGCAAGGTGCAGATTGAACCCTACCTTAACTTGCTCAAAAAAGAACTTGCCATGTACGCTAAAACCAAATATGTTAAAACCAGCGTGTTTGACGAAATCGTTTTAGGAGGGGGAACCCCAAGCGTACTCAGCGCTGATCAAATAATTGATTTAATTGATTTCTGCAAAGCTAACTTTAGCACAAGTAAAGAATACTTCATCAAAGTTACCGGTTCTTCAAAGACATTGGCACTTCCAAAAATCGATAAGTTGGCAGAGTACGGTGTCTACCAAATGGACATGGGTGCACAAACTTTCGACGACAACTTACGCAAAGCGTTGTGCTTGCCGGATAGCGCTGCCGATGTCCAGAGAGCCATAAAACATGCAAGAAAACTTGGATTAGTAGTCTGCGTTGACATCATGTATAACCTGCCGGGACAGACAATGGAAAGTTGGGTAGACACACTCAAGAAAACAATCGAGTTAGACGCAGAAGTTGACGCTTACTCATTACATGTAGATCCTGGAACAATTTTAGAGAAAATGATTAAAAATGGTACCTCGCCGCCACAAGGCAACGCTGAGAAGGAGAAGCAAATGTTCATAACCGCTCACAAAATGCTTACCGAAGCAGGCTACAAAGCAGTGGGTCACGACCGCTANAGCCGAGTGGAATGGCACATGCGTGAAAACTGTCTTAACGGCTGGCCATGGGGAGGCATCTTAACTACGGGCGCAGGCTGCTTTATGGGATATCTTCAGAAATTCTCCTATTCCAACATTGAAAACATAAACGATTACATGGAAACAGTGAAGTCGGGAAAATTACCAATATGCAGACTCTCTGAATCAACAACTGAAGACATGATGCGAAGAACCATGACACGATTATACCTACGATTGCCAGTTAGCAAAAAAGAATTCAGGGAGAAATTTAGCACTACACCAGAAAAGGTTTTTCCAAACCAACTGGAGAAACTCAAGGAACAGGAATTGATTGAGATAGACGACAAAGAAATTCGTTTGACCAAGAAAGGCGAACTCTGGAAGGGTAACATAGCTTGGGAGTTTGCGCCTAATCAAACAAAATAAATTTTTTTATTCTAATTTTCTTAAAAGATTTTGACAATAAGAATAGCGAAATTGTTCTTTGAAGAATTTAAAAAAGAAAAGAGAGTGGGAGTTTTTAGTGCCTTTGAGGCTGAATGCCATACCAAGTCATTACTTTGCCGAGTATCGGTACGATTACGCCTAATGCAATTAATGGCACAAAATTAGTTACGACTGCCAATACCGGGTCCACTTTCCAAGAGTCCTGAGCCATCTGTCTTGCGGGTTCAAGCGAGATAGTGTAATTCAAGTAAGCTTTGAGCACTGAGACTATCACTGAAGCAGTCAAACCTGAGAGGAGCATTCGTTTGAAGGTTGTAGATCCATTGTTGAGCGCGCCAGCCATGTAGCCAATGATAACACCGTAGACAATCCAGTAGAGCATGCTGATGTCACCAAAGAAGTTGTAAGTAGTTACTCCTGCACTTGCATAAAGTGCGTTATAATGACCTGCTTGCGCTACGTAATAAAGACCGCCCATGACGAAGCCTGCAGCTCCGCCTGCCCATTTATTCCACAGCAAGCCTAAAACCAATGGGATACCGAGAATAATCATTTCTGCAAAGCCGTTAACGAGAATGACCGCGATCGTATTTGTCGCACCCAAAACATGGTGTTGTCCGCCAACGTTAACGTAAACCGCAAGAACATAAATTAGAATCACTAGAATCATTGGAATAATAATGCCGCCGAAGATGTCCGATAACTTGAATTTGTTTTCTTCCAATTTTTATCCCTTGACTTATTTTACGTGGTGACGTGTTTATAAGCTTAATGCTTGCATGCTTTGACACCCAACGGAAACCCGCTATAACCTCACACAACTAATCGCACGAATACATAATCAATTGAAGTTCGCAATTAGAATAAAAAAAAATAAAAGAAAAGATAAAAGGAGAGTTCTTTATTGACGCGCCATCTTGATGGTGCTAGCTAAGGGCAGTCGTGATGGACAGACAAACGAGCACGTCCCGCATACTAGACAGTCTTTGGCCCAGAGTTTTTCAGCTTTTGCGAAGTCGCCCTTCGTTACGGCGTTGTAGATTGCTATGGGCTGTAGACGTACTGGACAAGCGTTGAGGCATCTTCCGCAGTGAATGCAAGCTGTTGCTTTTTTAGTTTTCTTAACGGTGTTTTTTGTAAAGTAGATTATGCTTGAGGTTCGTTTGGTTACTGGTGCGTCGATTGTTTGGAGAGCGATTCCCATCATTACTCCGCCGACGACTATGTTTCCGATGTCTTTTGTGTTTATGTTGTTTTGGCTCAGTATGTCAGCTATTGGAGTGCCAATTTTCACCAGCAGGTTTTTGGGTTTTGCGACGTCGCCGTTTAGTGTTGTGACTCTGGATATTAGTGGTTCACCTTCAAAGACAGCATTTGCAATAGCGTTTATGGTTGAGACGTTCTGGACGATGGTACCCATCTCGTAACTACGTTTCCCTGGAGGCACCTCGTAGCCAAGGATTGCTTTTTGCAGGACACTTGCGTCGCCCTGTTGGTAGGTCAGGTGTTTTGCGATAACTTGGGTTTCTGGTTCTTTACCGAAGGCTTCCTGAAGTTTAGGTATAGCTTCAACTTTGCTTTCTTTGGTTACAACGATGACTTTGGGATTGCCCAGAAGTTTGCGTATGACGCGTACACCACGTACAAGGTTTGCGGTTTTCTCAATCATTAAGCGTTCGTCTGCTGTGTCGTATGGTTCGCCTTCTGCTCCGTTTACGATCAGGGTTGTTATTTTCTTGTCTGCGGGGATGGACAGTTTGATGCTAGTTGGGAAACCTGCGCCGCCCATTCCGATGATTCCTGCTTCGCGGATACGTTTTAGCAGTACTTCGTTTGAGGTGTCTTTGAGTTCAGCCTCAGAAATTGGAGTCAGGGTTTTGTCTTTGACTTTTTTGCCATCACCTTCGATGTAGATTGCTTCAGTTGCGTATTCAAAGCAGCTGTTGAAAACGTTTGCGATTTTTATGACTTTGCCGCTGATTGGGCTGTGGACTGGTGCACTTATGCGTTCCTTGGAGTCTGCGATTTTTTGTCCGATGACCACGATGTCNCCAACAGAAACCAGGGGACTGTTAGTTGCCCCGGATTGTTGGTTTGTGAGTACAACTGCGATTTTTGGGTCAGGGAAAAGTTCAATGGGTGTTTTTCTTGCAACGTCTTTCTGTTCTTTTATTTCAACTAAGTTTGCCATTTTGTTCATCTCCCGAAGGGTTTGCCGATGCGAACACGGTCAATAAGCGGGACTGTTAAGTTCATGATGAGCAATGCTAGCAGTGAGCCGCCAAAGAAGCCCATAAAGGTTTGTATCAGAATAGTCAGAACAGCGAGGCCGACGCCGAAGATAATTTGTCCGACTCCGCTAAAGGGTGTTGTCGCGGGATCCGTGGCCATGAAGAATGCCATGAATATTGAGCTGCCGATGAAAAGTTCGAAGAACAGTCTTGTGGTTAAGTCTGCGTCGCCGAACATGAAAGAGAATGTCAATGAGAGCACTGCAATAGCGAGGAGGTAACTTGCGGTGATTTTCCATTTAATGTATTTACGTCCGATTACAAAGAGTGCGATACCTGCTACGATGACCGCGATACTGCTTGCTCCGCCGACCCATCCGTGATACTTTGCCAATAGCATAACTGATTCAAGGCTAGCTGGAGACGTTACGGTAGGTAAGCTATAGCAGGTTTGTAGGTAGCCAGCAAATGACGGATAGCCTGCAGAACCTCCGTTGCTGCCAACAATGGTTGCGCCTATACCGCCTGCCAGTGACGGAACTTTGAGGAGCCCACTTGTTAGGTGCCAGCTTGTTATGAGAGTTGTCATTGTGGCTGGTAGTAGTACGAGGAATTTGGCTGCTGCCGCGGGGTTTACTGGTTTTCTTCCTGCTAAACCTGCAATTTTTTTGAAAACAACAATACCTATGAGTGATATTAAGGCGATGTAGAAGAATGCGAGGGGTGCTTCGACAGGTATTCCAGTTTCCTGTCCCATTGCCATTGATGGGAATCCGAGAGTAAAACAATTAATGACGATTAAACCAAATACTCCGGCGGACCAAGTGTTTACTTCGCTATCAGCTGCTAATTTGCCGATCAACAGGTCAACTGCGACTGCTATGCCGACTGCAATGAGTGCGCCGATGGCGACGGTTAAGCCTAGATTCCATCCTGAAGGAGTGGTGACTTCTAACCAGAGTGCGATTGTAACAACGGTTACTGCAAGTATAGCGAAAAAGGTGTACTGCATCATGCGATTCTTTGACATTGAACCGGTAATGTGGGGTGCTGGGTTTACAACTAGATCGTTTGGTGATTGATTACTCATTTGATTAACCTTCTCAAATGAAGAATTTTATTTAAAGTCTTATCTATTAAACTCTTTCGGAGATAGCGGATATGCAAATCCAAGCTAGCGAACCGTGCTTTGGGTAAAGCCTAATACATGTAGGCAACAAACTATCTTTGGCTAAGGAGCAGGAAACTTTGACGACTGCAGAGAACAATGCACTTGAAGGAATAACCTTAGCAGTATACATGTATACTGTCAATAAGGGGAAGCCTGTTGGTCCCCGAGACGTCATGAAAGGCGTCGGACTCAGCAGCCCCAGCGTCGCCTACAGGCACCTGCAGAAGCTAGAAGATCTTGGAGATTTACAGAAAAACGAGTATGGTGAATATACCGTTAAACGAAAAGCGCATATCAGGGGACAGGTTTGGGTTGGCAACCGATTGTTACCCAAGATGTGGCTCTATGCCTCATTGTTCCTTGCAATCTTAATCGTTGAAATCATTATTTTAATCCTTCATTATGCGGTTGAGACAAGTGAATTCAAGGTTTTCTTCTTCCTTCTCACTCTTATAACGGGGTTGGCTTTTGGGGTTTTTGCTGTAGAAGGGATGTTACAGAGCAAGCGAAAAACCAGTGCTTTAACCGAATAGAGATGTANAAGGTATNGGAAAATTGTTGGCATGCTTTTNTNGTATTTTCTTTCAGTAAATTTAAAGAATAAAAAGTGGTTTCCCTAAAAACAATAATTTCTACCTCTAGTTTGTAGTAGCTGTAAAAACAAAATACAGGTAACAGAAAAGTCTGAAGAGAAGAAGAAACGATTTATGTGAGACCATTTTCTTCTTCTAATTAGCAAAAATGGGTTGCTTTTTGCAGTTTTTTTAAAAAAGGAAATAATCATTTTTTTAGAGTAAGTTTTATATCAGCTGGGTAAACTATTTCCACTGTGAAATAAATGAATCCGATCACAGCCCCATTGTTCATGGTTGTTTGGCGGTGTACCCGCAACTGTGTGGGCACTTGCACATATTGCAGTTACATCAAGGAATACGCTAAAGACCAAGAGCTGACCACTGCACAAGCTAAACATATGGTTGATGAAATGGCAGAGTTTGGCTCAGAATGGCTTGGAATCAGCGGCGGAGAGCCCCTCGTTCGACCCGACGTTTGGGAAGTTATAGAGTACGCTGAAAAGAAGCACAACATGAAAGTTAGCTTAATCACGAGCGGGTTCGCATGGGATGAAGAACGCTTTGATAAACTGCGCAAGTATGAAGTTCACACAGCCATCAGCATTGATGGTGACAGAGACACAAACGACATGATACGACGCAAAGGAGGCTACGACAAAGCGCTACACGCCATGAAAAAACTAAGCGAAGTCGGCTTACTCGACTGCCTTGTCACAACTATGACTAAGCACAACATCCACCAGATGGCACATCCAGCAGCGCTGGCGGAAGAATACAAAGCCCGAATGCTCGTATACCACAACCTCGTGCCAGTAGGCAGAGCAGGCGAACACATGGCAGATATAGCCCCAACCCCCGAGCAGTACGAAACAGCGTTCAATGAAATTTACGATATACAACGCAAACTTTACGGAAAAGTCAAAGTCAACGTTTATGCACCCTTCTACGCACGCATCGTACGTCAAAAGAACCCCACTGACTTCTGGCAATGGTACAACGAGGGCTACCTTGGTAAATGCACCATTGGCGGCAACTACATTGGCATCACGGAAAATGGCGACTACCGAAGCTGCGGTTTTCACGAAGGCTATCGCATCGGCAACGTTAAAGACAAGAAACTGCGCACAGCATGGCAAGAACTCCAAAAAAGCGAACTCCACCTCAAACTACGCGACAAAAGCAACCTTAAAGGCAGATGTGGAATCTGCGAATACCGAGAAATCTGCGGTGGATGCAGAACACGCGCAGAATTCTACACCGGCGACCTCTTCGAGTCAGACCCAGCATGCAACTACATACCAAAAATCTTGCAAGAAGACCCCAAGTATCTTGAGGATCTGCGCAAGAACCCAATGGGTAAGAAACAGTAAAATAATATTTTTCTTTTTACTTCTTCTAACTTTTCATTGCTTTGTATATTGTATTGGCGATTATTTTTGCGGCTGTAATGTCAGCGTTAACGCAGTCGAAAAAAATAATTAGGATGACTAGCCAATGCTGAGCTATGATAGGATATAGTTTTTCCAAACAATGGAAAGCAGAAAGGTTCTTTACTCTACACACAATAGTCGATAGATTGGAGACAAGACTGTGCCACTAGCGTTTATTATTGGAACTGCTGGCTCTGGCAAATCCCTCTTCACAGCAGCTTTTGCCGAATGGCTTAAAATGTCAAAACAGGATGTGGCAGTGGTCAATTTGGATCCTGGAGCATTAAAACTACCCTACCAGCCAGATGTTGATGTCCGAAACTACGTGGAAGTGGGTAACATAATGGAAAAGTATGGTTTAGGTCCAAACGGGGCTTTGGTTATGGCAGCTGACTTGATTGCGGATGAGATTGAAAACTTAACCCGCGACATCGAAGAAGCCCACGCAGACATCGTACTTGTAGACACTCCTGGGCAAATGGAGTTGTTTGCTTTCCGTGCGAGCGGCCCATACATAGTTAATGAATTAACCAAAGAACCTAAAGCATTAATCTATCTTTTCGATGCTGTTTTCTCAATTAACCCGTTAAACTATGTTTCAAACATGTTCTTATCCGCGGCAGTTTACAACAGGTTTTTTCAGCCTCAAATTCACCTTCTCTCAAAAAGCGACTTGATACCTAAAAAAGATGTCCAAGCTATTGCAAGTTGGTCAGCAAACACAAACACATTGGAAGATGCGATTGAAGAAAGGCTTGAGGGAACAAAACGCCTCTTCAGTCGTAACATGATGCAAGCCATCAATAAACTTGGCTTGAAGTTCCTGTTGATGCCCGTTTCGTCTAAGTCGAACGAAGGCATGGTAAATGTTAACACTATGCTTGAACGCATTTTGAACGAAGGAGAAAAATATACAACTTAAACGCTGATCAGGGACCAACTTGCAGCAAAGGCGCCTCGCTTAGCCTTCAAGTATGAATCAGCCCCAGAAATAATAATAACGTCATCTTCCTCAGGCATCAATTCCTCAAGAATTTGGCGTGCAGCTTTAGGATACTGCTTGTCTATGCAATCGCTTACGGATTCAATGCACAGATGCCCATTCTTAAAAACAATGATTAAGGCTTTGCGCGCACCTGCAATAATGGCTGCGTCACGCTGATCAATCCCAGAATCTATCTTCTGCCCACTTTTCTTAACTAAAAAAGCGAAATTAAACTCAGATTGAGCTAGTTCAGATCTTGGAATTTCGACTCGTTTAGGAAAGATTCCTTGAAACTGCTCCCAAATATCCAAGCCTTTTTTTGTCAAGTTGCAGCCTTCTTTAGAGGTTTCAATCAAAGCAGCTTCCCGCAATCTGCTTATTATAGTACGTACTGCACCATCCCCGACGTTGAGTTTCTCTGCTAATTTGTTTCTGCCCATTGACTTCTCTGACAATAGTTCTAAAGCGTAGAAAATATGGAATATGGTGAAGGTGGTTGATGGCCCAGGGGCTTTCTTTCCTGCAATCTGCTGCATGAACTTCTTGAGGGACGATACCATGTTCTACACGTTTATAGTTAAGCGTCGACAGGGTTTTTATAACTTGCCAAAATCAA
>JGI20214J51650_10003311_pt1 | contig 10100 bp, 13 predicted proteins | sample WetSurMetagenome_FD_51650 | JGI IMG/M metagenome (IMG submission 51650)
TTTTAAAATCTTTTTTTAATTCCCGTACTCACTTCCATATCCTCGCCCGGGAGGGTGCGATCTCGTTATCCCCGAGCAGGTTGATCACGGTCTCGGAGATATCCCCGGCATACTCCCCCGCCCGGTGATACGGCTGATTATGATATAGTTCATCGCCATGTTTGGCGAGATCCCCATCTTCCGCGAGAGCGATGCGTTTTGCACGGATGTTATTGATTTACCGGGCGAAGTGAATCACATCGGATCACTCTGTATCTCTATATATACATCATTCGATACATAAATTATGTTTTAACTCAATATACCTGCTCAAAGCTGTTGGGGGATCTGCACAGTGGACCAGTCACGATGTGATCCGATGAAACGGATAATTATTTCATGGAATGTAAATGGCCTGCGCCAGCGTCACCAGATGAACCAGTTTTTACCGGTGTTCCGCCATAACCCGGATATCGTCTGTGTCCAGGAAACCAAGACTGCGAGCGACAGGATCCCCCGGGATCTGAAAAAAATTCACGGGTACAACTGTTATTTCGATGAAAGTCACCCGGAAAACCTGACAGAAGTAATACTCTTTTCAAGGCAGGAACCGGATCGCGTGAGTTTTGGTTTCGGAAACACGCCATTTGATGATGAAGGAAGGATCCTTATTGCCGAGTATGAGACATTCACCCTCATGAATATGTACTTCCCACTGGGCATCGGGCCTGCTGACACGCTCGAACACAAACTCGCGTTTTATGATGCGTTCCTCGAATATATTTCACGCCGTAACAACGAACAACGAAACGTGATCGTCTGCGGGGACTTCAGTATCGCCCATACCGACAGCGATGTCTCAAAACCGGTAAAGAAAGAGAGGCAGCGGACGGGAATAACCATGCAGGAGCGGGATAAACTGGACAGGTTGATCGATGCAGGGTTTTCTGATACCTTCCGGTTGTTCAATAAGGAAAACGGCCATTATTCCTGGTGGCCGAATGGATTCTCCCTTAAAGAACGGAGACTGGGCTGGCGACTCGATTACGTGTTTGTAAATACATCCGTCAGACCATATGTCACGGGTACGGAAATCCTTGCCTGTTACGAAGGATCAGACCACTGTCCGGTTATGATGGCGATGGAGATGCCGGAAAAGTTCCCGCAGGAAAAACACAAATCTCTGGAACCAGTCCCACGGGCCGGTGCAGAGTCACGATCATGAAATCAAAATATGGCTGGGTTGAGATTGATGGTGTAAGGTATGATCATGATGTGATCATGCACACCGACCGTTCGGTAATAAAACGTTCCAAGAAAAAATCAAAAAAGTTCAAGAGTCACTTCGGGCACACGCCGTTATCTGACCATGATCTCAGGTTTCTGGAGAACGAGGAGGCCGACCTTGTCTATATCGGTACCGGGCAATATGGCGATCTCCCGATAACAATAGAAGCCCATACAATCCTTTCAAAAAAGGAAGCCATCATCCGCCCGACACCGGACATTCTCACTATGCTGGAAGATGAGCAGCGCCCGTTCGCCGCGGTTATCCATGTCTCCTGCTGACGCAGGTTCACGACCGGCAATGCATTTCTGTCGTTTCGTCCGAACTGCAGCGCGGATCATATGACCGGGTTTCTGATGAGGGGAGTTTTCCTCAAAAACGCGGATCCTGATATTTTTCAACAGGTTAACCAACCGGGATTAGGGAAACCTGCATTTAAAAGGGTTTTTGCGCGGGCGTTGATTGTTCCTGTCAGAGTGGGCAAAATAATCCAAGCTTCCGTCCCGCTTTCACGAACCGGGTCATCATGTGAACCGATGAGTGCATGTGCCGGTATCTGATCGTGGATTTGGGAATTACCTGCATAAGTTCTGCCGGAGTAGAAAAAGGTCGCAAGGTGATATACGTCCTGCCCAGTTCGAATGGTGTATGGGCATCTGAGCCTGCCGAGACCGGCTTNTTATACCGGGCAGCGTACTGCCGGGCAACAAGGTTATCGTGGTCGTCAATCACCCGGGCATTGAACCCTTCGATGATGTCCACACGGTCGATGATTCTATCCAGTACATCCGTGCGGAGGACACTTGAGCGGTACGAGCAGAAGGGATGCGGGATAATGGAGAGGGCTCCCTGGTCCTGTATCCGGTCCAGCGTTTCCTCTGCGGAAAGGAACGGGGGAATCTCCCCGGTGAGGAAGAGACCGATGATCTCACCATCGGCGGTCATGATCTCCTCGGCAAGGATGCGGGGGATATCCGGATCTGCAGCACAGATATTAGTATACACTTTTTCTGCACCGGTGATGCTGTTGTGATCGCAGACAAGGGGGAGGATTCCCGAACGATTATAGCACTTCACAATAGTTGTAACCGGGATTGCCGAGTCTTCGGAATACCAGGAGTGGAGGTGCATGTCGAAATGAAGAGCATCATCCGAAGAATGGGGCTCTATTGCTTTTCTTCGGTTCTTTCTTTTTCTGATTTTCATGGTATGCGAACCTTCTTTGTATCATTGGCTTATGGCTCAGTGGTACTGACCTTCCATTCATCATGCACGATGGTTTCTAAAACGTTACAGAGGGGGATTTTCTTATGTGAATTGCTCCTTCCTTCTCCGGGGTATCCAGCAGGAGCTGACGGTGATCGTAGCATTGTCCTTGGCAGATATCTGAATGGAACGGGCTTTTCAGAACGATGAATAAGACTGCNGGNTGGATGAGCATNANGAGACCGCAGAGAACAGAAGTGACCAGCCACAGGGATGTAAATATGCAGGGCGTCATCCCGATGGCGACATGGCAGATCTTTTGTGATATTCCGGTAGGGATCCTGGTTAAAAGAGCGACCCGGCAGGCAGCAGAAACACTTGTACTGTTCAAACAGAATCTCTATACTTATCGCATTTTCCGACATGGGAATGGGAATATATATATCTATGGGGGATCAAACAATAGACTATCAGGAAGGTTGCACTTCTTGACAGCTATCCGGTTTGCGGACGGCTCATCCCCCACAGATTCTTTTTCGTGCTTTATCCCATCCATGAATTCCGGGTTGATTACCCGATAATTCCCGCGTATCCCGATCTCTCGGCAAAATTATGCTCAGCGCCCGCTTCATGGAATCTCTTGGCAGTGATCCATGCAAGAAGTGCGTTGAAGTCATCCGGGTGCATCGGGATTTTTTCCACCGGTTCAATCACCTGCATTGCATGTCCGTAATGAGTGTCGTTATCGTTTTTTCCAAGGTTCCGTTCCATGGTGGCACACCTCATTTAGCGCTGAATCGTTCCAGGTCACAGTTCCTGACAGATACATACCTGATTCCCTGTGCATCCTCGAATAACCCCATCCCCGGAGAGTACAACCGCTCCTGTTCCAGGACTTTTAACAGGGAGTTCAGTGTTGTCAGCGACGCTGTCAGGGACCTGATTTGTATCACCCGATCGGGATCTTCACTGCATTCATGGCAGAGTGTCTCGATCTTCAGTGACAGTATGGCGATAAGATTCCTGCATTCTCCAGCAGGATTATCATTACTGGTTTTTTCCTTGCCANGGTTTGCCGGTATCACCGGGGAATTATTCTGTGTTGCAGTCAGTCCATCCATTTTCCATCTCCGGAAGTCAGGCTTCGGGATTCCGGTTCCTGACTTATTACATATTTACTGTTTNGTGTATATACTTAAAACAATTTCTATATAGATTTTACATAGTAACTATATTCACCGTTACAAACCCTGACCACAATGTCAATTCCTGCATGAAAAAATTCATCAAGGGACTTGGATCTCTGTCCGGTTATATCGATCCCGATCCCGTCCATTACGGCAACTGCCAGCGGGTGCACCCCCCGGGGCTCACTGCCCGCACTCGCAACATCGAAGAGATCGCTATATCGTGTCCTGACATATCCCTCCGCAATCTGGGAACGCACGGAGTTATGCATACAGGTGAACAGTACGCGGGGTTTTCGCATTACACCCGCATTTTCGGAATTTTCACGGCCCGTTAAATCCTTTGGTGGCTTTGCTCCGGCATCCTTACCTCCCCGGTTGTTCGCCGCGNGTATCCGGAACCGGACAATCCGGGAATAATTCAGTAAGCCAGGTATTGATGTCGTCCCGGAGTGTCCGGTACTCGGCAAGGAGGTCCGCTTTGTTCCTGCGGAGCTCCGAAGGACTGGTAAAAGCACGGTGGTTAATATAGAGTCCGGCGGGAAGGGACCCGGCCAATGCAAGACGTGCATGATCGCACAGGGTGATCACGTACGTAAAAGTCCTGCCGGAAAAACAGTTCAGGGTTTTTCCCCGCTGGCGCGAGATGTCGATCCCAATCTCCCTCATCACGGCCACTGCGTTGGGATTGAGTCCTGCCGTAGCGATCCCGGCAGAGAAGATCTCATACCGGTCTCCGCACCGTGCCCGCAGCAGGCCTTCAGCTATCTGGGACCTGACAGAATTGAACGAGCAGATGAACAGGACTGTCTCTTTTCCTGTCCGGCTCTCTTCTTCGCCGGGCATGGATCAGTGGATTTCGATTCTCTCACCGGTATTCATATAATGGACATTCTCCGCGATCTTGCAGGCATGGTCCGCACAGCGTTCGAGATACCGGGCGACCATGATGTAGTGGGTACAGCGGGTGATGGTCTTGGGGTCTTCCATCATGTGGGTGATCCCTTCACGGAAGATCGAGTGACGCAGGGCGTCGATGGTGTCGTCACGGGCCGAGAAGTCCGCGATCAGGCCGATGGAATCGGTATCATAGGCTTTGATCGCGTCATCGATCATGTCGATGACCAGTTCCCCCATATGCGGGATACTCATCATGTGGGAAATATGCGGCTTGTCAGAAATATCCTTGACAATGTTTGCGATCACCTTGCCGTACCGCCCGATGCGCATTGAAGCCGTGATCATCTTGAGCGTGCATGCGATCACCCGCATGTCCTTTGCCATCGGCTGGTTGAGGGCTATCAGCTGGTAGCAGTGCTCCTCGAGTTTTACTTCCATCTCGTGAATCTGCTCCTTTTTAGCAACAACCGATGCTGCCAGTTCCTTGTCCTGGCGGATCAGGGCATCGACAGCATCACGAAGCATCGACCGCCCGAGGAGCGCCATGGTCACCGTATCCTTTTTTACCGTTTTAAGTTCCGTGTGAAATTTTTCTGCCATATCCCGCTCCTACCCGAACCGGCCGGTAATGTAATTCTCGGTCAGTTCCTCTGTCGGGTGTTCGAAGATCTGTACGGTCTTACCACACTCGATCAGTTTCCCAAGGTACATGAATCCTGTGTAGTCACTCACCCGTGCTGCCTGCTGCATGTTGTGGGTGACGATGATGACCGTGTAATCCTCCTTAAGCATCTCGATAAGGTTCTCGATCTTTGCTGTTGCGATCGGGTCGAGTGCCGAGCAGGGTTCGTCCATCAGGATCACTTCGGGTTCAACCGCAAGTGTCCGTGCTATACAGAGCCGCTGCTGCTGACCGCCGGAAAGCCCGAGCGCGGAATCGTTAAGCCGGTCTTTCACCTCATCCCAGAGAGCCGCATGGCGCAGGCTTTCCTCCACGATCCTGTCCAGCTCGCCCTTGTCTTTTATTCCGTGTACCTTAGGGCCATAGGCCACGTTCTCCCAGATGGATTTCGGGAACGGGTTGGGTTTCTGGAAGACCATCCCAATCTTCTTCCTTAAGGTGACCACATCAGTTCCCGGTGCATGGATGTCCTGGTCGTCAAGGGTGATCTCCCCGGTGATCTTTACGTGATCGATCAGGTCGTTCAGCCGGTTGAAACATCGCAGCAGGGTGGATTTGCCACAGCCTGACGGGCCGATAAGCGCCGTCACCTTGTTCTTTGGGATCTTCATCGATACAGACTGGAGCGCATGTTTCTCATGGTACCAGAGATTCAGGTTGTTTGTCGAAAGGATCGGAACTGCAGACATATTATCCCCTCATCTTGTTCTGGAAATGGGTTCTCACAAAGATTGCGACCGAGTAGAAGGCGACCACAATCAGCAGCAGCACGAGTGCCGTGCCGTACTTGTTGGTGGACGAGCCCGGCACGTTCGTTGCCAGGATGAACAGGTGGTAGGGTAGTGCCATCACCGGCTGGAAGACGGAGTCCGGCAGGAAGCGGGACGAGAAAACCACTGCGGTGAACATGATCGGTGCGGTCTCTCCGGCCGCACGCCCGATGGAAAGGATTGCCCCGGTCACGATACCCGGTACGGCTGGTGGGAGGACGACCCGGCTGATGGTCTGCCATTTGGTGGCCCCGAGCGCAAGACTTCCCTCGCGGAGAGACTGCGGGATGTTCTTTAAGGATTCCTCGGTAGTCCTGATCACTGTCGGCAGCACCATCAGGGCGAGTGTGACCTGTCCCGCGAGCATCGATACGCCCGTGTTGAGGTACAGGACAATGAACGCAAACCCGAAGAGGCCGAACACGATGGAAGGTGTCCCGTTCAGGAGGTCTACACCGGTACGGATCAGCTGCGTGATGCGGCCTTCCCGGGTGTACTCGACAAGGTAAATGGCGGCCCCGACACCGAGCGGGAGAGCGATGGCGATCGCGCCCACAACGAGATACAGGGTACCGATAATTGCCGGGTAAATCCCGCCGGCCCTGCCGGAATCGAGCGGAGGTTTTGTTAGAAACTCCCATGAGAGTGCGGGAAGGCCGTTGATGATGATGTCCTGGAGGATGATGACAAGGATGGCGAGGACAATGAGGGTTGCCGCACCAATGAAGCCGAACGCGATCGTCTGGACCTTGTTCTCAGACAGGAAAGGCCTGCCGGCATACCATAAGCTTCCCGCCAGCAGAAGAAGCGGGCCAAGCCACCAGGATAAGGTGGTCAGAAACACCAGCACCAGTACGAGGATGAGCATCTGGGCAGCGAAGACGAGTTTCCCCCGGGTCCGGGAGGATAGGACCGGTTTCCGGGCGATACCCGCNGTCCGGCCACTCCTGAGGTACCGCAGGATGGCGACCGCGGAGAGATTGATGATGAGGGTAATGACCAGGAGTACAACAGCAACACCAAACAGGGCATTGTAATGATCGCTGCCCACGGATACCTCCCCCATCTCGATGCCGAGTGTCCCGGTCAACGTCCGCAGGGGGGAGAGGATATTCCAGATCGGGTCCGGGATTATGGCTGCGTTTCCGGCTACCATCATGACCGCCATGGTTTCTCCGACTGCGCGCCCGATGCCAAGAATGATTGCGGCAGCAATGCCGGAGAGCGCGGCGGGGACCAGAACCCGGCTGATGGTCTGCCAGCGCGTTGCGCCGATGGCAAGAGACCCTTCTTTGTATTCGTGGGGAACCGAACTGATGGCATCCTCTGAAACGCTGACAATCGTGGGAAGGGCCATGATGCCCAGAAGTACCGAAGCGGCAAGCCAGGTTTCACCGGTAGGAAGATCGAATGCGATCCGGATAAAATTGGTGAGAACGATAAGACCAAAGAACCCGTACACAACCGAGGGAATCCCCGCAAGCAGTTCGATCGCCGGTTTGAGGAGATTTTTCATCCGGGGTGAAGCGAGTTCTGAGATATAGATTGCACAGCCGATGGACAGCGGGACGGCAAAGACCATGGCCCCGAGGGTAACGAGCAGGGTCCCGATAATAAGCGGGTAGATACCATACAGGGGTACGACCGCGGTCGGCGCCCAGTCAGGGCCTAAGAGGAAGTTGAGGATCCCCACCTGGGTGAAGATCGGGAACCCGTCCCGTAACAAGAAGAGAAGGATGAATGATACAACGATAACGGCAAAGAAGGCTGTGAAGAAGAAGACGGTCTTGATCGATTTTTCCTTCAGCAGGGAATATCGTGCATGCCCGGCAGATGTTACCAGGGCACTGCAGCGCTGGTTTAAGGTTTTCACGATCATTCCCTCCAAAAAAATTTGTGTTGAAATTTCCTCGTTTGTCCGTTCAGCTGAGGGTTACGTAACCTTCATCAGAAACAATTTTCTGGCCTTCAGGGCTGAGGATGTACTTGATGAAGTCGCCGGCAAGACCGGATGGCTGGCCGTTGGTGATGACGTAGAGGTCACGCGAGACCGGGTAGGTCTTCGTCTTCACATTGTCAACAGATGCGGGAACGATCTTGTTTGCATTATACCAGATAGGGAGTGCCTTGACATCCTTGCTGACGAACCCGATTGAAACGTACCCAATCGATCCGGGGGTCTGTGCCACAGTCTGGAGAACGGCGCCGTTGGAATTCTTCTCGAGCATGTTTTTGGTCGGGGTTGCCTTCAGGAGCACTGTTTCATCGAAGTAGGTGCGGGTACCGGATGCGCTGTCACGGCCGATGATGACGATCTGGTTGTTGGTGCCGGGCACATCTGCTCCGGTAATTTCAGACCACTTGGTGATCTTGCCGAGGTAGATGTTCTTGACCTGGTCGAGAGTAATGTACTGGATCGTGTTAACCGGGTTGACGATCACGGCAATACCATCCTGCGCAACTGAAGTGACGACAAAGCTGGGATACTTGGCTTTTTCCGCAGCAGTCACTTCACGGGATGACATCCCAATGTCAACAGTCTTGGCACCAATAGCCTGGATACCGACACCGGATCCGCCGCCGGAAACCTGGATGTCTGCGTCCGGGTGGGCCGCCATATACTGGTCAGCTGCTTTCTGGACAATAGGCAGGACGGTTGTTGAACCGCTTATCTTGATGGTCTGTTTCTGGCCGGATGATACCGGTGCGGCAGTAGTTACAGGAGCAACAAAGGTTACTGACTGTACCGCCTCTGCCGGAGTTGCAACAACTGTGGGGGATGCAATGGGTGCCTGGGTTGCAACCGTCGTCTTTGTTCCGTTGCCTGTACAACCTGCGAAGAGCATTGCGAAGATGAGCAATGCGGCAAGGCTCATGGTTACGAGTAAATACGAACTCCTTTTTGCATTCATGGTGTTCTATCACCCATTCAACGTGGGGTATTAAACACTTTTTCGCCATAAACTATACTAGTATATATACAAGAAATAGACAAATAGAGATGTATTGGGAAATCAGTTTCCTATTGGAGCCAGGTGAAGAAGATGGAGATACGCAGGGTCCAGATGACCGGGGGGGCATCCTTTGTAGTGACACTCCCCAAGGATTGGGCGGAGGGGCAGAAAATTAAAAAGAACGATCCGGTCGGGCTTATCGTACAGCCTGACGGGACGCTTCTCGTGACCAAGAAGATTACGGAAGACCCTATCCAGCGGGTCAAGGAGATCGACAGCAGTANTATTACAGACCCTGCGTTCCTGTTCCGCTTGCTGATAGGTACCTACATTACCGGTTTTACCATAATCCGGATCACGACCAAGCAGCGGTTCCCCCCGTTTGTCCGGACCGTAGTCCGTGACTTTACCCAGATGACGATCGGCCAGGAAGTCGTTGAAGAAACCGAGACAGTTATTGCGATCAAGGACCTGCTCAATCCCGCGGAGATGCCCTTTGACAATACTATCAAGCGGATGTTTGTCATCGTCAAGAACATGCACGAGGATGCTATCGCAGCACTCGAAACCCATAACAAGACGCTTGCAATGGACGTGATCAACCGGGACATGGACGCGGACAGGCTTAACTGGCTGATAGCCCGGCAGACCAACATGCTGATGCAAAACGCATCATTGTCGCGGAAGATGGGGATCTCCCCGGCTCTTGCCATGAATTATTACCAGCTCAGCCGTATCATCGAACGTGTCGGCGACCATGCGGTCAGGATTGCAGAGCACTCCCTGCCCATCATCGATGTGGACTTTGACAAGAAGTTCACGAATGCCATCAAGAAGTCAAGCGCAATGTCGCTTGAGATCTTCGACCGGAGCGTCATCTCTTTTTTTAATGCCGACATGAAGGAAGCCCACCGGAATATCGAGTCCCTTACAGCCCTTGAGAACATCTGCGGGGATATCAACAACATGGTGCTCAAGCAGGACTCACTGATCGCCCTTAATATCGCCTATATATCCGAAAGTATCCGCAGGGCCGGCGAATATGCCGGTGACATATCAGAGACGGTCATCAACCTCCTCGTGGAAAATGAACTAGGCCCCAAGAAAGGAAGTTCGGGTAAATAATTGCAATTG
>JGI20214J51650_10003312_pt1 | contig 10100 bp, 9 predicted proteins | sample WetSurMetagenome_FD_51650 | JGI IMG/M metagenome (IMG submission 51650)
GGCAGCCACTCCTCGCGGGCGATCATCGGCTCATGGCAATGGCGGCAGTACCAGACAGGTATGGGGGTGGCAAAGATCCTTTGCCTGGAGATGCACCAGTCCCATTCCATTGAATCTGCCCAGTTCCTGAGCCGGACCTGCATGTGAGGTGGAACCCAATCGATCTCCTCCGCCGTCTTCTTGATCTCCTCCCGGTTGATCTTGACAAACCACTGCTGCTCGGATAAAATTTCAATGGGTGTCTTGCACCTCCAGCAGAGCCCAACGTTCTGATCGAGCGGCTCCTGCTTGAAGATTATTCCCCGGTCTACCATGTCCTGGGTGATCTTCTTCTTGGCTTCAGTCACAGATAGGCCACTGTAGGGTCCGGCGATGTCCGTAAGCCTTCCCTCGCGATCTATGGCCTGGCGGAGGGGAAGGTGATGCTCCATCCACCATCTGACGTCCTGCCTGTCGCCAAAGGTGCAGATCATAACTATTCCCGTGCCGAAGCTCGTGTCGACCACGGGATCTGCGATCACAGGAACCTCGTAGTCGAATAGGGGAACCGAGACGTTCTTGCCGATGTACCTGCCATAGCGATCGTCTTCAGGGTTCACGGCTACGGCCACACAGGCAGGCAGCAGCTCGGGCCTGGAGGTAGCGATCTGCATATCGCCGTCCTTTGCCGGGAAGCGCATGTAGTTCAGAGTCGTGGTTCGTGAGTCATATTCCACTTCTGCGAAGGCAATGGCTGTCCCGCAGCGGGGGCACCAGTTGACCGGATGGTTCGCCCGGTATATCTGGCCGTTATTGAACATGCGCACAAAAGAGGTCTGCGTCTTGCCGTAGTACTCCGGCTTCATGGTCACGTATTCGTTGGACCAGTCTATGGACAGGCCCAGTCGTCCCATGGACTTATGAAAACGCTCGATAGCCTCAAAGGTCAGCTTCTCGCACAGCCGCCGGAATTCCTCTCTTGGCACCTGGTTTTTGGTGATATGATTTAGCTGTTCGACCTTTACCTCAGTAGGAAGGCCGTGGCAGTCCCAGCCTTGCGGGAACATGACATTGTAGCCCTTCATGCGCTTGTAGCGTGCCACGTAATCGATGTAACACCAGTTAAGAGCATTCCCGATATGAAAGTCCCCGGTAGGATACGGCGGGGGTGTGTCAATGATGTATTGCGGTTTTTTCGATTCCCAATCAAAGTGATAAACAGAGCTGTCCCAGCTCTGCACCCATTTATTTTCAACTTCACTAAAGTTGTACTCCTTGGAGACCTCGCTCATCAGAATGCTCCTGCTCTTGGCTGCTTGAGCTGTTGAACACAATGTTAATAGGATTATCGGTAGACCATTAGCAATATGCAACTTCTCATCTATCATGCAAATCAGTGCAACCCAAAGAAATGCTCAGGAAAGAGGCTGGCTCGGTTCGATCTGGCTGTCCTGACCAATAGAATCGAGCAGCTTCGCACATTTTTAGTTCTCAGCCCATTTTCCCAAAAAGCGCTCTCACCCGAGGACAGAGGTGCAAAGGGTCTGGCGGCGCTGGATTGCAGCTGGGCTCGCGCCGAAGAGGTCTTCATGCGCTTTAAGCTCACTGAGAGAGCACTGCCGTTTCTGGTGGCCGCAAATCCTGTGAATTACGGAAAGCCCTTCAAGCTCTCCACCGTGGAGGCTCTGGCCGCGGGGCTGATAATATTAGGGGAACGAGAGCAGGCGGAGCTGATACTCTCCAAATTCAATTGGGGTTATGTGTTTTTGAAGCTCAATGAGGAGCCTTTGCAGGAGTATGCCTCCGCCAGGAGCTCCGCCGAGGTGGTGAAAATTCAGGAGGCATATCTCTCGCTATAGACAAAAAATTTCAGGGTGCGCTGTCCTGGAGAAGCAGGTGGTGCATCTTGTCCCTTTTGGTCTCCAGATATCTTCTGTTAATGCTATTGGGCTCGATCTCCAGGGGAACGCGCTCAACTATCTTCAGGCCGTATCCCTCCAGGCCGATCACTTTTCGGGGGTTGTTGGTGAGCAGGCGGATCTCCTTTATGCCCAAGTCTACCAGAATCTGAGCGCCGATGCCGTAATCCCTGAGGTCGGCAGGGTAGCCCAGCTCATTGTTGGCTTCAACCGTATCCGATCCCGCATCCTGAAGGGCGTAGGCGCGCAGCTTGTTGGCTAGACCAATGCCTCTGCCTTCCTGGCGCATGTAAAGCAGCACTCCATTTCCGTTCTCGCTGATGAGGTGCAGAGCCTTGCGAAGCTGCTCGCCGCAATCGCAGCGTTTGGAGAAGAAGACATCGCCGGTGAGGCACTCCGAGTGCACCCTGACCAGGGCATCGGGAGCCTGGGGGTCGCCGGCCACAAAAGCCACATGACACTGTCCGTCCAGAATAGACTCGTAGCCGATAGCCCGGAAGTATCCATATTCAGTGGGCATGCTCACATCCGAGACCTTGCGAATCAGCTTCTCCCGCTGCATGCGGTAGCTGATGAGGCTCTCGATGGTCAACATTTTGATGCCGTGCTGCCCGGCAAATATCTCGAGCTGTGGCAGCCTGGCCATGCTGCCGTCTTCATTCATGATCTCGCAGATGACGCCTGCCGGATAGAGTCCCGCCAGCTTTGCCAGGTCCACGCATGCCTCGGTATGGCCGGTGCGCCGCAGGACGCCTCCCTCTTTGGCCTGCAAGGGAAAGAGGTGACCGGGAGTGACGATATCGCTCTTCCTTGTCATGGGATCGATGAGGGTCTTGACCGTCGTGGCCCGATCAAAAGCGGAAATGCCGGTGGTGGTGTTAGCCTTGGCGTCTACTGTGATCGTAAATGCCGTGCCCATTGATTCTGAATTCTGGGCGGTCATGAGCTGCAAGTCAAGCTCCCTCAGCCTTTCCGCGGTCATTGGCATGCAGATCAGTCCGCGGGCGAACCGGGCCATGAAATTGATGGCATCGGGCGTCACCTTTTCCGCAGCCATCAAAAGGTCTCCCTCGTTCTCTCGATTCTCGTCATCCAGGACGATGATGAAGCGGCCTGATTGCAGCTCGGAAATTGCTTCTTCTACAGAGCAAAATGGCATATGGACTGCATATTCCTACTGGCCGATACTTAAGAGTTTTGCAGATATCGCTGATCAAATTTCCAGGGTCAGCTCCAAACGCCATAGAGAGGCGCGTTGCATTTGCTGCAATGCCCATCGATCACTGAATTCCTAAGGATCCGATATCCCGACCGTTCTATAAGAGTCTCTTTGCATTCCGGGCAAATGGTATCATCGCTCTCCCCGGCGAGGTTTCCTGCATAAACATATTTCAGTCCCGCCTCGCAGCCTGCGGTTATTCCTCTGTGAATCGACTCCGCACCTGTCCTGGGAACGTCTCTCATCTTGTACATGGGATAGAAGGCAGAGATATGCCAGGGCATATCGGTGCTCACTCCTGCCAGAAAGGCCGCTAGTTCCGCCAGAACTGCCTCAGAATCGTTAAGGCCGGGGATGAGAAGGGTCGTTACTTCCACATGAACGCCGCTCTTGCAGAACAGATCGATATTCTGCTCTACCGGCTCAAGTTTTGCTCCGCAGACCTTTCGGTAGAATTGATCGTCGCCTTTGAGATCGATGTTGATTCCATCCAGCAGGGGTATGATCTTTTCTGCTGCCTCTCGGCTCATGTAGCCGTTGCTGACAAAGACGTTTTTTAGTCCGGCCTCATGGGCGAGGGTGGCTACATCAAAGGCATATTCCAAGAAGACGGTTGGCTCGGAGTATGTGTAGGCTATGGACTGGCAGCCGAGAGCGCAGGCTTCTGCGACCACGCTCTTTGGGCTGACGAACTCTCCCGGTATCCGGCCGGTCTCTCGAGGCAGCTGGGAGATGTCTGCATTCTGGCAATGAAGGCAGCGGAAGTTGCAGCCCACGGTGGCTATGGAATAGGCGAGGCTGCCGGGCAGAAAATGGTAGAAGGGCTTCTTCTCAATTGGGTCAACGTTGGCTGCCACCAGGCTTCCATAGACCAGGGTCATCAGCTTGCCTGACTGATTTTCTCTGACCCCGCAAATTCCCCTCTTATCCGGGCGGATGCGGCAGTTCTGATGGCAAAGGCCGCAGATAATGTTTCCATCCAGCTTCTTGAAGAATGATGCCTCCCTAATTCTCTCGGGTGCCATTTTATTCACCTAATTGACAATAGAGCCCAAGATATATAAATACGTTACAAATATTTTCAAAAAAGTGAATTTGAAAGAATACTGTCCGTCTACTCTTTTCTGCTCAGCACCAGGCATGCAATAGCCAGGAGGCCGGCAGCGGCGAGAATGCCCTCAAATCCTGGGGCTTTCTGCTCTTCGGTCTTGACGGTTTCAGTTGCGTTCTGCTCTTCAGCCTTAACAGCCTCAGTTGCCTTCTCTTCTACTTTCTTGGCTTCAGCGCTTGCATCCTCAGAGGCTGCTGCTGCGGTCTCTTTTGCTTCTTCAACAACCGCGTGCTCTGTGGAATTAATATCAGCCTCTACTGCTTCTTTGGCAGAGGTCTCTTCAGCGCTTGCTACCATAGCCACTGAAAGTAGCATCATCAATGCTACAAGCATTATTGATACGAGCTTCATTATTGTCAATCCTCCTTTGCATTGCCTTTCTTGGTCATCCATGACAACTATATGAGAATAGCAATTTGAGCCGGTAAATTCAGTCGCCATGCCTTCTCACGGTCCTCCATTTCATTAAAGATGGCCAGGCAAGCTTGGAATCTCAAAATATCCTATATATCTTTTTTGGTGAGATATTGGTTTTGTAGAGTCCTGAAATTATTTCGCCTATCATCTAAGCTTGGACATCTAGTCCAGGATATGAAGCTCAACAAGACGAAGGTCCGATATATTCTTCGTCAGCACCGCAAGCATATGAGCACAAAAGAGATTGCGCGGGATCTCAAAGTGTCTCAGCGCCGAGTTCAACAGATCATCAAGAAATACAAAGAAAACGGGCAGGAGCCTGTCTTGGGCGAAAAGGTTGGCCGTCCGGTAAAAGCATTCGATGAAAATGAGGCTGAGGCAGTTCGAAAAGCTCACGCCTACTATCATTTTGGGGCGCGGATGTTGGAGCCGATCATTAGCAAGCAATATAAGATCTGCATATCACATAATCGGATACACATGTATCTTAAGGAGCAAGGTTTGGCTCAGGAGGACAAGAACAAGCAGAAACGAAGAAAGTGGGTTCGATACGAGCGCAAGCACAGTCTTGCTGCAGGACACATCGATTGGCATGAATGGGCTGGCACTGGGATCAAGGTGTGCTTGGTCCTGGATGATGTATCCTGGACTAGATGTCCAAGCTTAGATGTTAGGCGAAATAATTTCGGGACTCCATAGGTCAATTTTTAGGTCGAATAAGTTCCATTCTTTTGGTTCGGCACTATAAATAGCATATGCGAGTTGTGTAGTTGATTACAGAGGAATTGGCAAGAGCATCTATCCGGCATTTTCTAACTCTCTGGCTTTGGCATATGATCGTTCAGAATCAATATCCATATGCAGAGATTCAAGAGCCCGACCCTTGAAGTTTCGTGCTTCAGATGATCTCGGATTCAAATCGAGGGCCCTATCATATGCAGCTATGGATTCATTATATTTGCCCAATTTGCTGAGCACCACGCCTTTATCAATCCATGCTGCAGAGTTATTCTGGTTTATCTCTAGGGCTTTATCCAAAGATATTAGAGCATCATCGTATTTCCCCAATTTGCCTAATGCTTGTCCTTTGCCATGCCATGCGACCTCATTTTTTGGTGATGATTCTAGAGCTTCGTCAAATGCGAGTATAGATTCGGCATACTTGCCCAATTTACTCAAGGCAACGCCTAGGTTAACGAATGCAGGAATATTTTTTTGATCCTGCTCAAGAGCGGCCTTAAAATCCCGAACCGCTTCATCATATCTTCCCATATTAAAATTCGAAAGACCTTTGTAGTTCCAGGCGATAGACGACTTGGGATTCAAGTCAATGGCCTTGGCATATGCAGCCATTGATTCATTATATCTAGCCATTCTATCAAGCACCAAACCTATGTCAATCCAAATTGTAGAATCATTTTTATCTATAATTAGGGCTTCGTCGAGAGCTCGAAGTGCATCCTCATATTTTCTCATATTCCTTAGGGCGCGTCCTTTATTTTGCAGAGTGGGCGTACTATTTGGGGCTAGACCAAGGGCTTCATCAAATGCCTGGAGAGATTCGTTATACATACCCAATCTGCTAAATGTAATTCCTTGGTTGAACCAGGCAGACGCATCTCTTTCATTCAACTGGATGGTGGCCTTAAAGGCCAATAATGCTTCATCATATCTGCCCATATTAAAATTCGAAAGACCTTTGTAGTTCCAGGCGACAGCTGATTTGGGATTCAAGTCGATAGCTTTGTCATACGCAGCAATGGATTCATTGTATTTTCCCATCTTGTTGAGCACTAAGCCTCTATCGATCCAGATCACAGAATTATTCTGATCTATGATTAATGCTTTGTCGAAAGAATGAAGGGCTCCATCGTATTTTCCCAAACTTTTTAGAACTAGTCCTATGTTCTGCAGAGTGGCCGTACTATTTGGAGCTAGATCAAGGGCTTTATCAAATGCTTCGAGAGAATCGTTATACATACCCAATCTGCTAAATATAATTCCTTGGTTGAACCAGGCAGACACATCTCTTTCATTCAACTGGATGGTGGCTTTAAAAGCCAGCAGTGCTTCATCATATCTGCCCATATCAAAATTGGAAAGACCTTTGTAGTTCCAGGCGACAGCTGATTTGGGATTCAAGTCGATAGCTTTGTCATATGCAGCAATGGATTCTTTATATTTCCCCATCTTGTTTAGCACTAAGCCTCTCTCGATCCAGGTCGCAGAATTATTTTCATCTATAATTAATGCTTTGTCGAAAGACTGAAGAGCTTCATCGTATTTTCCTAAACTTTTTAGCACTCGTCCTTTGTTCTGCAGTGCTACAGTACTTTTTGGGTCCAGATAAAGCGCTTCATCAAATGCTTGGAGGGATTCGTTGTATTCGCTCAGTCTGTAGAGAGCGATGCCTTTATTAATGATAACTGGAGTATATTTCTGATTGAATCGAAGGGCAGTTTCAAAATCCTCTAGTGCATTCTCGTACTGACCCTTATTAAAATGGGAAATACCTTGTAGGTTCCAATTAGTTGTTGCATTTGAAAATGTCTTGGTTGACGACATTTTCATGATCTGGCTTTCTAAAGGACTTTCCATCGCACTGCGCTCTCGAACTGGTCCTGGTATGGTCGGAACAGAACCCCAAGTCCATATGTCAGATGCAGGAAACCCATTTTCTTTTGATGAAGCATTAACCAGATCTTCAAAGAGTGCTTGGCCTTCGGTACCGCCGACGGATACAGTTGTCGGCTCCGAATTCGTAGTCCCGAGGACCACGAAAAGGGCAATTCCAAATAATATCAGCCGCATGGATACCTCGTGAGGTTTTTCCTATTAATTAAGTAGCTTGCCGGGAAATTTACTTGATTCACTGAAGAGAAGCATTTCTCTTAATGATTAATATTCGCTTTGGTCAGTTGCTTGGCCGCGTACGCGACCAAGAATCGATGGGAATTAGAGGGCGGATCACCTATTTCATCGTGATGCTACACTTAAGTCCTATGGCGAATGGGGAGACATTTTCAAGGATCATGTTATTGGGTCGCGTACGCGGGCTACTGAAAAACGTTAGCAAGCAACAGAATGGGTGTCAACAGCCAAAATGAATCTCATGAGGTCGATTCTCATGACGATTTTCAGTAACCCTCACCCACAACCTGTTATTGCTGCAGCTATTCTTGATAGGATTCTTCACCATTGCACTACAGTCAATATAAAGGGCGATAGCTATAGACTTAAAGATCGCAAGATACAGGGGATTATTCCCCAGAGCTTTTCAGGATAAGCTGTATCGAGATATGGCTGGGCAGAAGCCTTAAGTAGAACTGGACAGATTTATTCCGTCATAATTGGACAGTTTTATCCCGGCATTGACAGCTTGAGATTTAGATTGATTGATTCTATATTATAATATTTCACCCATTGGTAAGCTTTCAACGTATGAACCAGGATTAGTGTCGGCAGATTATACCACTCTCCATAAGCGAATCTCTAAGCAAGATCTTTGAATAAAGATACCCGAGAAAGATGCGGTTGTTGCAGTTGATTCTACTGGAATTAAGGTAGCAAATAGAGGGGACTGGATGCGCGAGAAACATGGAAAGCGGCGACAAGGATGGCTTAAGGTTCATGTAGCAGTCGATGTTGAATCAAAGAGATTACTGTCGATGGAAGTTATAGAAGAAGACACCTCGGATAGCGAAGTATTGCGCCCTTTGTTGGAAGACATCATTTTTATGGAGGGATTGATGGATGGCGCATATGACACAAACGACGCATTTGAATTTATTGAATCGAATGGTGTGGAATGTCCCTTAGTGTCCTAGAATTATTAAATATTTTTCCATTAAACTCTGAAATTGATCAACTCCGAAAGAGTCCATACATGGTCTGTGATTCCTGCCACCATCATAGGAGTTCTCTGCATCCATTTTCTTCCGTTTTGGTCTATTTGGGTTCTCAAGCCTTTATGCGTCTTAACGAAATGATATATTGCGAAATAGATATTTAATGAAGAGATAAGGAGCTTCTTCCTTTTAGAGAAACCAAGTGTCTTTCTTGTTAACCTTCGATTTCTTTCGCGTATTGTGAGGTTGTTTCGTTCGATGAAGGCAATATTAATATGACTGCTAACAGGAGATTGCTCAATTGACTTCATTGCAGAATCCTTTTCCCCAAAAACGACCTCTGTATCGACTCCAACAACCCTTCGGCCTGCCCTTGTTTTGACGACTCTGGTATAAATTAAATCTGGAAGAGGCAGACGTTTAGGAGCCTTGCGTCCGGGAGGGACTTCGACTTGCTTTATCCCTTTCCTAGTTCCATATACTTTTAGGATGGCTTTCTCGTATAGATCCAATTCGTCCGATGTAAAATGAGGGATATTACTATCAGTCCTTTCTTTTACGGTTCTTATAAGCAGGTCTATCTCTTTCTGGTTTCTTTTTCCGACAACGAATGCCATTACAACTTTGTTAACAGGATCAAATGCGATCATGATCCATGCATTTCCATATTCCTTCAACAAGCATTCAAGTTCAGTCAAATTCTTTTCTTTTTAAAAATATATCCCCATAATTCATCCAATTGGCATTCATCAAGATGATAATCAGTCATAAGAGTCGCAGTGACATCCTCCATGTGATCTCCAATACGATTTATCATCGACCCAACTGTATCTTTACTTACACCGACAATGCGAGACGTTGCACGAATTCCATTGCCTTCACTCAAGCATCTCAAGATTTGATAGACTTTCTCATCCGGCAAATGGCATTCAAATAATGGAGTACCTCTTCTTTCCGAAAATGTTCTCTTACATGTAGTGCACTTGAACAGGTTCTGTGTTTCTCCTGTGCCATATTTCCTGACGAATATAATATTTCCATTGGCTTTATTTTTGTGATCGATGCAGTCTTCATACGGGCAGAAAAGAGTTGTAGCCCTTGATTTCATCATCTGATTGTATGGTTCATTCTTAGCCTTCCTTGCCATAATCCCCTTCCTAAAATATTCCCTTCGAAGGAGATTATAACACAAACTATTATTAATACTTATAGGACACTAAGGAATGTCCTGGGATTAAGATCAGAGAGAACGCGATAGTAGGAAAAGATGCATCAGCCAGGTAAACAGCTGTTCTGGATTTCAAAAAAATGGGCTACAAGGGATGGAAGCAAATGCATCAGTACGGTAGACGGTGGGCGGTTGAGGGCTTCTTCTCATCGATCAAGCGTATCTTTGGCGAGACCGTTCGAGCATCTTCGCCTGAGGGAATGGTAGTCGTGATTAAGAGAGCATTCATTTTGTATGATATACTTATGAGTATATAGATAATTTTCGTAAACCAATTTGTCAAATTTCGGCGGCGCACCCCGCAGCAGAGCTGCGGAGCATGAAAAAGCGCCGCCGCTGAGCTAATCGAAATCCAGCAAATTCATCTGCTTATATCCTT
>JGI20214J51650_10003313_pt1 | contig 10099 bp, 7 predicted proteins | sample WetSurMetagenome_FD_51650 | JGI IMG/M metagenome (IMG submission 51650)
TCACTTTCACCAAAACAAAAAATGACATTTATTCTAAAGCATTACGAAGGATACAAAATAAGAGAGATTGCAGAAATAATGAATTGTAAAGAAGGAACAGTTAAAAAATATCTTTTTGATGCAATAAAAAATTTGAGAAAAAAATTAAGTCCGGTTTATGCGTAGAATGATAAACCATATTTATGGAGCAACTAATGAAACACAATGAGTATAAACAGCTTCTTCAATTATCTCTGTTCGGAGAGTTAAAATCAGAAGAGAAAGATATTTTGAAGGAGCACTTACTAACCTGTGATGAATGCAAACGTGAATTAGAAGATCAGAAAAACCTGTTAGAATTAATTTCGGGAAAGAATAATTCTACACTAGATGATAAAATATTATCTGCAGCAAGGTATCAGTTAAGAGGTGCTTTAAGATCAGAAAAAAATAATGCTGATATTTTCGGATCGGTTTTCGAAAGCTTCACCCAGCTGTTTACTACACCACTAAAATTTGCTGTCACGAGTGTTGCCATTCTACTAATCGGAATTCTTATTGGGAGTCAACTATTAAGTAAATCCTCCAGCAATCAAATTTCTGATCAAAGTAATAGTGATAATCGTTTCGCTTCTCTTAATGAAGATATAAGTATTTCAAATTTACGTTTCATTGATTCAGATGCTTCTGATGGTGAAGTCGAATTTACATTTGAAGCCTCACGACCCGTGCATCTCAAAGGTAAAGTTAACGATCCTCAAATACAGAATGTCTTAACATATTCAATGCTAAATGAACAAAATCCAGGCTCCAGATTAAATTCAATCAATGCAATGGATTCAAAGCAAACAGAAAATTATGATAAAGATGTTAAAAGTGCATTGGTAACTGTTGTGATGACAGATAAAAATCCTGGAGTTAGAAGGGAAGCATTGAAACTGATGAGCAAATTTCCTTACGATGAAAGTATTAAGCACGCACTTTTATATGTGATTACAAACGATTCTGTTTCCGGATTAAGAATAGAAGCATTGAACTCGATCATAGCAGCTTCAAGCAAAGGTTATAAACTCGATATTGAAGAATTAAATTTATTCAGAAATAAAATTCAACAGGATGAAAATCCTTACATCAAATTACGTTCAAGAACAATCTTACAGGAGTACAACTAAAATGAAAAATCTAACTTTGCAATTCGTGATACTAATGATATGTACAATATTTATTGCATCAACGAATTACCTTTATGCAGTTGACAAAGATGCAACTTTCACAATGCAAAAAGGTGATATACTTGTTGTTAATCTTAAACAAGGAAATATCATAGTAAATACGTGGGATAAAAATGAAGTTAAAGTTCATGCAGCAAACATTGATGAAGACGAAGTAAGCTTACTTACAATGGATCAAAAATCCGGTAAACTGGAAATCAAATTCAGGGGTGAAGATTCAGATAACTTTAAAATCGAATTGACGCTTCCTGCTGATCTTATGCTGGATTTCAATACTGGTGGTGGAAACATCAGCATAAATGATGATTTAAAAAACAAAGTGAAATTCAATACTGGTGGTGGAAATATTACCACTAAAAATGTTTTCGGTAATACTGAAATCTCAACCGGTGGTGGTAATATCAATCTTAACGATATTAATGGGGATGCTGATATAACTACTGGGGGCGGTGATATCCAGGTTGGAGTTGTAAATGGGAAAGCTGACATTTCAACATCCGGTGGAAATATAAAAGTTGAATCAGTTACTAGCACTGCAGATATATCCACGGCTGGTGGAAATGTAAATGTCGGTTCAATAGGTGGAAATGCTGATGTATCAACTGCAGGTGGAAACGTAAAAGTTGGTGTAGTTTCCGGAATGGCAGATATTTCAACAGCAGGTGGTAATATTAATCTGGATGGTGCAACAGGAACAGTTGAAGTTTCTTCAGGTGCAGGAAATATTAATCTACAAAATATTAAAGGTTCAATCGATGCAAACACTGGTGCTGGTAACATAAGTGCTGAACTTACACCTGATGGTAAAAATAAAAGTGAGTTTAATTCCGGTGTCGGTAGTATTACATTATATGTTCCGGAATCTTCGAAAGCAACAATTATCGCAACTACAAGTGATTTCAAATGGGGCTCTGAAAAAGACTCTGATAGTATTAAATCAGAATTTGAATCCTCAAATGTCAGCCAGATCCGAAAAGGAAATAAATTCGAGGCCATTTATAAACTTAACGGAGGTGGAAGTGAAATCGAGTTGAATGTTGGTATGGGTGATATCAACATTAAAAAATTAAAGTAACACTACATCATCTGCATAGACCGTTCATTTAAATACCAAGCAAATATCAATAATAAATCTTCAAATTAGATTGCTTAATAATACAGGAGTTGTGTCTGACTCCTGTATTTAAAGAAGATGAACTGTTAAGAATATAAAGATTCCACAAGATGAAATAATCGGATAAAGTTGAAGAAAGATGATAAAAAGAATTTTATTCTTAGCGATTCTGATAATTTCATTCAATAGTATTTTCCCTTCAAGCGATACGCTTCAGGTAAGAAACAGCGATGTAATAGTTATGGCCGAAAAGCTCAACGCACCAATTCAACTTGACGGAATTTTAAATGAACCTGTCTGGAAAAATCAGATTGGTTTTGAAAATTTTATCCAGAGAGATCCTAATGAAGGAGCTTCTCCAACCGAACACACAATTATTAAACTCGCTTATGATGAGACTGCACTTTATCTCGCTGCAGAAATGTATGACTCTTCTCCTGATTCCATAATTGCCAGATTAACAAGACGTGATGAACTCGTGGATTGCGATTATATAACCTTAGCTTTGGACCCTTACCATGATAAACGAAGCGGATATTACTTTTCATTAAGTGCTGCAGGAACATTAATAGATGGAGTTCTTTATAATGACAGCTGGGATGACGATTCATGGGATGGTGTTTGGGAAGGTAAAGCTAATGTTGATGGTGAAGGCTGGACTGCTGAAATGAAAATTCCATTTTCACAGATGAGATTTAATGCTTCAGATTCCATGGTTTGGGGAATAAATTTCAGAAGAATTATCGGACGTAAAAATGAAGAAGATTATTTAGTGTTTGTTCCAAAAAAAGAAAGTGGTGTTGTATCGCATTTTGCTAATCTTCAAGGATTTGAAAATGTTCAAGCTAGCGGTCAAATGGAAATAGTTCCTTATATAACTGCCAGAGCTGAGTACATTCAACACGATGCCGGAGATCCGTTTAATACTGGTTCAGCTTATATTCCTGGGGTCGGCGCTGATTTGAAAATGGGTGTAGGCTCAAATTTAAATCTTAATGCAACAATAAATCCTGATTTTGGTCAGGTAGAGATAGATCCTGCCATAATAAATCTTAGCGATGTTGAAACATTTTATGATGAAAAAAGACCATTCTTCATCGAAGGCGCAACAATTTTTAATTTTGGTTATGGCGGTGCAAGAAATTATTGGGGCTTTAATTGGGGTAGTACGGATTTCTTTTACAGTAGAAGAATTGGGAGACCTCCACAGGGAGATCTACCTTATGATTATGAATATGCTGATTATCCAACGGGTACACACATAATTGCTGCAGGAAAACTTACTGGTAAAGTTGGTGAAAGCTGGAATGTTGGTACAATTCAAAGTCTAACTAAACGTGAATATATGCATTTCTCAAATAACGGAATTCAATCTGAAGCAGAAGTAGAGCCGCTTTCATATTATGGAATTTTCAGAGCACAAAATGAATTCTCTGAAGGTCAGCAAGGATTAGGTTTTATTTCGACTATTGTCGAAAGAAATTTTAAAGACGATTGGCTTCGCGATGAAATTAATAAAAGTGCTTTCACATTTGGTTTAGATGGCTGGACATTTTTAGATGAATCAAAAACCTGGGTAGTTGCCGGTTGGGCAGGTGGCAGTCATGTTACAGGAACAAATCAACAGATGATAAATCTTCAAGAAAGTTCCAGACATTATTTCCAAAGACCTGATGCAACTCAGGTAAGTGTTGATAGCAACGCGACTTCATTGAATGGTTATTCAGCAAGAATTTATTTAAATAAACAGAAAGGAAATTTTTTCGTTAACTCAGCATTCGGATTTTTAACACCCGGTTTCGATGTAAATGATGCGGGTTTCTTTTATAGGGCTGATATAATTAATTGGCACGCAGGGGCAGGGTATTACTGGAGCGATCCAAATGAAGTATTCAGATATTTAGAAGCCGGAGCTGCAGTTTACCAGAATTATGATTTCGGCGGAAATAAAACTTGGGAAGGTATTTACCAATTCGGTTATATTCAGCTTTTAAATTATTATGGAATCAACTGGGATTGGTCTTACAATCCTCAATCATTAAATAATAACAGAACAAGAGGAGGTCCGCTTACTATTAATCCGGGTGGTTATCAGGCAGATTTGTCTATTTCAACTGACAGCCGAAAAGATTGGGTTATAAATATTGGTGGTGGAACTTATCAAGGAAAACCATCAAATGAATGGTACATAAATGCTCAATTAGAAATAAGACCATTACCAAATATTTCGTTTATTCTTTCTCCAGAATATTCAAAAGTATTTGAATTTACTCAATATGTAGATACCTATGCTGATCCAACAGCAGTAAATACTTATGGAAACAGATATGTATTTGCAGAGTTGAATCAGAAAACTTTATCTGCAAGTTTGAGATTAAATTGGACATTTAATCCAAAGTTAAGTCTGCAATTATATGTGCAGCCCCTAATTTCTGCTGGTGAATATAATAACTACAAAGAACTTGCTCAGCCAAGCTCTTATGATTTTGTTGTATTCGGAACTGATGGTTCAACATTCGATTCTGAAACAAATACTGCTGATCCGGATGGTGATGGTCCAGCACAACCAATAGAAATAGATAATCCAGATTTCAATGTAAGATCTCTTAGAGGCAACGCAGTATTAAGATGGGAATATTTGCCGGGAAGCGTAATTTATTTTGTATGGACACAAACACGGTCAGAAGCAGAAGAAATCGGCGATTTTAAATTTGAAGAATCTATGACTAAAATGGTTGAAGCAGAGCCTGATAATATATTTATGATTAAAGTAACCTATTGGTTGAATTTCTGATAGACTCTCTCATTTAATTAATCTCTAAACTTCCTTACTTTTGTAAAGAAAATTTTTTTAATTCTTAATTTTTCACTTTTAATTGAAACTGCCCACGTAGCTCAGCTGGATAGAGCAACGGTTTCCTAAACCGTAGGTCACGTGTTCGAATCACGTCGTGGGTACAATGATTTTTGAATAGATGAAATTTTGTCGACCGAAAATTTTATCTTCCACAAAGAATCTTATCAATTTCCATTGTAAATACTTACTGCCACATTTGGCGTATGAAGTAATAATTACAATCATACTTTACAACTATTAATATTCACTATTAAATCGCTTCAAACTTAGTTTCATTTTGAATATCCTGGTGGCATTATACTTGTCTTTTTTACGAAAACTGCAATCAAAAGGAGTATTAAAAAATGGGAATTACTGAATTGATCGTTATTGCTTTTCTGGCGGTGCTGGGATTCTTAGCATATAACAATTCAAAAAAAGTTTCTAGAGAGTTACGAAGACTGGGCGCGGATAAATAAAAAAGCAAGAAGGGGAAAGAGAGTGCGAACTTATTTGGTTTGCTCTCTCTTTTTTTTGTTAAAAATTTTAATCTTACCACCAACTCCTGCAACCACTGTATCTGCTATTCCATAGAATAAACCTGTTTCTACTACACCCGCGAAATTTTTTAATTTTGAATCAACAAGAGCAGGATTAAGAATACTTTCCATTTTTATATCGATGATGTAATTATTTTCGTCTGTGATGAATAGTTTACGCCCGCTCATTCTTATAGTGGGTCGATATCCGATTCCTTCCAATTTTGAACAAAGATGAGTATATCCAAGTTTTACTACTTCAACTGGAAGGGGGAATTTTCCCAAAGTTTTTACGAGCTTTGATGAATCAACAATCCAAACATTTTTTTTTGAGTTCGAAGCAATTATTTTTTCGTGAAGTAAAGCCCCTCCGCCTCCTTTTATTCCATTTAGATTCTCATCAACTTCATCAGCTCCATCGATTGTTACATCAATTTGATCTACCTCACTTAATTTAATAATCTTTATTCCAAGAGAACTTGCTAACTTTGATGTTGACTGAGAGGTTGATACTGCTGAAATATTTAGACCTGCTTTGATCCTTTCAGCAAGTTTTTGAAGCATAAGTGCAACTGTCGAACCAGTTCCTAACCCAATAATCATTCCATCCTCAATAAAGTTTACTGAGTATTCAGCAGCTAATTGCTTCTCGTTCATAATTGCTCCAAATTTATTAAAACACTCAAATGAAAAATCATTTATTTATTTTTACAAAACAAATTATTCAGGAGAATTATTATGCACCACTTTGACCCTTCCACAGAAATTCAGGATTACTTGGTCTTTGGCGAATACGGTGACGTCAATCCATCAATTACTGATTCATCAACTTATACTTTTTTAAGTCCCGAAAAGATGAAAGAGCTTTTTGATCATGAGGTTGAGGGCTGTTTTCTCTACTCAAGACATTGGAATCCAACTAATAAATATTTAGCCGATGCCCTGGCAAGATTAGAAGATAGTGAATCCGCACTTGTCACAAGTTCAGGAATGGCCGCGATCGTTTGTTCGATACTTCAGATTTGTAGTACCGGAGATGAAATAATTTCAAGCCGGACTATTTATGGAGGAACGTATGCCTTTCTAAAAAATCTTTTACCACGCTTCGGTATAAATGTGAAGTTTGTTAACACACTTGATCTTGACGCTGTAAAGACAGCCATCACAAGTAAAACAAAACTTATTTTTTGTGAATCAGTGAGTAATCCTTTACTCGAAATTGCTGACGTTCCAAAGTTGAGCGAATTGGCGAATTCTCATAATATTAAATTGATGATTGATAATACCTTCAGTCCAATAATCTTGAGTCCGATTCATCTGGGCGCTCACATTGTTGTCCACAGTCTTACAAAATTTATAAATGGAACAAGCGATTGTGTTGCTGGTTGTGTTTGCAGCAATAAAGATTTTATCTGTCAAATGATGGATATTAATTCTGGTACAGCAATGCTACTTGGACCGGTTTTAGACAGTCACCGAGCAGCAAGCATTCTTAAAAATCTTCATTCACTTCATATCAGAATTGAAAAACATAGCAAGAATGCAATGTTTCTTGCAGAAAATTTTGAAAAGCTTGGTCTCAAAGTTTATTATCCAGGACTCGCATCGCATTCTGGTAATAATCTTATGAAGAAATTAATGAATGAAGGATTTGGTTTTGGAGGTATACTTGCTATTGACGCCGGTGACGAAAAAACCGCTGATGCTTTGATGAAGAAAATGCAGGATGCAAAAGTCGGATACCTTGCTGTTAGTCTGGGTTACTTTAAAACTTTGTTCAGTTCGCCCGGGCACAGCACTTCATCTGAAATTCCGAAAGATGAACAGGAAAAAATGGGATTGAGTGCAGGTCTTGTTCGGATATCAATTGGCTTGGACAACAACATTCTCAAAACATTTGAACGGATTAAGAAGTGTTTCGTTGATGTTGGGTTGCTTAAGTCTTAGTGAAACTTTGTGTCCTTAGTGTCTTTGTGGTAAAATGCTTTTTCATTTTGGGATCTTCTCACACTCAGACGCTATAGCTCACGAAGAAATTTTTTATAAAAGGAGTCCAAATATGAATTTATTATTTTTGAGCAGTATAAATTCCTTTGTTAAGTTTTAATCATCAATGAACAAAACAGTAAGAAAAATAATTTTAATTCTCGTCGTTTTAATTCTGCTCCCAGCAGCATTTCTTACTATCAATGAAATTATTTCCTTAGACCAGAATGAAGAAGTGCTTGGAAGAATTTATTCCAATCAGCTGGATGCAATACTTTATTCGGTCAATCAGTATTCTGAAGATGTTGTCAGCAGTTGGGCAAGCAAGATCGATAGGTTTCTTGATGAAGAATCAGTGTTAAATGCAGAAGATTACTCAGCAGTCGTGGATAGCTTTTATGATCAGATGCCATCACTTTATGCGGTATTTGTTGCAGACAGTACAAATGACGAATCAATTGAACTGCCAGGATGGAATAGTGTTAATAATAAATTATTAGTTGATTCAATTCAGTTCAACTCCCAAATAAAGAAATTGCTCATAAAAAATCAGGGAATTATCAAAAGACTTTTTACATACAAATCATCCAGCTACAGAAAGCTTGAACCGGTTGAGACCGATTCATCAGATGAAGGGTCGGTTATTTTATTCATTAATCAATCCTCTGATGGAATAAACAGAATAATAGGAATGTTAATTGATCCGAAAGAGTTTACTTATAGAATTCTTTCACCAAAACTGCAGGATGTTGCTCAACAGGAATTTCTTATCTCAGTTTTTAATCCCTCAGAAAATTATCAGTTCAATTCAACTAAAGATTTCAGAGCTTATAAAATACAACAGTCAAAACCTTTATGGATTTTCCCTGATTACAGTATTGGTATTTCGCTGGCCGGTAAAACAATTGAAGACCTTGTTCAGCAGAGAGCGCTAACAAATATTTTGTTAATTGGATTGTTACAAATATTTTGTTAATTGGATTGTTAACGGTTGTGCTGATTTTAGGAGTTTGGATTGTTTACAGAAACATTAAAAAGGAAGTGGAACTTGCACAAATAAAATCCGAGTTCGTTTCAAATGTTTCTCACGAGCTTAGAACTCCGCTTTCACTCATAAGTATGTTTTCCGAAACTCTTGAAATGGACAGAGTAAAAACCGAAGAAAAGAAAAAAGAGTATTATTCAATCATCAGCCAGGAAGCGAACAGGCTCAGCAAAATTGTTAATTCAATTCTTAATTTTTCAAAAATGGAAGCAGGCAAAAGACAATTTAATTTTGTTGACAGTTACTTGAATGATGTTGCTGAAAATGTTTACCGATCATACAAATTCCATCTTGAACAAAAAGGATTTAAGTTTGAACTGTTAAAGGATGAAACGATTCCAATCATAAAAATTGATGAAGAAGCAGTTTCGGAAGCGATTGTAAATCTCGTTGATAACGCAGTTAAATACAGTGATAATAATAAAGAGATAACAGTCCGAACTAAATTGGAAAGTAATTATGCATTTGTCGAAGTAGAAGACAAGGGTATCGGTATTCCCGAAAAAGATCAGAAAAAAATATTTGATAAATTTTTCAGAGTAAGTTCAGGTAATGTTCATGATGTTAAGGGTTCCGGTATTGGATTGAGCATTGTTAAATATATTATGGATGCACATAAGGGGGAGATCAGGTTGAGTAGTACTGTTGGTGTGGGAAGTAAATTCAAGTTGATGTTTCGGTTGAACGCAAAATAAAAATATTGTCACACTGAGCGAAGTCGAAGTGTGACAGATATAGTTGATCTAATAATAAAATCAGTCTTCGACTCCGCTCAGACTGACAGGATTGTTTTGAAGGTACTGAAATGATCAAAATTCTAATCGTCGAAGACGAACCAAATATGCGAATGGGTTTGCGCGATAACCTCGAGTTTGAAGGTTACGAAGTAAGCATCGCTGAAGATGGTGAAAAAGGTTTGAAGATGATTCGCGAAAACCAGTACAATTTGATCATCCTTGATGTTATGATGCCGAAGATGTCCGGCTTTGATGTTTGCAAAACCATCAGGAAGGAAGGTGTGCAGACACCGGTTATTCTTCTCACTGCAAAAGGTGAAGAGATAGATAAAGTTCTTGGACTTGAATTAGGTGCTGATGATTACGTTACAAAACCATTTAGTTTAAGAGAACTTCTTGCGAGAGTAAAGGCAGTTTTACGAAGGGGAGAAACTTCCATAAACACAAATGCTTCTGAAGCAGTTATCGGAAAACTCACCGTTCACTTTACAGGATATCAAGCCTATGAGGAAGGAATTCCGGTTCAGATGTCCCACAAAGAATTTGAAATACTTCATTACTTGTGGAAAAAAAGAAACCAGACTGTAAGCAGGGATGAACTTCTTAACAACATTTGGGGTTATGATGAAAA
>JGI20214J51650_10003314_pt1 | contig 10097 bp, 8 predicted proteins | sample WetSurMetagenome_FD_51650 | JGI IMG/M metagenome (IMG submission 51650)
GGCNGAAGGCGCTCGCCTGCTAAGCGAGTGTAGGGGGTAAACCTCTACCTCGGGTTCGAATCCCGATCTCTCCGCCATATTGTTCCATCCCTCGTATCCGTTACCTCAATGCCCATGCTCTTGAGCTCCTGACGAATCCGGTCAGAAGTTTCCCAGTCCTTGGCCTTTCGAGCGGCTTCCCTTTTATGAATCAGGCTTTCAACCGCTGCGTCCACCTGGGGCGCATCGAGGTCCATGATCTCCAGGACCGAGTTGACGGCCCCCAGAGCTTCTTTCACCCGCTGCTTGTCTTCCTGAGAGAGTCCCTTCTGCTCGACGATGCGGTTCACTTCACGGGTAAACTCAAACAGGGCAGCAAGGGCCTGCGAGGTGTTGAGATCGTCATCCATGGCCTCGGAGAACTCGTGGTTGAGGTTGTAGACCGCCTGGTCCATCTCAGGATTGTTTTCACTGGAACGGCAAAAAAAGACCTTCTTGATGAATTTGTCCAGATTGGACAGAGTCTTCTTCGCATGGTCCAGCTTGGCCAGAGAAAAGGAGATAGGCTTGTTGTAATGATGGCTGATGAGCCAGTAGCGGATTTCTCTCCCCGTGTAACCCTTCTTTAGAAGGTTCTTGATCGTGGTGTCCTCGCGTTCCTTGCCGTCAGCCGGCTTTTTTCCGTCCACCATGACCAGTTCATGATGCAGAAAGTAATTGGCCAATGGTTTTCCGGTGATGGCTCTGCCAAGGGCGATGGCGTTTTCATGATGAGGGAACACGAGGTCTGCGCCTCCGGTGTGAATGTCATGGGTGTCGCCCAGGAATTTGATGGCCATGACCGGGCACTCGAGGTGCCAGCTGGGTCTCACGTTTCCCCACTTGGTCTGGAAGAAAATGCCCTTCTTGAGCTCGCTGAGTGTAGAACGCTTGAGAAGGGTGAAATCCCTGGGATTGCCCTTTTCATAGCGTTCGAGGTCCACGGTTTTGCCCAGGTGAATTTTGTCCAGGTCGATTCTGGAAAGTTTCCCGTAATCTCTGAAGCGGGAAATATCAAAATAGAGGGAGCGGAATTTCTCGTAGGCGTACCCTTTGTCGAGGAGTTTGCCGGAAAACTGGATCATATCCTCGATGTGCTCGCTCGCTTTAGGATAGGCTGTCGCCTTCTTGACGAGGAGGGAATCGAGATCCTCCAAAAATCCTAGATAGTATTTTCCCGTAAACTCCTTGAGACCTACTCCTTCCTTTTCCGCGCCTTCAATGGTTCGGTCGTCAATGTCCGTCACGTTCACCACGTGGGTGACCTCGTATCCCTTGTACTCGAGGGTGCGGCGGATCAGATCTGAGAAAACAAGCTGCCGGGCTTGGCCGATGTGCAGGTCCTGGCAGAGCGTGGGGCCGCAACTGTACAGGGTGACCCGGTTTTCCTGGATGGGAACGAAGGGGTCCTTTCTGCGCGTGAGGGTGTTGTACATGCAAAGACCGGAGGTCTTTCGGTCCACGAACAGAGGAGTGCTCAGGTAGCGTTCCCCTCCGTCGGGTAAAATCACGACGATCCGCCCCTCTTTCATTTCCCGGGCGAGCTTCAGAGCCACAGCCATGGCCGCGCCCGCGCTCATGCCGACGAAGAGGCCTTCTTTCTTTGCCAGGAGCCTGGCGGTTTCATACGCCTCTCCGTCGTCGATGTGGACAATCCTGTCCGCCCTTTTGCGGTCGTAGATCCCGGGCGGATAGGATTCCTTCATGTTCTTGAGCCCCTGGATCTTGTGTCCCATGTAGGGTTCCACGCCGATGATCTGGACAGCGGGCTTGACCTCTTTGAAACGCCGGGAAAGCCCCATGAGTGTGCCTGTGGTGCCCATGCTGGCCACGATCATGTCCAGCTCGCCGCCGGTCTGCTCCCATATTTCCTCGGCGGTTCCGTGGTAGTGGGAAAGCCAGTTTGCATCGTTGTTGAACTGGTCGGCCAGCCAGAACTTCTGAGGTTCTTCCCTGGCAAAGCTGTAGACCAGTTCGATGGATCCNTCCGTGCCCATGTGAGCGGGTGTGAACTGAAGATCCGCGCCCATGGCTTTCAGAATCTTTTTCCGCTCGTCGCTCACCGCTTCGGACATCACCAGGAGGACACGGTACCCCTTGACGGCGGCCACGAGAGACAACCCGATACCTGTGTTTCCGCTCGTGGCCTCCAGAATGATCTTGTCCTTGGTCAGCTCGCCGGTTCTTTCCGCTTCTTCGATCATGTAAAAGGCCGGCCTGTCTTTTACGGAGCCACCGGGGTTGAAGGACTCGAGTTTGGCCAGGATCTGAACGTTCCGGTTGGAATTCAACTGACGGATAGGCACAAGGGGCGTCCAGCCAATGTGGTCAAGAACATTGTTGTGCTGCTTCTTAGGCAAGGGGATCTCTCCAGAAAGGATGGTGCTGGATAAAAACACAAAATAATAATTTATGACAATCAGGGCTCTGGTTGCAACAGATTACTGTGAAAAGAGAATGAGAATTCCTTGACTCGGGTCTGTCGGAAATGGTAGGCACAGGGTTGCTTTTTTCGAAAGCGGAGGCTCTCATGAGGATTCTGGTTACCGGCGGGGCAGGGTTCATCGGTTCCAATGTGGTGGATGGGTACATCCGGGAAGGTCATGACGTCGTGGTGGTCGACAACCTTTTTACAGGCAAGAAGTCTAACCTGAACCCAAAGACGACTTTTTACGAGATGGACATTCGCTCTCCGGAAATCCGGGGGATCTTTGAGCGGGAAAAGCCTGAAGTCCTGAATCATCATGCAGCCCAAATCAGTGTTCCTGCATCGGTTTCTGATCCTCTTTTTGACGCGGACGTCAACCTGAGGGGATTCCTGAACCTCCTTGAGAATGCGGTCAGCCACAAAACGAGAAAAGTGATCTTCATTTCCTCAGGAGGGGCCATTTACGGAGAGGCGGAAGAGTATCCCACGTCTGAGAAGTATTTGCCGAAGCCTCTTTCTCCTTATGCGATATCGAAATTCTGTTCGGAGCACTACCTTGCCTATTACAGGCATCAGTACGGGCTGCAATACACGATCTTGAGGTATGCGAACGTCTACGGGCCTCGCCAGATCCCACACGGAGAGGCAGGGGTGGTGAGCATTTTCATGACCAACCTTTTGGAGGGGAAGCCTTCCATCTTGAATCACTTTCCGGACGAACCCAAGGGCATGATTCGGGACTATTGCTTTGTCGGAAATGTGGTGAAAGCGAATCTCAAGGCTCTCACGCAGGGGGAGGGTGATTTTTTCAATATTGGGACCGGAAAGGAAACGAAGACCCTGGATCTCTATAATGTGATCTATGAGGCCGTGAGGGAAATCAAGCCCGATCTCCCGCAGGCGCTCTCCCGCCTCTCTACGCAGGCGGCCAGACCCGGAGACATTAGGAGGAGCTGCTTGGTGGTCGGCAAAGCAAAGAACGGCCTGGGCTGGAGACCTGAAACGGACCTGGCGACGGGAATTCGACTTACGCTTCAATGGTGGCTCGAGGAAAAAACCAAGACCTGCAAGTAAATTTGTTGCCCTGCCCTTGACATCCTAACTGCCGCAATTAATTTAATTAATCAATTCAAGCGCGGTGTCCCGGCTGCTGTTCCGGGGGATGGAGTGCTTGGGGACCCTTGAGTGTGATGTTGACACGAGGCTTTTGCCTTTTCAAATAGAGTCGTTTCACAACTACACTGAAACCTTACGGGAGGAGATGAGTAAATGAAGATCAGACCATTGCACGATCGAGTCATTGTCAAGAGAATGGAAGGAGAAGAAAAAACAAAAGGCGGGATCATTATTCCGGATACAGCAAAGGAAAAACCCGTCGAAGGCAAGGTGATCGCTGTCGGGAGTGGAAAGCTCCTTGAGAACGGCAAGAAAGCGCCCCTTCAAGTCAAAGAGGGTGATCGCATTCTCTTCGGCAAGTATTCGGGTACGGAAGTGAAGATCGATGGTGAAGAACACCTAATCATGAGAGAAGATGACATCATCGCAATCGTAGAATAACGGGTCAACGTTTCGAAAAATAAGAAATCTTTAAGGAGGATATTGGACATGGCAAAGGATATTAAGTATAGCCAAAAAGCAAGAGAAGCCATCCTGAGAGGGGTGGATACCCTTGCGGATGCAGTGAAGGTAACTCTCGGGCCCAGGGGTCGCAACGTGATCCTGGAGAAGTCCTTTGGATCGCCGACCATCACTAAGGACGGGGTAACGGTAGCCAAGGAGATCGAGCTGGAAGACAAGTTTGAGAACATGGGAGCCCAGATGGTCAAAGAGGTTGCCTCTAAGACCTCGGATGTGGCAGGGGACGGCACCACTACAGCCACGGTTCTGGCGCAGGCCATTTACAAGGAAGGGTCAAAGCTGGTAGCCGCCGGCGTCAATCCCATGGCCATCAAGAGGGGAATCGAGAAGGCTGTTGAAGCGGTCGTGGAAGAGCTGAAGAAGCTCTCCAAGCCGACCAAGGACCAGGAAGAAATCGCCCAGGTCGGGACGATTTCCGCGAACAATGACGCCACCATCGGCAACATCATCGCCGAGGCCATGAACAAGGTGGGCAAAGAGGGCGTCATCACTGTGGAAGAGGCCAAAAGCATGGAAACAACCCTCGAAATCGTCGAGGGCATGCAGTTTGACCGCGGGTACACCTCTCCCTATTTTGTGACCGATCCGGAAAAAATGACGGTCAACTTGAGCAATCCTTATATCCTGCTCAACGAGAAAAAGGTCAGCGGCATGAAAGACTTGATTCCCATTCTGGAGCAGATTGCCAGGATGGGCAAGCCGCTCTTGATCATTGCTGAGGACGTCGAAGGGGAAGCCCTGGCAACGCTCGTGGTGAACAAACTGAGAGGGACTCTGCAGGTCTGTGCTGTGAAGGCGCCGGGGTTCGGGGACAGGAGAAAGGCTATGCTCGAAGACATCGCCATCCTGACCGGCGGCAAAGTGATTTCCGAAGATCTGGGGCTCAAGCTCGAAAACGTGACCCTCAATGATCTCGGTACTGCAAAGACCGTGACGATCGACAAAGACAACACCACGATCGTGGACGGGGGCGGCAGCCGGAAAGATCTGGAAGGCCGGGTCAAGCAGATCAGAGCGCAGATTGATGAAACCACCTCTGACTACGATCGGGAAAAGCTCCAGGAACGGCTGGCAAAGCTCGTGGGCGGCGTTGCCGTGATTCATGTCGGCGCGGCCACGGAGACGGAAATGAAGGAGAAGAAGGCGCGGGTCGAAGACGCCCTGAACGCCACCAGAGCCGCTGTGGAAGAAGGGATCGTTCCCGGAGGCGGCGTCGCGCTGCTGAGGGCGGCCAAAGGACTTGAGAAGGTCAAGCTGGAAGGAGAAGAGCAGAGCGGCGTGACCCTCGTTCACAGAGCCCTGGAAGAGCCTATTCGGCAGATCGCGAACAATGCGGGGGCCGAGGGTTCCGTGGTGGTTGAGAAGGTGAAAGACCAAAAAGCCGGCTTCGGCTTCAACGCCGAGAATGGAAAGTATGAAGACTTGATGAAGGCCGGAATCATCGATCCCACCAAGGTCACGAGGTTTGCACTCCAGAACGCTGCTTCTGTGGCTGCTCTCCTCCTGACCACAGAGGCCATGATCGCAGAGAAACCGAAAGATAAAGAGGAAATGCCCCACATGCCGCCCGGAGGCGGGATGGGCGGGATGATGTAATCATAATACCCATTTCTTTGGTTCATTCTGTGGCCCGGAGCCTTTCTCCGGGCCATTTTTTTCTAGGGTCCTATCCGCCCCCGCCCGGGATCGAGCGAATGAAATTGATGCTCCTTCATTGAATCAAATCGGTCAATTTGCATGCATGTATACAGTTGATTTGCCGAAAATCGTATGAATTATGACAATTATTGTTTATTGTTAGTATAAAGCAGATATTTTGAAACAAATATATACACCATGAAATATATATAATTAGACATAAATTATAATATATTATAGTTTGAGTTTATCAAATATAAATTTGTTTGTTATATAGATGGCTATTAATCAGTCTTTACGCTGCATGTGACGGTTTTTGGCATGGATAGTGCAGTCTACTTTCGTGTAGATAATGCTTTTGACGGAGTCCTAAACAAGGAGGAACGCTGTCATGAACCTCTCGGCCTTGCGCGAAGTGCCGCAGGCGAATCTGGGAACCTCCAGCGCCTGCGAGGTTGAGGTCGGGCCTCTTAGATTCAAAGTCTGGCACAAGTCGCCGACCTACTTGTGCCTCTTGGCAGGGCAGGACCCCTCGACTCTGCTTGAGTTCAGGGAAGGCGAAACGTTGACCATGGCTTACCATGATGCTGGTTCTGTTCTTCCCGCGGAGCATCTCAAAACCGCGGTCCGCAAAATCAAGAGAAATGAGGGAGGAAAGCTCAAAGGTCAATATTTGGTTGATTTAGAAATTCTAAAGAGTTACCATTAGGTCACTTCGATGCATCTGGAAAAATCAACAGGAGAGAGGCGACTCGGTATGTTTCCTTACCCCTATGAACGCCGAAGCGGTCGGGACAGACGTTCTGGAGATGACAGAAGGAAGATCGGTGAGGGTGCGTCCTTCCCTCTCGGCGATGAGGAAATGGACGAAGAGGAATCTGAGGAGAAGGCAGCCCAAATGAGGCTGCATCTCGGCGACCTCTGGAACCACAAAGGCAAGGAGCTTTTCAGAACACACCGTTACCCTGAGGCCAAAGAAGCCTTGCTCAAGGCCGTGGAAATTAAACCGGAGCTTGCAGATGCCTGGTATGTCATCGCCTGCATCGAATCCATGAAAAGCGAAAAGGAAGGGGCTCTTACGAGGTTAAGAAAAGCCATTGAACTCGAACCAGGGTACAAAGAAAAGGCCCGGACGCAGAGCTACTTCAAGAAACTTAAAGGCGATGCGGATTTCGAAAGACTCGTCCAATGAAGTTCCCTGCCAGAGGGATGAGTCTCCAACCTCTTTTTGGTCTTCAGCAGTTCAAGTCAGACGAATAACAAATTCTCCTTGTTCCCCCCTCTTAGAAAGGGGAAAACAATCAAGGTCCTCCCCTTTGGAAAGCGGCTCGACCTGAGCCCTTTGGTCGTGAGCTCAGGGTCGAACGACTCGCCGAAGGTGGGAGACAGAAGGGATTTTGGAGGGTGAACCCTCCCATGACGGCAGAATACATCCGAAAACGATTGAAGGACCTGGATGACCCTGAGAAGGCGAAAGTCCTTCAGAAGTTTTTCAAAACAGGACCAGGACAATATGGGGAGGGAGACTTCTTCCTGGGGATTCCTGTCCCTCGGCTGAGAAAGCTTTGCAGAGATTGCGGGGACATGGCTCTGCGTGAAGTAGAAGCTCTGCTCAAGTCCTCTGTTCACGAAGAGAGGCTTCTGGCCCTACTGATTTTAATCCGCAAATACAACGGGGAAGATGAATCCGGAAAGAAAAGGATTTATACCCTCTACTTGAAAAACACTCGCTGGATCAACAACTGGGATCTTGTCGATCTCTCTGCGCCCAACATTGTGGGTGATTTCTTAATGGACAGGAGCCGGAAACCTCTTTACGGGCTCGCCCATTCGCCCGTGTTGTGGAAACGGCGAATTGCGATCCTGGCGACTTTTCGATTTATCAAAGAGCAACAGTTCGATGACACACTGCGAATCAGCGAAATTCTCCTCCGTGACAAGGAGGATCTCATCCAGAAAGCGGTCGGCTGGATGCTGCGGGAGGTGGGGAAACGGGACCAGGTCACGGAGGAAGTCTTTCTGCAAGAACATTGCAGGCAAATGCCTCGGACCATGCTGCGCTACGCGATCGAGCGATTCCCAGCTGCCAAGCGAGAACTTTACATGAAAGGGAGACTATAAAGAAGGGTCGGACTTGCAGGTCTCGTAAGTAGTCGAAAAAGGCCTTTATCCGTTATTCCGGCGAAAGCAGGGAACCGAGGTGACGACCTTTTACGAATCCGTTAAGCGTGGTGGCGAAATGAAAGGGGCTGTCGGTTTCGCGACAGCCCCTGTTTTCTTGTTTTTCGTGAGATGCCGAGACACAGAATCGAACTGTGGACACGCGGATTTTCAGACAAGAACTCCTGGTTTCCTAGCCCCACTCCTGTTGCCGCGACTCAGTGGCGTGTTCTGATTGCGCGGTTATCGTCGCCGGCCGATTGGCAGTTATCGGGGCATGCAAGTAGGAATTTCCATATTCGTTGTGTTGTGCTATATTCGTGCGGTAATTCCGGTCTTCGGACCGGTCCGAAGGCCGGCGTTTCATGTCCGTTTNTCCACCCGGCCGGCAATCCGAACTGTCAGAGGCACCCCAGCGATTCTATGAGGCAACGCGTTCAGATAGGAACCGCCACCTGGTCATTCCTGAGTTCCCGGGTGCTGCCGTTGCGCCCGGTGCAGCTGGTGATCCAGACCGGCTTGAAATGGGACCGTGACAACTGTCCCGGCATGGCCGCGGCCCTTTCCTATTACGCCCTGTTCTCACTCTTCCCGCTGCTTCTGGTCATTCTGAGCATTGTCGGGGCCCTGATCGGCCCTGAGACGGAGGTGTTTGAATACATTCAAAAGCTGATCGTACGGGATCAGCCGCCGGCCGTTCAAGACATGGTGGTCGGGACCATTATCGCACTTAACGAAAACAGCGTGGGTGCCAGCATAGTGGGTTTCAGCCTGCTTTTTTTTACGGCCAGCACGCTGTTTGTGGTTCTGCGCCAGTCGGTGAACAAAATCTGGGAATCCCCCGCCCGCATCTCCGAGGCGGGCTCGATCCCCCGAATGGTGCTCTTCTTCATCCTCAACAAGCTGGTGGCCTATCTGCTGGTGCTGGCGACCGCCTTGCTCCTGTTGGTGTCTTTCGTGGCGAGCGTTTCCATCGGGGCTGTCATCGACGTGGTCAACCACTTCCAGAAAAATGTCGCCTTCATCCAGCAGGTGGACGAACTGCTGCTAACCCGCTGGCTTCAGGTCAGCACTTCGGTCGTCATCCTGAGTGTAACCCTGTGCATTCTCTTCAAACTTCTGCCCACGGCCCGTCCCCGGTGGCGGGACGTATGGCTGGGGGCCATCCTCACGGCTTTCATGCTCGTCGGGCTGCAGAAGTTGGCCACGGGCGGCGTCGTTTCCGTTTTCGGCAAATTTCTGTCCTATGGGGCGATCGGCAGCGTTATGATTCTGTTGCTGTGGATCTTCATGGCCTGCCAGATCGTGTTTGTGGGGTGTGAGTTTTCGTATGTTTACGCGCAACTTTACGGCAGCCGCCGCGGTAAGGCTCCACCCGCAGAGCGGGTGGCCTCAGGTTGCCCCCTCGAAGGGGGCTCTTGATCAGCAGTTTGCCCAAATTGCCAAAACACGTCCTCCCCCTTGACGCGCAGCGCGGGCGCTTGCGCCGCGTGCGGGGGAGGTCACCCGCCAGAGGCGGGTAAAGGTGGGGGTAGCCCTCTCCCCTAGCCCCTCCCACCAGCCGTTCGACGTGCTCACGGTCCCGAGGAAGATCGAGGGAGGGAGGGGAAATTTTTGTAGAAGCTTTTCTGAACCCCGGATCGGTAGAACCTATCCGGGTCCTCCACCAGAGGTGGAGGGTTCAGTCACAACTAAGCGGGCCGGGTGGATTACCGCCGGGCCGTAATGCGCTGCCCGTCCGGGGTGTGCAGCACCAGGCGCCCCTGCGGACCGATCTCGAAGCGATCGGTTTTCTGGAGCAGTTCCAGGAAGCGCATCTCCTGGAGGCTCAACGGCTCCCCGCAGGCCATCATCGTGTTGGCCATCTGCCCGAAAGAAAGCCCCTCTCCGGTCAGGCGGAAGCTGCCCGTGAATCGGTTGCACGAGGCGTTGCCGGCCAGGCGGCCCTCCTCCAAAAAGAGGATCGTCGCCTTGGATTTTTCCGCCACCGGCACACCGTCGATGGTCTCCACGATCCACTCCAGCCCGGTGAGAAGACTCTGGGGGTCGCCGCCGCAGCCCCGCGTGCGCCTCGCCGTCGAGCTCGTAGCGCACCCGATAGGGGTGGGGCCTTCCGGCGGCGACATCGGCGCAGATCTCCGGCCGGATGGTGACCGCCAGGCGGCGTTCAGTCCCTCCTTTCCCCCGTCTTGCACGAGACGGCGAAATTTCCTGT
>JGI20214J51650_10003315_pt1 | contig 10094 bp, 8 predicted proteins | sample WetSurMetagenome_FD_51650 | JGI IMG/M metagenome (IMG submission 51650)
CCAGGGGCAATTCAGTTTTCTCTTCCCTTGAGGTCGAGTCTTTTGCCTTGAAGTACATTTCCCACCGAGCCAAAAAACTTTTTGAGCACATATATCCCCCGCCGGTCATTAATCAGCCATTCTGAATAGAGTGGCGATAATTTGTGACAAATGTACCCGAGGAACACGAAGCAATCGGTCTGTTAACGAACATTGGCAGCGCTTTAGCGGCGTTCAGAGTGCGACCGGCCCGCTTTGTTAAATTTAATTTCATCTTGGTCTATAAAACATTATCCCCTGACAGCTTTATTGACACTNCCCGATCAACTCACATAAAGTGCGTCCGACTTGCAGAGCCGCCACTCGCACACTGCACCGCAAGTCCGGTGCGGGGCTCTCGGCGGCATCCCCGGAACAGGAGGCCAGGCGCAAGACGATACCCGCTCGACCGGGAAGCCTCACCGCCAACTGCATCACTTGCTCAAAAAGGGGAAGCAATGAAACGAATATACCTGTCGATCGCTCTCGCTCTGACAACTTCGGCAGCACAGGCAGGCGTCTACAAGTGTCAGACACCCGAAGGCCTGGTTTATTCAGAGCGTCCATGCCCGCCGGGCAGCACCTCCCAGACCATCCATACCTCAAGTCAGCAATCGTCACAATCGGGCGGCAGCAATATCGATGCCGTCCCCTTGCCTGCGCCTGACAAGCAGCACGGTGCTTATGAGGCATTTTTGTCCAAGCCCAATCCGAAGGCCTTTGTGATCTGCAGCGATGGACGCGTGATCAGCTTCGTCGGCAAGGCGGATTTTGTGGATCAAAAACTTGCCACGTTGGATGCCGGATGCTCGCCCTACTCGGTCAACGGCAATGTCGTGTGGTCCAAGTAGATAACCACCGGAACCCCAGAGCGATGGAAATGAAAAAGATCAATTCCGGAAAGCTGCGCGCCATCGGTTACGACGCGCGAGCACGCATGTTGCAGGTACAGCTCGACACCGGCAGCACGCTCCAGTACAGCGGCGTCGGCGAGGATATCTGGCGCCGGCTCAGCAGTTCGGGGGCGGCCTGGAGTTTTTATCGGGACAACATCGAAGAGGAATTCACCGTTAAGAAGGTTCCGGGAAGTGTGCCGGAGGGGATGAATCCACTTGATGATTTGTTCCGTCAGAAATGATTGCGATGCTGAACCATTAGCGCTATTTCATTAAAGGAAATAAATTGGGCAAAGTCAATGACAACTGGTACCCAGACGACAAACTTGGCAGAAAAGAATCGGCTGATTTCTTAACGAGTTACCTAATCAAACGCTATGCACTTCCCTCAAGTAAAGCCGATTCGTTCGTTCTAAATATAAGAGCTGATTGGGGGTTCGGAAAAACATTTTTTCTCCAGCACTGGGCCGTAGATCTAGAAAACAAAGGCTTTCCAGTTGTATTTTTTAATGCGTGGGAAAACGACTTTTGTGACGACCCACTTATCGGTTTCATTGCAGAGCTAAATGACCGATTATCAAGATACTTTGAGAATATCCCATTGGCCCAACGCCACCTTGATCAAGCTCTCGCAGTTGGTCGCAAACTTATAAAGCCTGTCAGCCTTGGAATAGCTTCTGCAATAGCAAAGCAGTTATCGGGCCTAAGTTTAGAAAAATTACAGGAGCTCTATTTTCAGGATAGGGGCATTCAAGATGAGATTGAAGGTGGGGGCGAGCAAACTTCGGACTCAATTTCCACTTTGCTTTCACAATATGGTGAGATAGCACTCAAAGAACATCTAAACACAAAAGAGACAATCACTCTCTTCAGGAAAAGACTAGCCCGCTTGATTGATTCGTTAAAGCAGATGGAGGATATTCAACTCCCTCTTTTTATTTTTATTGATGAGCTAGACAGGTGCCGCCCAACGTTTGCCATCGAGCTTCTGGAAGTAGTTAAGCATCTCTTTGGCGTACCTGGTGTGTATTTTGTAGTTGCCACCAATCTTGAACAACTTGGTCACTCAATCCGGGCCGTGTATGGAGAGCAGTTTGACGCGGAACGTTATCTAAAAAGATTTTTTGACCAAGAATATTTATTACCGACCCCTGACAATATTCATTTCAGTGCATTCCTCTTTGATCAGTATTCGTTAAATAAATTTGGCGCATTCCATACATGTATCGAAAACGGAATATATGGCGCGACACCCTCTGATCAAATGATGTTCTCCATTATGAGTGACAGTTTCAAACTCGGCCCACGTGATCAAAAACAGGTAGCCGAGATGCTCCAAGCAGTCTTATTGAATTGGCCAAAAAATGAATTCATACATCTTGACTACTTGCTTTTTCTTATCATCGCAAAACACATCTCTACCTATCTATTTCAGCAGCTTGCCGAGAATCAATTTAGTGACTCAGCAACATTTACAACCGCGCTCGCATCGAAATTAAAAAGTAATTCAAAATTTAAAACTCATGACGTTGTAACAGGTGGCTCTATGGTAACGGAACAACGGATTGTTGATTTACTGTGGACATATCAAAGCATATCAAATATGACATGTAAGGAACTTTGGGATCGTGATTACAACACGATCAAATTCCCAGATAAGATTTTGGACGCAGTTCGCCAGGGATGTCCTCGCCAATACCCGTCTAGCGTCAAACCTGTTCCAGCAATTACCGATTACGCCCGGCGAATTAGTCAAGCTGGACAGCTAACCAATATACAAAAGAAGTGAAAATTTGGCCCCTTTCCTCTCACATCTAATTCGACTTTCATTGACTCAGTATCGTAATAATTTTGCGTAAACAATACAGAATGTCATTTCAAAGCAGATTCGACGCCCGCCCCATCAATATCCACTCCGGTACAATCAATGCCCTCACGTTATTTCCAGACACAGAATCGCCATGACCGACTACAACATATGCGCAGGCATGCCGACGGTAGAAGTACTACACCTGGGCAAACCCGTAACGATACAACGCGAACAGGACCCCGCAGCGACGATCAGGACGGATTATGCCGTCATCGCGCGCAAGTGCCCGCCGTATTGCATCCAGCCGATGCAACTGGCGCCGGGATTGGAAACGCTGGGAGAACTGGAAGTGCTGGACTGCCTGCGACGCATACGCGAGGGCGAGAGCAAGCTCATGGTCGTCGATTCCCGCACCCCGGACTGGTATGCGAAGGGCACCATTCCCGGCGCAGTCAACATCCCCTATGCGCAGAACATGGCAGGCCAGGCCACAGACCTGCCCGGCGTGAAGAAGACATTGATCGAATCTTTTGAAGTGAAAGAAACCGCCGGGACTTACGACTTCAGCGTCGCCTGCACGGTCGCGATCTTCTGCAATGGCCCGTGGTGCGGGCAGACGCCGAACTACATTCGCACCCTGCTCGCCCTGGGCTACCCTGCCGGCAAGCTCAAATGGTATCGCGGCGGCATGCAGGACTGGTGCTCGCTGGGGCTTACTGTCATTTGAGCGTGATGGCCATCTCCCGCTAGCGCAAGGTCAGCAGGAAAATACTCTCCTCCATGCGGCTCACGCCGCGCTGCTTGAAGCGCGGGTTTTGCGGCAGTGCATCTGCTTGCGCCAACAGGCGTATATCGGCGTACTTGCTGTAGAGCGCCTCGACTTCTTTCACCGACACGGCAAACGGCGGCCCCTGCATTTCAACCTGGGGATAATCGAACGTGATCAGGAGGATTTGCGTCGCGGGCGGCAGGATATCCACCAGGTGGCGCGCATAGCGTTCGCGCATGTCCGGCGGCAACGCCACCAGAGATGCGCGGTCGTACACCGCGCTCACTTTCGCCAAGTCCTTCTTGCCCAGATCGAAAAAGTCCCCGCACAGGATACGGATGCCGTCCGCCTCGCAGCTCTCGAACTTTCCGCTGGTCGCATGCGCCGGTGATTGTCCGTTCTCCCGGAAGAAATCCTGCACTGCGATGGCGCTCAGCTCTACCCCAAACACCTTGCATCCCTGCTGGCGCAGCCACACCATATCCTGACTTTTGCCGCACAACGGCACGAACACTTCGCCGCCGCCAGAGGCAGGCAACTCTTTCCAGTACTGACGCAAATACGGATTGATCTCGTTCTGGTGAAAACCGATCTCTGCCCGTTCCCAGCGCTCCAGCCAAAATTCTTTTTTCATGTTCGCACCTTTATCGTTTAGAAATGCCCAAGGCAAGGCAGCAAGTTTACAGCGGATCATGAATGAAAAAAGCGACCCGACGGTCGCTTTTTTTCTTCAATATCGGCTGGCCCTGTTTCAGGTTTCCGCCCGCTTATAGATCGCGCCGTAAGCATTGTTGGCATTAATGAGTATCTCTTCGGTCTGAATGAACTTCATTTTTGACAAAGCGACATCCAGCGGGGTTTTCCCTTCCGCATTCTCTTTTCGAAAGTCTGCCCCATAAGCGACCAGTAACTGCACAATTTCGGGATAGCCTTTCTCGGCAGCCAAATGTAATGGAGTCGTGCCGTTCAGGGTGAAGTTGACGTTCGAGTTCATGGCCAGCAGCCGCTGCACAACGGCCTTTTCACCTTTTGCGATTGCCGCAAGCATGGCTTGACGCACATCCCCTGCCTCGGGGGACAGGGATTCTTTTTCGGTTGGCAACCAATTCATGTAACGATTCAGCAGTGTGATCGCGACCAGAACTGCAAGCGATACCAGCAATGCCAGCTGGCTGATACCCAGCATGGCAGCCATTTCTGCCGGAAGATTTGCGCCAACCGCCAGAATCGAGATCGTCAACAATAGAAGCATCTGTAAATAGCGGAACATTGCCACAACGATCATGGCAGCCAGAGCGACCAACAATATCTTTCTATCGACCAAATTACCCAGAATGGAGTCCGGAATATTGGCGAGAAAGCTCATCACTGAAGCTGCCAATAAGATAACCACTTCTTTGGTATTAAATTGCATCTTCAAAACAATCCCCTTTCTGCAATCTCGGCAATAATCGCGCCACGAGAATAATGGGTATCGATTTTAAAATTAATTCAAAACGACAAACGGACTACAAGTTTCGGATAAATGGTTAATATGGATTCTCCGGATGATCCAGGTTGGGGATACATGAATTTGTGAATGCGAAGACAGCGTGGATCCGGCAGGCCGGCAATAGGGGACTACTTCAGAGCAATCCAGGACAGGGCAGGAAATGCCAAGCCCGCTTACTTCCGGGCATTGTGGAACATGCGCAGCCATTCGCCGTTCTCGCGCCGCGTCGACGCGGTGGAGCGGAGCCCTTCGGTGCGGGTGAAGTGGTCGGGCAACGGCTCGGCCGGTTCCGCGGTCTTTTGCACGATGCCGCATAGTTCGGAAAAGATCGGTGATTGCGGGTTCGCCTGGTAGTGCTTCTGGTTTCCCAAACGCTTGACTGTCACCAAGCCGCTCTCATCCAGGCGCTTCAACTCGCGCTGCACCGCACCGGAACCGCCGCCGGACAACCCGATCAACTCGGTGGCAAAAAAACTGCGTTGTGGTTGTCCGAACAATAATCCCAGCACCCGCTGTTGCGTATTGGAAAACAGCGCAGCGGATAAACTGGTGCGCTGAACGGCGGTGGAAGATTCTGCCTTTATGCCCATAGCGGGCATCTTACTACCCAATGTGGGTATGTCAACTCTACCCCACCCACTTCCTTGCATTCTGGAACATGCGCAGCCATGCGCCATTCTCCTGCCACTCCGCCGCTGGCTGGTGTGACCCACCGGCCAGTGATGAGTAACCAGGCAGCCGCTCCCGCAAACGGCCGACTTCGTCGGTAACGTGTCGCAACTGCCACTCGCGCGGATACCAGGAATTCTGCACGGCACGGAACACGCGTTCGGGGTGCGGCATCATGATGCTGAAGCGCCCGTCCGGCGTGGTAAGTCCGGTGATGCCTTGCGGCGAGCCGTTGGGGTTGAGCGGATAGGTCGTCGTCGGTTTGCCGTAGTGATCGACATAGCGCAGGGTGACCAGCGGTTGTGCGTCATGCAGGCGCTTGGTGCCGCCGAAGTCGGCATAGCCTTCGCCGTGCGCCACCACGATGGGCATGCGGCTGCCGGCCATGCCTTCGAACAGGATGGAAGGCGTTGGCTGCACTTCCACCATGACGAAGCGCGCCTCGAACTGCTCCGACTGGTTGCGCGCAAAGTGCGCCCAGTTCTCCGCACCGGGAATGATCTCGTGCAGGTTGCTCATCATCTGGCAGCCGTTGCACACGCCGAGTGCGAATGTGTCGTTGCGCTTGAAGAATCCCTCGAACTCGTCGCGTGCCCTGCGGTTGAACAGGACGGATTTCGCCCAGCCCTCGCCCGCACCCAGCACGTCGCCGTAGGAGAATCCGCCGCAGGCCACAAAGCCTTTGAAATCGGCCAGATTCACGCGGCCGCTGATGATGTCGCTCATGTGCACATCCACGGCGGTGAAACCGGCACGATCGAAGGCCGCGGCCATCTCGACGTGGCCGTTCACGCCCTGCTCGCGCAGGATGGCCATTTTGGGGCGCGAAGTAAGCACTGCCGCTGCCGTTCGTCCTGAGCTTGTCGAAGGATGGGCGGCAGAGGCGGGAGGTTCGACATAACCAACGACTCGGCTGGCATCTTTTGACAGCCTAGTCGGATGGCTAGCAGCTCCATCAGGCTCACCGCGAACGGTATAAGGGTTCTCGTTCGGATCGTAAGTCAGCTTCACATGCAGACCCGGATCCTTCGCATCCAGCGTGCGGTCGTATTCCTGCTGCGCGCAGGCCGGGTTGTCGCGCAGCTTTTGTATTTGCCAGGTGGTCTCGGACCAGATACGGCGTAACGCGATCGCATTCTCGCTGTACAGCTGCACCTTGCCGTGCGAGATATTGACGGTGCCGCTGGTGTTGAGACGCGCCACTTCGTGCACGTTGGCAAGGCCTGCGTCGTCGCACTGCACGAAGATGTCGGCCAGATCGTCGCAATGCACTTGCACCAGCGCGCCAAGTTCTTCGTTGAATAATATGCCGAGGTCGTCGCCCCTGCATTCGTCCAGACGGATGTCCAGGCCGATGTGCGAAGCGAAACTCATCTCGCACAGGGCCGCCAGCATGCCGCCGTCGGAACGGTCGTGGTAAGCNAGGAGCTTCCCCTCGCGGTTGAAGCGCTGGATAAGGCTGAAGAAGGCCTTGAGTTTCTTGGCATCGTCCACGTCCGGCGCGACATCGCCGACCTGCTTGTACACCTGCGCCAGCGCCGAGCCGCCCAGGCGGTTCTTGCCGCAGCCGAGGTCGAACAGCAGCACGACGGTATCGGTGTCGGGTACCAGTTGCGGGGTGAGCGTCTTGCGCGCGTCGCTGCATGGAGCGAAAGCGGTGACGATGAGAGACAGCGGCGCGGTGACGGCTTTGCTCTGCTCGCCCTCTTTCCAGGTGGTCTTCATCGACATGGAGTCTTTGCCCACCGGGATGCTGATGCCGAGCTGCGGGCACATTTCCATGCCCACGGCCTTGACGGTGTCGAACAGCGCGGCGTCTTCGCCGTGGTGTCCGGCGGCTGCCATCCAGTTGGCGGAGAGTTTGATGTCGCCGATCTTGTCGATCTGCGCGGCGGCGATATTGGTGATCGCCTCGCCTATGGCCATGCGGCCGGAAGCAGGCGCATTGAGCACGGCGATCGGTGTGCGTTCGCCGAGCGCGAAGGCTTCGGCCAGATAGGTGTTGTAGCCCATCAGCGTGACGGCGACATCCGCCACCGGCACTTGCCACGGGCCGACCATCTGGTCGCGCGCGGTCATGCCGCCCACAGTGCGGTCGCCGATGGAAATGAGGAAGGTCTTGTCCGCCACGGATGGCAGGCGCAGCACGCGCTCGACAGCATCTTTCAATACGATGTTGCCGGTATCGAACTTGGGCAGCGTGATCTTCTCGCGCGCCACCTTGCGCGTCATCTTCGGCGGTTTGCCGAGCAGCACGGAAAGCGGCATGTCCACCGCGTTGTTGCCGAATTCTTCATCGTGCACCACGAGCTGGTCTTCGCTGATGGCCGTGCCCAGCACGGCGAAGGGGCAGCGCTCGCGTTCGCACAATGCCTGGAACTCCAGCACGCGCTCGACCGGGATGGCCAGCACGTAGCGCTCCTGCGCCTCGTTGCTCCATATCTGCATCGGCGACATGCCGCGCTCTTCGCTGGGCACCGAGCGCAGCTCGAAGTGCGCGCCCTTGCCGCCGCCATGAACCAGTTCCGGCAGCGCATTGGAGATACCGCCCGCACCGACGTCGTGGATGGAGAGGATGGGGTTGTCGTCGCCCATCTGCCAGCAGCGGTCGATGACTTCCTGCGCACGGCGCTGCATCTCGGGGTTGCCGCGCTGCACGGAATCGAAATCGAGGTTTTCGGCGTTGGCGCCGGTATCCATGCTGGAGGCCGCCCCGCCGCCCAAGCCGATCAGCATGCCGGGACCACCGAGCTGGATCAGCACCGCGCCTACCGGCAGCTCGTGCTTGTGCGTGTGTTCGGCCCTGATACTGCCGACCCCGCCCGCCAGCATGATGGGCTTGTGGTAGCCGCGCATCTCGCCGTTGACGTTCTCTTCGAAGGTGCGGAAGTAGCCCGCCAGATTCGGGCGGCCGAATTCGTTGTTGAAGGCCGCGCCGCCCAGGGGGCCGTCGATCATGATCTGCAAAGGAGACGCGATGCGCCCTGGCTTGCCGTACGTCTGGGAAGGGTTTAAGGGAGAAGGGATCGCGCCTTCGGCGCTCAAGGGTGAATTCAGCAGCGAAGCGGCGGTTTTACCCTTCCCCCTTCCCTCTTCCCCCTTCTCAAATATTTCCCACGGCTGTATGAACCCCGGGATGTTGAGGTTGGAAACCGAGAAACCGGTCAGTCCGGCCTTCGGCTTGGACCCGGTGCCGGTCGCACCTTCGTCGCGGATCTCGCCGCCGGAGCCGGTCGCCGCCCCCGCGAACGGTGCGATGGCGGTCGGGTGGTTGTGCGTCTCGACCTTCATCAGGGTGTGCGTGAGCTCCTTGCTAAAGGCGTAGCTGCCGTCCTTGCGCGGATAGAAGCGCTCGATCTCCGCGCCTTCGATGACGGAAGAGTTGTCGGAGTAGGCGACCACGGTGCCTTCGGGATGCAACTTGTGCGTGTTGCGGATCATGCCGAACAGGGAGATGGTCTGCTGTTGGTCGTCGATGATCCAGTCGGCGTTGAATATCTTGTGGCGGCAATGTTCGGAGTTGGCCTGCGCGAACATCATCAGCTCGACGTCGGTGGGATTGCGTTCCAGCCTGGTGAAGTTCTGCACCAGATAGTCGATCTCGTCGGCGGAAAGCGCCAGGCCCAGTTTGCGGTTGGCGGCTTCCAGTGCCGCATTGCCGCCTTCGAGGATGTCCACTGTGGACAGCGGCTGCGGCGTGCCGTGTTTGAATATCCTGTCTTCGATGCCTGTCCCGAGCTCAGTCGAAGGGCCTGCGATGTCGCTGACCACCGATTCCGTCATGCGGTCGTGCAACAGCGGCAGCACGACTTTCTTTTCTGCGTCGGTCAGCGGCTTGCCGCTCTTGGTCTTCAGGTAATACAGCACGCCGCGCTCGATGCGTGTCACCTGCGGCAACGCACAGTGGCGCGCAATGTCGGTGGCCTTGGACGACCAGGGCGAGATGGTACCGAGGCGCGGCACGACCAGCAGGCTGGATACTTTGCCTTCGAACTCAGGTTCGCCCGCTGTTTTGTCCAGGCCGAGCAGGCGATTCAGCAGGTCGACATCGGTTGCAGACAACTCGGAGGACAGTTCGGTGAAATAACAGTGGCGTGTGTCTTCGAGGGTGACGCCGGATTTCGTGGCGTTCAGCGCGGTGCGCAGTTTGTCGAGGCGGAAGGCGGAAAGAGCGGATTTACCTATCGAGGTGCGGAACATGGCATGGATAAAGGGCGTTGACGACAGGTTGCAATTATAATGCAGCCGACCTCTCAAACTCAGGGAAAACAACATGGCTAACGCCCGCACCGCCTCGATCACCCAGAAGCAAGTCGCCGCCTTCCTCAAGCCGCGCCCCAGGGACAGCAACAAGGGGATGTTCGGCACGGTCACCGTCATCGGCGGGGCCAATGGCATGGTCGGGGCGGCGTTACTGGCCGGCCGCGCGGCCCTCAAAAT
>JGI20214J51650_10003316_pt1 | contig 10094 bp, 5 predicted proteins | sample WetSurMetagenome_FD_51650 | JGI IMG/M metagenome (IMG submission 51650)
GAACTGCTTCGGCACCATCGTCATGGGCATGCAGGAGGCCCCGCTGTTTGCCGAGGCCGGGCTGCTCGGCGAGAAGTATGAGATCTTCCAGGAAGCCCGCGCCAATCAGCGGCTCTACAAGGATCTGCCCACCCTCCCGCGCGGTGTGGCCAACTACGCGGCCTTCTCGGTGCTCGACAAGTTGACCTTCGAGCCCGACCTGCTGGTCATCATGGCTACGCCCTCACAGGCCGAGATCATCCTGCGGGCCATGAGCTACGCGACCGGCGAGCTCTGGGAAAGCAAGAAGACCGCAGTGCTGAGCTGCGCCTGGCTCTTCGCCTATCCATGGGTCACGGGTAAGGTGAACTACTTCGTCACGGGTATGTCGTTCGGGTCCAAGGCGAAAGAAGTCTTTCCCGAAGGAATGCTGCTCATCTCCATCCCCTGGGACAAGATCCCCGGGATCCTCGCGAGCCTGGGCGAGATGACCTGGGCCCTGCCTTCGTACACCGACGGACGTGAGAAGTTCATCGAACGCGAGAACCGCTACCGCGAAGAAGGCATGCAGGAGTCGGTAAACCCGTGATGCAGTACCGGTGCATGCCCAACTCCGACGAGCCGCTGTCGGTGCTGGGCTTCGGCACCATGCGGTTGCCGACCCGCGTGGGCGGACGCGCCTCCAACCTCATCGACAAGGAGGCGGCGCTCCGGCAGATACGGCTGGCCATCGACAATGGTGTCAACTACATCGACACGGCCTGGACCTACCATCTGGGCGCCGCCGAGACGTTCCTGGGTACGCACGTGCTCAAGGACGGCTACCGCGAGAAGGTCAAGGTCGCCGACAAGCTCCCGTGCATGACCATCCGCAAGAAGGAAGCCATCGCCGAGACGTTCAAGAAGCAGCTCGAGAGGCTCCAGTTGGAGACCATCGACTACTACCTGCTGCACTCCATCGACGGCGGCATCTGGGACCGCATGGCCGGCTTCGACATCGTCGCCTTCATGGACCAACTGCGGGCGAGCGGGCAGATCCGCAAGATGGGGTTCTCGTTCCACGGGCGCAAAGAGGACTTCATGCGCATCGCCGACGCCTACGACTGGGACTTCGTCCAGGTGCAGTACAACATGGTCGACGAGCATCTGCAGGCCGGCATCGAGGGCATTGAGCACGCGCACGCCAAGGGCATGGGCGTGATTGTCATGGAGCCGCTGCGGGGCGGATCACTGGCAGGCCGCATCCCGGCCGAGGCGCGCAAGATCTACGACAGCGCAAGCGTGAGACGGGCCCCGGTCGACTGGGCTCTGCGCTGGGTGCTCAACCGCCCTGAAGTCACGCTGGTGCTTTCGGGCATGAACGACGACGATCACATCCGGCAGAACCTGCGCATCGTCGAGGACGCGCTGCCGGACAGCATGACCGCCGAAGAGGAGGGGACCGTCGCCCGTGTGCGCGACGCCTACGACCGGCTGATGCAGGTGGGGTGCACCGGCTGCGCCTACTGCATGCCCTGCCCGCGCGGCATCGACATCCCGGCGGCGTTCAAGAATCTTAACAACTACCATGTCTTCTCCAAATGGGAGGCGCGCATCTACCACGCGCTCTTCCTCGGGGTGCAGACCAAGGACGGCAGGCCCCACTGGACCACCGACTGCTCCGACTGCGGCACGTGCGAGGAGAAGTGCCCGCAGAACGTACCGGTGCGCAAGGCCTTCGAGCAGGTGCGAAACGATCTGGAGGGCCCGCTGGTGAAGACCATCGCTGCGGTCGCCCGAAAGACGATGAAGACCAGGCCCGCCGCCCCCGAAGCGACGGAGGCGACATCCGACGACGACACGCCGGGCAGCACCGAGGTGGGGCTCGCCGACGCCTCGGCCGAACTGCTCGATGACGACGGAGCCGCCACGACATGAACGTCTCGGTCATCCTCGCGCATCCGACCCCCGGCAGCTTCAACCACGCCATCGCCCAGACCGCGGCCGAGCAACTGTGGCTGAACCGACACACGGTGATGGTGCACGACCTCTACCAGGAGGGGTTCGAGCCGCTGCTCGCAGCCGGCGAGGCGGCGACCGACCCCGCGGCTCCGCTCCCACGCCTGGTCGCCGCTCACTGCGCGGAGATCGCCCGAGCCGACGGCATCGTCATCGTGCACCCGAACTGGTGGGGCGCCCCTCCCGCGATCATGAAGGGCTGGGTCGACCGGGTGTTGCGGGCCGGTGTCGCCTACCGCTTCGACGAGGGCGACGGCGGGGAGGGCGTGCCGGTCGGACTGCTCAGAGCCCGCACTGCGCTGGTCTTCAATACCGCCAACACGCCCGCGGCCCGCGAAGCCGCGACCTTCGGCGACCCCCTCGATCTCACCTGGAAGAAGTGCATCTTCGGCCTCTGCGGTGTCAACGACGTGCGCCGCGAGACCTTTTCGGTCGTCGTCACCAGTACACAGGAGGAGCGAGAGGGCTGGCTGGCGACCGTGCGGCGCATGGTCGACGACGCCTTTGGCGCCCCCTAGAACGCCGCGCTCCCTAGAACGCTGCTCCCCCGTCGACGACCAGCAGCTGTCCTGTGACGAAGGCGGCCGCGTCTGACGCCAGGAAGACCGCGGCACCGACGAGGTCTTCGGACTTCTCGCGCCGCTGGATCGCCTGACCGGCCATCGTGCCCACAGAGCGTCCGCAGACCAGCGCTTTCGGCGCAATTGGCCCAATCGCTCCCTCAAAGCGAAAGGTCCGGCTTTCCGGGCCTTTCTTGAGGCAGCGGGGACAGGATCTGGACCTGTTGACCTTCGGGTTATGAGCTGATCAAATGGGGTATCTTCTTGTCTCCTCTGGTCTCAACTGGTGCCCCCACACCGCATTGGAAACGGGTTTGCCAGCCACGAACGAGATGAGCTGCAACCAGAAGAGATGATCCTTGAAGCACTTCTGCGGGCAGCTTGTGGGCAATGCGCCCCGTGATAACGCCGGGGACAGAACCGTGCATTGTCATTGTGCCGCGGCCTTGTCGATCTTCGCAAGCGCCTTCTTCGCTTCTGCGCGGACCCACTTCCTCGAATGGTCCTTCAAACCTTCGATGGCCACCCTTGCTTCGCGCGCCTTCAGATTCCCAAGCGCGATGACAGCATGCCCAACAAGGGTGTCGTCGTCAAGTAGCCGAATCAGCGTGGGGACCGCACGTGCATCTCCAATGCGCCCCAACGCGGCAACGAGCATCTGGCGGTCAGTTCCGTACCCATCGTCCTCAACGAGTGCAAGCATCTCGCGATAGAGGTGCCTGTCGGAGATCTCATAGAGTGCGTTCCCAATTCCCCAACCGACCAGAGATGGCCGCTCGCCCACGAATCCTTCCTCGTACTTCTTGAACTCATCGATCAGGAGAGGACCCGCGGGGCGCCCCCATCTGCCAGCGAGCTGAGACACGATCGCCGCTTTGATGTCGACATTGTCGACCTTTGGCAGCCATTCCATGAGGATAGGAAGGGCCTCGTCAAAACCGGGGCAGCCTATTGGGAGTTGGTCGATGGTGTCCACGACGAAACCCGCCCTCCGGAGCGCCTGAATCACGGGCTTCTGGTCCTCCATGTTCCTCGCGACGGCCTCTCGGTGTCGACGCTGGAACTCCTCCAGTTCGCAGGCACTAGCCTCGGGAGCATCAGGTTCGTACGTAGTCCCCATGCCTCCTATCCCTCACCATACATTCACTCGTACGACCCTGCCCATATCGATCCATCGCTGCAGTCTCGGGTCTATTTCGACATGGGCATTGCGCACATACAGAACCATCGCGTAGTCATTCTTGATACACCAGTCAATGAAGTCCCTGATCTGGTCAGTGTAACGCACGTAGGACATGTTCTTGCATTCCTGTAGCACCCGGCCGGCCCTGTCCAGCCCGTCAGGCACACGGCATTTTGCTGTTCCGGAGAGCGAAGGTATGGCCTTCTTCGGAAAGAGATCAGATGCGTTCTCCAGCGCCTTGCCCGCGCGAGCGTTTTCCGCGATGTTCCCTGCCGCTCGACCGGCGGCCTTGGCAAGGTCCGCACCCGTTTCTATATCATGGATGATGTCGTTGTAGTCGTCGAAGTAGTTCTTGAAGCCCTTGATTCCCCGGCCGAAATCGCTCCCGCCAGTTACACCAGGAAGTGCCGCGCTCGCGACATCAAGGCCAAGATACAGCAGGTTCTCGCCAAGCCAGACGGTCGATGGCGCCTTCGGGACGTCCTAGAAGGCCCTCGCCGCCGACCACCAGTGTCGGCCTGACTTGCCGCCAGATCGAGATACGAAAGTGCAATCGCACAGTCGACCTGGGCCAAGGGATGACCCCCAGTGGAGTAGATCAGTCCTATGAATCGAGCCGAACGATCTTCGGAACGATACTGGCTGCGACCGCGATCGCGCCGGGGGACCCGCGGCCCACATGGAAATCGGCGATGGAAAGCACAACCTGAGACGCTTTCAGAGCCGAAGGAACGTCGCGACCGATCCGTACGGAAGGTGCTGCGGAGACGTCTATGCTGCTCGGTGGCAGCGAGAATCCCGTGCCGAGCGCTTTCAGGCAGGCTTCCTTGCGAGTCCAGAAGGTCAGAAGCATCCGCGCTCGCCCGCTCTCTGGGGTCTCGTCGATCAGCTTGCTCTCTCTGGCGGAGAGGAGTGAAGAGAAGTCATCCGCCCAAACACCCGGGTATGGTTCGGCTTCGACATCAACGCCCACTTCGCAGCCCCGCGCGAACAAGAATACGATCAGGCTGGAAGTGTGGGATACGCTGAACCGTATGTCCGGGACACCTGGCTCACCTTGCAGCCCCGGCCTGCCGAACGGGCCATACGAAAACGCCAGAGATTGGGCAGGAACCCCCGAGTACATCTCGAGGAGCCCCCGCAGCCGGCCTCTCCCGAGGATGAACCGGAGGCAATCATCGTGCTGATGGTAGCGCTCCGCCCTTTCGCGCTCGTCGTCGCTCAGCGAGGCCTTGAGTGCATCGTACTGCGGCCACAGTCTCGCGAACGACGTGGTCCATAGATGGACCTCGCGGGGACCGATACCGCGAGGTTGCGGCCTCCTCGCGACCCGCGTCGCCGGTCGTTCGATAAGTCCCGCCTTCATTGCGGAACCCCCACTGGCGCGACCGGCGCACTCTGGCTGGCCCGCTCCAGACACTCGTCGAGCCGTTGTGCCAGCACCCCCACATGTGGCTCGGCCATCAGCGTCGAGTGGTTTCCGGGCACCCTGATCACGTCGACTCCACCGGCCGCGATTCTTCGCCACGGTTCCGTGGGATCGGGCAGGCCGTCAATCGAGCGGTCGCTTGCGACGAAGAGCGTGACCCTCCCTTCATACGGATGGGCCATTTCTTTGCCGTCGGTGTAGCGGCGCGCTGCGAGGAAGATGCTCTCCATGACATTTCGCTCCGCTCCAGACAGCGGTCCTCGGGTGACTTGTCCCCCGCTCAGCATTGCCTGCCAGTATCGGCTCCTAACCCTTCGTTTCAAGTGCTTGCCGGCTTGGCGAAGGCTCTCCAGCTTCTTCCGCGGCGGGAGCGTGAGGAGGCTGACTATGCGATGTCGGATTCTGGCGAGGAGGCGCTCTCCCGCAATGAACGTGTCAAGCAGCGCAACGAGCGCAACGGGCTCACCGCGGTTCGTGAGCTGTCGGGCCATCTCGAACGCGACGATCCCCCCGAACGACAAACCGCCGAGCGCATAGGGTCCGTGGGGCTGGAGGGCTACCAGATCGTCGATGTACCGTCGGGCCATATCCTCAACCCGGGTGAGCGGAGGCTCCTCGCCATCGATACCCCTGGCCTTGATACCGAATACGGGCTGATCGGGATGGAGGGCGCGAGCCAGCCTGTGATAGGAGAGGACATCCCCGTAGATGTTGTGAATGAAGAATATCGGGATCCGAGACCCCCCCGGCTTGATAGGGACGACGCCCGGCGCGCATGGTCGCCATCCCTTTTGGCGGATGATCGTCGCCAACTGCTCGACAGTGGGCGCCTCGAACAGCGCAGCCAGGGGTAATTGGACCCCTGTGGACCTCTCCAGTGCCGCAAAGAATCGAAACGCCAGCAGGGAGTGGCCGCCGAGATCGAAGAAGTCGTCGTGGATGCCGATGGAATCGACGGCGAACAACCGTCTCCAAATGGACAAGAGTGTCGACTCCAGGGCATCCCGCGGCTCGACATGGGCGACCGTCTCAGTGCCTTCTCTAGGCCCGGGCTCGGGCAGGGCGCGACGATCGACTTTCCCTTGCGCATTCAACGGCAGCTCGGAGAGCATGACGAAGGAAGACGGGATCATGTAGGCGGGCAAGCGTTTCTGCATGTATGTGCGCAGAGAGGCGACCGTGAACTCCGCGACTGGTCCTGGGACACAGTATGCAATCAGTCGCTTCGTCCTCCCGGGAGAGGGCCGTGCCACGACACTCACTTGGGCGACGCCCGGGCAACTCCGCAGCACCGCCTCAACCTCTTCAGTCTCGACCCGGAAGCCATTGATCTTGACCTGGTTGTCCCTTCTGCCCAAGAACTCTATGACTCCATCGGCTCGGTACCTTGCCATGTCGCCCGTGCGGTACAGGAGCCCGGAGTCGAGCCCGACCGTACGACCCGGGACGAATCGTTCTCTGGTGAGATCCGGGTCGTTGAGGTAGCCGCGCGCGAGTCCGTCCCCCCCGGTGCATAGCTCACCGACCACCCCAATCGGGACGGGATTAAGGTGCTTGTCGAGGATGTACGTCGTGGTGTTCGCTATTGGACGCCCGATCGGAAGCGGCCCCGTTTCCGCGCCGCTTATCTCGTAGCAGGTCGTGAAGGTCGTGTTCTCGGTCGGGCCGTAGCCGTTGACAAGCCTACAATCCGGGTACCGCGCCTTGAACTGAGCCGCATGCGTCGTCGAGACGACATCTCCTCCAGCGAGCACTTGCCGTAGTCCGGCGAGCGCCTCCAAGCCGGCATCCACGACGTTGTGGAACAAACCGGCCGTCAACCACAGCGTGGTCACCCGCTCGTCTTTGATTATCCGGCCCAGCTCAGCATGCGTGGGGAATTGAGGCGGGCCCACAACGAGACGTCCGCCGTTCAGGAGGGGTCCCCAGATCTCCAACGTCGACACATCGAACGTGAACGGCGCAAGCTGAAGAAACACCTCATCCGGCCCCAGAGAGGCGTAGTCGCTGCCCTTGACCAACCGAACCACGCCCCGATGGACTACGCATACTCCCTTTGGTCTGCCGGTCGACCCGGAGGTGTAGATGACATACGCGAGGTCATCGGCTTGGCCTTCAACGCGAAGATCCTCCGCGGATTCCCTCGCGATCTGCTCGTGCACGGTGTCAAGACGCACGATCCGTCTACCATCTTCCGGTAGATGGAGCGCCGACAGGCTGTCGGTGATCACCACCGGCGCGCCGGTGTCTTCCAGGATGTAGCCTGTGCGCTCAAGCGGGTGCTCGGGGTCGAGCGGAACGTACGCTCCCCCTGCCTTGAGGATCCCAAGCGTACAAACCACCGTCTCCAGGGACCGTGGGAGGCACACCCCCACGGGGACCTCCCTGCCGACTCCCTGTTTGAACAACCAGTGCGCGAGCCTGTTCGCACTCTGGTTCAGCTCCGCATATGTCATCCGCCTGTCACCGGCCACAAGCGCCACGCGCTCACCGTGGAGATACGCCTGCTCCTCAAACGACTCGTGAATCCGGCTTTCTCTTGGATAGTCGCGCTCAGTCGAATTCCACTCGACCAGCATGCGCCGTCGCTCTGACTCGTCAAGCAGGGGAAGCGCGGACAGCCGGCTCTCCGGGTAGTCTGCCACGTGTTCGAGCAACCGGGTGAAGTGCGCGGCCATCCGCAGCACGGGCTCCTCGCCAAACAGCTCCGTGCTGTACTCCCAGATGCCAAGCAGACCATCTTCCATCTCCCTCAGTATGAGCGTGAGGTCGAACTTGGCGGTTTCTGTGTAGACGTCGACCATCTCGACTTGCAGGCCCGGCATCGTTGCCGGGTTCACCAGGGTCTCAAGCGTGAAGAGCAATCGAAACAGAGGGGGCCGGCCGAGTTCGTGAGTGAGATGCAGCTCTTCGGTGATCTTCTCGAGGGGGACGTCCTGGTGCGCCAGCCCGTCCATGGTAACCCCTCGCACGTGGCGGACCAGTTCTCGAAACGTGGGGTCGCCACAGATGCTCACCCGGAGAGGGATGGTGTTTACAAAGAACCCGATCGACTCCTCGAGATCGAATCTCGTTCGCCCGGCGACAGGTGTGCCGACGACGACGTCATCCTGGTCGGTGTATCGGTGCAGCAGCGCCACAAATGCCGCGAGAAGGGTCACATAGAGGGTGGTGGATTCGCCTCGGGCCAGAGGCTTGAGCCGTTCCAGGATCCACGGCGCGATTCGAAACAGGCTCGTATGCCCGGTGGACGAGCGAACCTTCGGCGGCGGGTAGTCCGTCGGCAGGTCGAGTAGCTGAGGATCGTTGCCGAGGAGTCCGCGCCAATAGTCGAGGCCGCCGCGAAGGGCGTCAGACTCCACCAATTCGCGTTGCCACAGCGCGAATTCGGCGTACGTGACCGGAGGGTCTGGCAGGACGCCCAGCTCCCCCTTGGAGGCGCTGCCGTAGAAGAAGCTGAGCTCGCTCAAGAAGACGTCTCTCGACCACCCGTCGAACGCGATGTGGTGGACCACGAAGAGGAACACATGCTCAGTCTCTCCAACCGTGATGAGGGACGCCCGAAACACAGGGCCACTGCGAAGATCGAAGGGTTTCTTCGCCTCTTCCGACACGAGCTCCATTGCCCGCTCCCAGCGTCGGGAGCTCGGAACAGCACCGAGGTCCGTCGCTGCGAGGGTGACGGCCGTGGATGGCGTTATCCGTTGGCGTGGCTCATCTTCGTGCAAGACAATGCACGTTCGCAGGATCTCATGGCGCCGAACGATCTCAGTCAGGCTCCGCTCGAGAGCCCCCGAATCGACCTTCCCCCGCAGGTGCAGGCACACAGCGACGTTATATGAGGGTGACTGAGGGTCCAGAAGATACTCGAGCCAGAGGCGCTCCTGGGCGAACGAGAGGCGGAATCCGATATCGTTCCTGTCATCCAAGGCAGACTTTTCCATCAACCGCACGCTCTCCTATCGATCGGCCCAAGGACATGGATGTCACGAAAGGGTTCAAGCCGGCGTCATCCGAGGGCGGGGTCCGTGCATCTCTATCGGTATCTTCGGCATGGACTTTACTGTATTCGAGACTACGTAGCAGGGCCACTGGATTGTCGCTGGGCACTGCGACGCAGGTGGTGAGATCCCAGCGCTACGGGCGGATTCTGGCGTGAGGCGGTTTTCGTCTTGCAGTCAACGAGTACCGCAAGCTCGCGTATGGTCGAATTCTCGAAGAAGTCGCGCAGCGTAATCTCCACCCCGAGGTTCCTAAATACTCGCGACACGATGCGCATCGCCTTGAGGCTGTTGCCACCGATCTCGAGAAACGGAGTCGCAACACCGACCTGAGACAACTCGAGTACCTCTTTCCAGATCGCCTCAAGGCGACCCTCTGTCACTGTGGTGGGAGACTCTCTCGGCGTCCCCTCATACAAGAGAACCTCAGGCCTTGGAAGGGCCTTGCGGTCGATCTTGCCATTCGAGTTGAGCGGAAGGGCGTCAAGGCGCACATAGAATGAAGGCACCATGTACGCGGGCAGCGTTTCACATAGGTGCCGGCGTACTTGATCGGGGTCGATAGCTCGCTTTTCCGTGTAGTAGCAGGCAAGCGTGTTCTCACCTTCCCGGTTGGAGTGTGGCACCACCACGGCCTGCTCGATAGCCTCAAGGGCCATAAGGGCCTTTCCGATTTCCGCGGGCTCGACGCGGATGCCGTTTACCTTCACTTGGTTGTCGAGGCGGCCCACGAACGCGACCGAGCCGTCGGGCAGATAGCTGCCCATGTCGCCGGTGCGGTAGATGATATCTACGGCTTTGCGATTCAGAGGATTCTGCACGAAGCTCTTCTGGGTAAGCTCGGGGTCGTTGTAGTAGCCCTTCGTCATGAACGGCGTCTTTATGTAGATCTCACCGACTTCGCCAATGCCACACATCCTGTCATCTTGGATGATAAGCACGTC
>JGI20214J51650_10003317_pt1 | contig 10093 bp, 9 predicted proteins | sample WetSurMetagenome_FD_51650 | JGI IMG/M metagenome (IMG submission 51650)
AGCCTAACGGACGGCGATGGGGATCAGAATGGCCGCCAGGATGGCCAACCCTGTCACAATCGCCGCGCCCAGCATGAACCGGTGGGGGACGAACCGAACATCGGATGACGGATTGCCGTACCTGCCTGCGGTATCGATGGAGCACTGTCGATTCCATGGCCGGAAGCTCGCCAGCGCGGGCAGTCCGAGAAGCATCACGAATCCGAAGTAGAGCAGTGCGCCGGACGCATCGTCTGACCGAAGAGACAGGAAGACCATGTAAAGGGCTGCAAGAGCCGAGACCGCAAGAAAGACACCCATCATCTTCAGCAGCATGACCTCCCCCGATCATCGTAAGCGATTTCCCGCCTTCTTTCCTTTTATTCGCCGCGCCCGAGCCGGTCCGCAATCGCCCTGGCAGCCATGATCCCGCTTGCCGATGCCTGGAGCAGTCCGCGGGTGATCCCCGCACCGTCGCCTATGGCGAAGAGGTTGGCAATCTTCGTCTCGAGATCGCGCGACACCTCGATCCGGTTGGAGTAGAATTTGACTTCCACGCCGTAGAGCAGCGTGTGGCGGGAGTTGACGCCGGGCGCCAGGGTGTCCATGACCTGAAGCATTTCGATGATGTTCCTGAGGTGCCGGTAAGGGAACACGAAGCTCAGATCCCCCGGGGTGGCATCCTCCAGCGTGGGGCGCGTGAGGCACTTGGCGATGCGTTCCTTCGTGGAGCGGCGCCCCTGCAGGAGATCACCCAGCCTCTGGACAATGACCCCCTGGCCCAGAAGATTGGCCAGTTGTGCGATATAGCGGCCGTAAGCGATGGGGTCGTCGAAAGGCTCTGTGAAGGAGCTGCTCACGAGGATGGCAAAGTTGGTGTTCTGCGACTTTTTCGATGCGTAGCTGTGGCCGTTCACGGTGACGAGACCGTCGTTGCTCTCGGCCACCACCTCTCCGNAGGGATTCATGCAGAAGGTGCGGACCCGGTCGTCAAAGGTCTTCGAGTAATAGACGAGCTTGGACTCGTAGCTCACGTCGGTAAGCGGCTTGAGGACCGTCGCGGGCAACTCGACGCGAACCCCGATGTCGACGGCGCTCGACTGTGTCCTGAGTCCGAGACTCCTGGCCTCGCCTTTCATCCACGAGGCGCCGGATCGGCCCGGCGCCACGATCACGTGGCGCCCATACCGGGTTTCACCTTTTGCGAGCTTTACCCCAAGGATTTTCCCTTCCTGGGCAAGCAGGGACTGAACATGGCAATCCGTGCAGATCTCGATTTTCCCGGCGAGTGATTCGTACATCCTGCCCAACACGTCGATGCAGTTCTCCGTGCCGATGTGCCGGATTCGCGACGGGATGAACTCCAGGCCCGCCAGGCTCGCCTTCTCGCCCAGTTCCTCCACCTCGGGCGATAGATCGCCGAAGAGCCTGTCCGGGGCGCCGTGCTCCACGTAGATCCGGTCAGCCTCGGTCAGGAGATCGAAGAGGGCCTTGTCGTCGAGGAATTCCCCCAGGTGCCCGCCCACCTCCGTGGACAGGGTCAGCTTGCCGTCGCTGTACGCCCCGGCCCCGCCCCAGCCGCAGAGCATGTCCGAGNCGCATTCGCGGCTTCGCTCCGAGATGCCCTTCCCCTGCTCAAGAAGGAGAATGTCTTTTGCTCCTCCCTCGGCAAGTGTCAGGGCTGCAAAGATCCCGGCGGGGCCGCCGCCGACAATGATGACCTCGTATTCGTTCATGTGCCGCCTCCGTGGAGATGGAGTCTGGACTGTGTCCGGGTCAGGGTTTTACGGTCAGGGCATTGACTCGTGANGTGACAATGTTGAGATCACCGAACAGGCCGAGCACCGCCCCCACGTTCAGGGCTGACCCTGGCATGAAAACGGCGGCAAAATGACACTTCCCGTCCTGCGGGCCTCCGGGGTTCATGACGATTCCCGCCTGGCAGTTGACACCGAGCCGGCCGACGGCCGCTTCCAGGAAATCGCGCTGTGCCTCCGTCTTGAAGGGGAAAAAGATCAGGATCGACGCGCGGTCGAGCAGGGCCACGCTCTTTGCCAGGACCTCGTCGCATACAGTCCAGATATCATCGTAAGGGTCGAGGAAGACCAGGTCGCAGGGGTCTTTCGAATCGAGTATATCACAGCCGGACCGAATTTCCAGGATCTCCGCCTCGCCTGCGGGAAAGCTTGCACGGGCCTCCGGGTTGATATCATAGATGGAAGCCCTGATATTTCCCTCTGCTGCACGTCGCGCGAGGGTGACGCTGCCGGCATATTTCCCGCGGGCGAGGAAGGGTTCCTGCAGATGTTGAAATGACAGGACATGGAACCGGTCGCGGATGCGCTCGGCCCTCTCCTCGTCGATGTCGTATTCTGCAAATCCACAGAAGCTGTCGGCATAGCGGATGGGCCGCCCGTTTTCCTGCTGGTGAAGAAACCGGACGATCTCCACAAGCCAGCCATGCTTGAGCAGATCACCCAAGTTGCCGGGATTGTAGCGGACCTTTTTTTCCGATGCCTCGGTCATGTTGATCCTTGCCTGCTATCTTTTCTTCTTCACTGGTCACTGTCAATGCCGCTGCAAGGTGAAGGGGGAAAGGGATTTGTCCCCCTCACCTCTTATCCTCTCCCTCGGAGGGGAGAGGAAGACTAAGGTAGGGGTCGTCAATAGCCCATGTATCTCTGTACCCACGGGAACCTCATCATCCTGAAATAACTTGCCAGGAACAGGTTCTGCAACCCGGGCATGCTTTCGAAGAGCCGCGAGAATGTTTCCTGCCTTCGCTTCAGGGAGAGAAGCCCGTCGAATTCTTTCATGACATACGTTTTGTCGAGGATCTTTCTGCCGATCTCGCGTCCGCTCACCAGCGCAAAGGGGATCCCTTCGCCCGAGGGCCTGGAGGCCAGCCCCGCCGCATCACCGGCCAGGTAAATATTGCCGAAATGGAAGCCGCAATAGTGGTGGTTGATCAAGCCGCCCTTCAGGCGGGCGCCGCCCCGTTGAAAGCCCCTCTCGNGGANAAANTGCTGCAATGTGATTTTCGCCAGGCCGGCCGTGAAGGTGTCGGGATTAAAGCAGACTCCGATATTCGTGTGCTTCAGGTGGGGAAAGACCCAGAAATAACCCGAGCGGATGATCCCGGTCTTGAAATGGAAATGCACTTCGTTGGAAATCTGAGGCACTTCATAGTACAGGCCGATACCGAACTTCGAGGGCAGACCGAGGTGCTTTCTGACCATGGACAGCGAGCCGTCGGCGGCAACAAGCTGCCGGAACGTGAATTCACCNCTNTCCGTCGCGATGAAGTCGCCGGCCACACCCGTTACCCGCGTGCCCCTGGCCCACTCTATGTTGGACGCTTTTTCGATATCGCGCAATTGATATCGGGCCAGTGCGGAGCGGTCTACCATTTTCAAAGGGTGAGTCAGGGTGATCTCAACGGGCGGCTGCTTATCGATGTGCACCATCTGCGAATGAAAGGTGCGCGCCTCATCCTCGGGGACACCGAAATCGACGGAGACGCGGGAAAGACCGCCGGCACAGATCTTGGTGCCGAGGTTCTCGGTCTTCTCGATGAGCAGGACGCGAAGGCTTGATCCGGCAAGTGCCTGCGCGCAGGCGATCCCCGCCGGCCCCGCCCCAATTATCACGACATCGAAACGGTTGGCCATCGACCCGCACCCGTTCCCAGAGATTGTTCACTCGACATAAAGCGCATGGGAAAATCGGAAGTGAGGAAGAGCGGAAGATCGGCGTGGATGGAAGATTTCTTCTTATCCGCTCTTCTTAACTTCTGCTCTTCCGATCTTCACAAGCTCGAAGCCCGCAACGGAACGCAAGGTAGCCCCCGGGATACGCCCCCGGTCACCCGCCCATCACTCCTCGGGCTTGCTCGTGACTAGCTTTGCCCCGTCGCGCAGCGAGCCCTCGAGGCCGACATTGAAACCGCCGGCGTCGCGCACGGAGAGATCTCCCGCCTCGGCTGCGTCGTAGAGGGCTTGATCGCAGGCAATGAGAGCGTGTTTCACCTTCATGCCCCGGTGGATGCGAACTTCCTGCCCGTTTACGTATACGGTCATCTTGTCTTCACTCATGGCGTCACCACAATCCTTCCTTCGATCCGGGGGTACACGGGGGATTGTTTCTTCAGATAATTCAAAACGGCATCGCGTATATCGTCGCCGACAACGGCGTTCTTTCCTTCGCGGAACATCCCGAAGCGATCGCCGCCTGCGGCGAGGAAATCGTTGGTTGTCACCCGGTAGATGCGCGACCGATCCGCCGGTTTTCCGCCAATGGAAAGTTCCTTCACTCGTGAGCCTTCCGGCGATGAGAGGTCATAGACCACCTTCAGCCCCGACACCTGGAGCATACCCTCGGTTTTTGCGTTATATTCCAGTATGTTGACAATCTGCGCACCCGTGAGATCCATGGTCATGAGGTTATTGTCAAAGGGCAGCAGGGTGTAGATCTGCTCCATGGTGATCTTACCCGCGGGGATCGTCGTCCGCAGCCCCCCGTTGTTCTGGATTGCGACCTCGGAACCGGCGGCTTTCCGCATGGCGTCGCAGACGAGATTTCCAAGGTTCGATTCAAAGGGACGTTTGCGCAGGTCGACCCGGGTCTCCCCGACGACGCGCCCGAATTCCCCGCGGATCTGGTCATCGTAGCCCTTGATGCCTGCTGCGACCGCTTCGTCATAGGCATCATTGGGCCCCGCCTTGACCTTGCGCAGGATCCTGCGTTCGGGATATCTGACGATCTTCTTTTCCCCGGTATCAACGGCGATCTTCAAGACCCCCAGGTAATTGCCATAGTAGCCTGCCTGGACGATGANGGTGGAGCCGGCCACCACGGTGGTTTTCACCTCCGTGTGGCTGTGTCCCCCCACGATCANGTCGATCCCGCTGACCTGCGCGGCCATATTCCGGTCATCATCGAGNCCCAGGTGGGACAGAACGATGATGAGGCCCGCCCCTTCCATTTTCACCTTTTCAATGAGAGGCGGGAGTGCCTTTTCGACGGCGATCACGCGGTATCCCTTGAGATTTCCCGCTTTCGTCGTGTATTGCGTCTCCGGCGTCGTGATGCCGATGACGGCAATATTCAAGCCCTTTTTCTGGAAGACGGCATAGGGTTTGACACCCGGCAGGAGGGACCCCTTGTCGTCGACAATGTTGGCCGAAAGGAAAGGAAAGACGGCCGTCTTCCTCAGGTTTTGAAAGGTTTCCATCCCCCAGTCGAATTCATGGTTTCCCAGGGTCATGGCGTCGAACCCCATGCGGTTCATGGCCTCGATGACGGGCTTGCCCCGGAAGAGGTTCGAGATGGGGGTGCCCTGGAACATGTCGCCGGCGGACAAAAGAAGCGTGCCCTCCGGGTTTTTCGCCCGCTCCTCCGAGACCATCTTCGCGATGTAGGCCATGCCGCCCGTTCCCGGTTTGCCGTCCTTGCCCGGAGTGGGCAGGAGGTGGCCGTGGAAATCGTTGATGTGAAGGATCGTCAGGTCGACCGTTTCGGCGGCGGCCGGGGTGAAGAGTGACGTTGCGAGAAAGAAGAGGACCGCACTGAGGACAGCAGGGAATCTTTTCATGAATGGACACCGACCTTGATGTAGTTTCCGGCGCGAGTACATGATCGACGTCACGATGCAAAGGCCGGGCCGCACGGCTCAATTTAATTGACAGACCTTTGCGGATCAAGTAAAAAACGCCGTTCCTTGCTGGTATTTCACTCAACCTGTTCGGAGGGAATCACTGATGGCAGAAAAAAAACCGGACCGCTTCATGACCTGGATCGCGCTGACCACGGCCATCATGGCCGTCTTTGCCGCCATCACGACGCTTTATGTCGGCAAGTACTCGTCCCGTGCCGTCCTTTACCAGGGGGAGGAGACGGACATGTGGGCCTACTACCAGGCCAAGAGCATCAAGCAGCACACTTTCGAAATGCAGAAGGAGAAGATGGAGCAGGAGCTTCTTGCCCAGAAGGGAAAACTCCCGACGGATGCCCGGGAGAAGGCCGACAAGATGCTTGCCCGTTACAGCAAGAACGTCGACCGGTACGAAATTGAGAAAAACGAGATCAANGACAAGGCCGAAGCGATTGCAAGGGAGAAGAAGGAAGCCACGGCCAGAGCGGGCAATTTCGGCTACGCGCTGATCTTCCTGCAGATCGCCATCATGCTTTCTTCGCTTTCGGCCCTGACGAAGAAGAAGGAACTCTGGTACCTCGGCNTTGCAACGACGTCCGGGTGGCTTTTCTATTTCCTGGATGCGATTCTGCTCTTCTATTGAAAAAACCGGGGTCAAGGGGAAAGGGTCCAGGGTTCAGGGAATAGAGGGGGATTTCATTCTTGGCTGCTATTTCTTCAGACGCTCTTTTAGCTTCATGATGCGCCGGTAGGAGGCATCGATTCGCTCCGCGGNGATGTCACCCCTGTCGACGAGGGCTCGTATCGTTGCAGTGACCCTGGAGGCAATGTCCTCCTCGTAGACGGAATTATTGGCAAAGATCAGGATGTCCACACCGGCGAGAATGGACTGCTTGACGGCTGTCTCGAGGCCATAGTGGGCGGAGATGGCTTTCATCTGCATGTCATCGGAGATCACCACCCCGTCAAAGCCCATTTCCTGCCGTAAAATGCCCGACAGCGTCTTCCGGGACAGGGTCGACGGCCAGGCGGGATCAAGCTTGCCGTTGAAAATGTGGGCCGTCATGACCATGTCGGCCATTCCCTGCNGGATCAGGATGCGAAAGGGCTCCAGCTCGACAGGCGTCCATCGGCCGGTTACATCTACAAAGCCCTCGTGGCTGTCGCTGCCCGCGCTCCCATGCCCCGGGAAGTGCTTGGGAGCCGTCAGGACCCCGTAGCGCCGGTGGGCCTCGATGACGGCCATGGCATGCCGGCTCACCACGGCGGGATCAGCAGAGAAGCTCCTCTCGAGTTTCCCGATGACGGGGTTTTCGGGGTTGAGGTCGAGATCCACGACGGGAACGAAGTTGACATTGATGCCAAGTCCTGCCAGGGTCTTGGCTGTGACGTCCGCCTGCAGCCCGGTTTTTTTCAGGTTGTCCCACATTCCGAGTTGTTTCTGGGAAACGGTTGGCGGGAAGCCGTTTTTTTCCTTGAGGCGGCCAACCCTGCCGCCCTCCTGATCGACGGCGATGAGAAGGGGAATGGAAGCCTGCCTCTGCAGAGAGGTTGCGAGGGCCTTTGTCTGTTTTGTCGATGTGATATTTCGCCCATAAGTGCGCGTGGGCACGTCGTAGTCAAAGAGGATCACGCCACCGATGTGCCGCTCCCGGATATCCCGGGCAACCGGGTGATCATCGGAGACGGCAAGCCCGCGAAAACCGACCATGACCATCTGGCCGATCTTCACGTTCAGCGCGGGTGCCCCCTCGGCAGCGGCTGCAGGGTTCGTCCCGGCAAGAAAGATCAGGCCGGCGGCGATAAAAACGATGAGGATGTTTCGTCGCATAGGGACTTTTTACCGGATAACCGGGCAAAAAGATAGGGAGATCGTCCCGGACGGCGGCGCAAGATTTNTNTTGATTGTCGGAGCTCCNTGGTTATATCGTGAAAAGGCGGCAGCACCTGTCATGAAGGGGCCGCCGGGAGTTGAGAGGAAGGGGATGCAAACGCTGCCGGCTCTGATTGTTATTGTTTTATTCCTGGGTNTTTTCTATTGCCCGGCTCCGGTTCACGGGCAGGCAAAGGACATCGAGACGCTGGCGAGGGAGAGGGCGCATCACTCGAATCCGGGCTTCCGCAACCCCTGGCTGTCAGAGGAACAGGCGGGAGGAACCTCGCGCCTCATCGAATGGAAGCTCAGCTCCAATCCCTACTCAAAAGAAAAAAAGAAGAAGCCTTACTTTCCCGTCACCAGGCCCGACGTGGCCGCCATCCTGAATGGCGGCGATTCCGTCACCTATCTGGGGCATGCAACCCTCTGGATACGGGTCAATGGCCAGAACATCATCACCGATCCGGTCTTCGGGGACATCGTCTATTTCATCGACCGTCATGCCCCGTTTCCCCTGCCGCCCCAGGAACTGGCCCCCATGCAGGTCGTGCTCATTTCTCACAACCACTATGACCATCTCGACAAGGACAGCATCCGCAGACTCGGAACAGGGCCTCTTTACCTGACCCCGCTGGGTCACCGGGAGTGGCTTGAGGACATTCTGCCCGGTGTCAGGGTCATCGAACTCGACTGGTTCCAGAAATTCACGCTGCACGGGGTGACCTACCGGCTGCTGCCGGTCCAGCACTGGAGCAAACGCACACCCTTCGACACGAACAAGCGCCTCTGGGGCTCATGGCTGATCGAGTCGTCAAGCCGCAAAGTATATTTTGCGGGCGATTCGGGCTATTTCCCTGGATTTGCCGAGTATGGCCGGAAGTTCGGGCCCATGGATGCCGCACTCCTGCCGATCGGAGCCTACGAGCCCCGCTGGTTCATGTCCGTCTACCACATGGACCCCAGGGAGGCCATGCTGGCTTTCAAGGAACTGCGGGCAAACGTATTCATACCCCAGCAGTGGGGTGTTTTCGATCTGACCGACGAACCGATGGATCTCCCGCCGAAGGACTATCGGAGGGCAGCCGAGATGAGCGGTCTGACGGAAGAAGAGACCCCCCTGCTGCAACACGGGGGCACCTATTATTTCCAGTAAACGCGTGTAGCGAATACGTGCATTGCTCGGGCGCTGCACCTCGAAAACTCCTTCCGGAAATTTTTCTGATATTTGCTGTCTAATACGATATTTCATAAGCCATGACGAACATCGGATATGAGAAGGCGGGATGATTGTAATCCCGCCTTTTTGCCAGGAGTTGCCTCGTATATCCGGTTTCTTGAAATGGTAATGCTTATGTCGCCTTGCGCCAGCGTTTTTTGACCCAGGCGATCGCATCCTCGAAGAGGGTGTAAAAGATGGGTACATACAACAGGGTCAAAAAGGTGGAAACCAGGAGCCCCCCGATGGCGACAACGGCCAGCGACGAAAGCCGCTCCAGGCCAATCGCCCGCTCCAGGGCAATGGGGACCATCCCGACGGCTGTGGCGAAGGCCGTCATCAGGATCGGCCGGGTTCGGACCTGGACGCTGTCCCGGAGAGCGTCCAGGGTTGAAGCTCCTTTTTCCCGGGCGACCTCGATGAAGTCGATGAGCAGGATGGAATTCTTGACCACGATTCCCGCCAGGAGGATGATGCCCATGAAGGCGGATTGTGATAGCTGTCTGCCCGTAAGGAGCAAGGACCAGTACGCACCGATCAGCGCCAGGGGGATGGCCGTCATGATCGTCAGCGGGTGAATGAAGGAGTGGAAAGCCGGCACGAGAGAAAAATAGAGAAGCACCATGGCGATCATGAGGGCGACCATCAGGGCGGCGAAGGATTCCTTCGACTGCTTGGCGTCGCCTTCCTGGGAGATCCGGTATCCGGCAGGGAGATTGATTCCCTTCAATGCCTTCTCTACGTTGGCCATGATGTGGGAGACAGCGGCTTTCTCGCGGTAGCCCATTACGTCGATGCTGTTTTCCATGTCCTGCCGCGTCAGGAGCGTCGGCACGTAGGCCGAAGTGATGGCACCCAGGGCAGACAGGGGAACTTCACCCGACGGCGTGTGGACGTTCATGGCGGCTACCTTGGGTATGCTGTCGCGGTATTGCTCGGCAAACTGGACCCGGATCAGAAACCCGTCCTCACCGGGTACTCGAAAGACGGAGGCGGCTCCTCCCTGGAGTGCCGCCTGGACCTGTCCGGCGATCTCTTTCGGGGATACGCGGTAGAAGGCGCATCGTTCCCGGTACGGGGTGAACAGGATCTCTTTCTTGTCAGCCGTCCAGCTCAGCGACACGGATTTCAGGCCCCCGACACCTTCGATCCGCTTTCGGACATCTTCTCCCAGAGCCGAGAGGATATGCCAGTCCGGACCGGTTACCATGACGTCCACCGTGGCCCGGATGCTGGACACAGGCGTTGCGCCGTAGTTGTAGACGTCCACCGACTTCAGTCCCGGTATCTTGAGGAATTCATCCCGAAAGGCCGATTCGATCTGCCAGGTGTTCTGCTTCCGCTGGAACCGATCCACGACGATGACGGT
>JGI20214J51650_10003318_pt1 | contig 10092 bp, 11 predicted proteins | sample WetSurMetagenome_FD_51650 | JGI IMG/M metagenome (IMG submission 51650)
GTGCAAAGCCTTTGATGTAATAAATTTTAAATAATTTCCGTCATGGATAATTATAAGAACATTATGTTTGGTAATTTGGCCGGTTCTCCCTTAGCATCACTCCGATTTTAAGGATGTTTGACCAAGGGTACTTCATAGAAAAGTATATATATAAGTTTAATCATTCCCCTTAAAAGCATATCGAAAAGTATAAAATATTTACGGGGGCGTAGGTCAATGGTACAAATGCAATCCAAGAAGAAAAAAGAAAAGAGACAGAGCATTGAAGAAATCATCCAATGCCCTGAATGCAATAGTACACATTTAAGTAAGGATTATGCCCGCGCAGAGCTTGTCTGTGCGGATTGCGGACTTGTTATTGATCAAGATTTCATCGACCATGGTCCAGAATGGAGAGCGTTCGATAGCGATCAGCGGGAGAAACGAGCGCGTGTAGGTGCTCCGATGACCTATACGATTCACGATAAGGGTCTGAGCACGATGATTGGCTGGAAAAACAGAGACTCCTACGGAAAATCTATTCCCACCAGAAACAGAGCGCAGCTCTATCGGTTACGAAAATGGCAGCGGCGCATCAGAATCAGCGACGCGACCGAACGGAACTTAGCATTCGCGTTATCTGAGCTTGACCGCATGGCATCGGGCATGGGCTTACCCAGGACTGTCCGAGAAACCGCAGCCATGGTGTACCGAAAAGCAGTCCTGAAAAACTTGATTCGCGGCCGCAGCATCGAAGGGGTTTCTGCCTCAGCGCTGTATGCAGCCTGCCGGCAGTGTAACGTGCCACGAACCCTTGATGAGATTGCCGCATCCTCACGAGTATCCCGCAAGGAAATCGGGAGAACTTATCGGTTCATCGCTCGAGAGCTAGGATTGAAACTGATGCCGACCTCACCACAGGATTACATCTCACGGTTCTGCAGTGAACTGAAGCTTTCCGGTGATGTGCAGGCAAAAGCAATCGAGATTCTAAAGGACGCCGCTGACAAGGAACTCACAAGCGGTCGTGGTCCGACTGGGGTTGCCGCTGCATCGATCTATATCTCATCGATCTTATGTGGCGAACGACGGACCCAACGAGAGGTTGCTGATGTCGCCGGTGTGACAGAAGTCACGATTAGAAATCGATACAAAGAGCTCGCAGAACGACTAGACATCGACATTATCCTGTAAACTCCCATGACTCGTTGGTACACAGAAAAAAAGAAAGAGCATTTTTACAAAGAGGCAAAACGGGTCGGTTATCGAGCGCGCTCAGCTTTTAAACTGCAACAGATTCAGATTCGGTTCCGTCTTATACCAAAGGATGGACTGGTGGTAGACCTTGGCGCCGCACCAGGTGGATGGAGTCAGGTGGCAAAAGAACTGGTTGGCGAACAAGGCAGCGTTATTGGTGCAGATCTTTCAACCATCCAACCGTTGGAGGGCGTTACATTTATCCAAGGTGATATAACGCAGGTTGAAACCGTTCAACGAATCAAAGAGTTAATGAACGACAGGCTCGCCGATGTCGTATTATCCGATATGTCACCTGATATCTCAGGGACCTATTCGGTCGACCAGGCGCGAAGTGCCTGGCTCTGTGAATGTGCCCTTCATGTCGTTGATGAGATACTCAAGCCAGGTGGTCATTTCATCTGTAAAATCTTTGAAGGAGAGGATACCAAAGCATTCATCGAGAAGGTAAAACAGCGATTTACGATTGTAAAAACTTTTTCTCCTGAAGCCTCCCGTAAAAGTAGTTCCGAGGTCTATATTATCGCAAAATCACTTAAAAAACCTTATAAAAACAGCGCCGTCTCTCTTGGACATACGAATGAAAGAGTATATTATATAGGAGCCGATATCAGTTAAGTTTTACAAAGCGGTAGAAATAATGCCTGATCAATCGCTCGCTCTAGAAGTATTTCTAAAACATACGTACGAGGACATCGAAAAAAAAATAAAAGAAGTTATAACCGATCAGAATATTTTAGCGATACTAAAGGATGGGAAACGGTTACGACCATTACTTGGTGCAATCTCTTTTAAAGTCTGTACTGGCGGCAATGAATCACCACAGCTCTATCAGCGGTTTTTAGAAGGAGCTGTAGCAATCGAGCTTGCGCACGGTGCTTCTTTAGTCCATGATGATATCATCGATGGTGATCTGACTCGAAGAGGAGAGCCTGCATTCTACATCAAAACCGGCATCGATAACGCGATTCTAGTTGGTCATAAAATGCTGGTGCAGGGGTTCGGTCTTGCGTTATCTCATGGAGAAAGAATTGCGAAACTCTATGTGAACGCATGGGGCGGAACCCTCGATGGTCAACTCAACGAGATCAATTTCAACAGTAAGGATCTCCAGGATCTCAATATCACTGCGGATTCCAAGTTCTTCCAGGTGTATAGCAGGATTATTGACCTAAAGACCGCGACACTGTTCTCCGCAACATGTAAAGCAGCAGTATACTGGGCGAATGCATCAGATGAGATAGCGGATCTGCTTGCGGATTACGGCAGGGAGGTTGGATTTGCGTATCAGCTCGCCGATGATCTCGTCGATCTTGAGAAAGGTGAGATGATCGACAGCGTGGTCATCCCGCTGCTGACACGTCTTGAGAAGCGGACCGCGAAAAACGGTAGCACTCTGAAGCATCGGTCGATTCGAAAGAAGATTGAGAAGAAATCACCGGAGATCAAAAAACTGTATCTTGAGGAGATCTCCAAGCATGTGAACCGAGCGCAGAAGATCTGCAGCTCCCCGCTCCTTCCCGATAATCAATATAAATCGTTTTTGTTGGATGCCCCGTTCTACAGCATAAACAAAATGCTAAAAGAAATCTTCATCACCATCTGATTTACTTTTATGGTTTTATTGCGATCGCCGCATGGTCTTTTTCAAAGGGTTCAAGATCAATTGTTTTTTTCACGTTGAATCTCTGGGTCTGCAGATAGCTGCAAACCAGCTCATACGCCTGTTTTGGTTTGAGTGCGACATCGATACTTCGTGCTTTGACCATGATAAGGCCGCTTCCTTTGGGTTTGAGGTAGGTTCGGATGTTGCGGGTGAAGATGTCTGCCTGGTTCCGCTGGGAGATGTCCTGGTAGATGAGATCGACAGAAGGGACGATACTAAGATAGCGTTCCGGGTGGTTCGCATCAGATAGGATCGGGATGATGTTTCGTCGTTTTTCACACACTTTAAGAAGATTAATGGCTGCGACCGGTGATGTTTCAACCGCGTAGACTACCCCGTTGGTGACGATGTCGGAAAGATGGCTGACCGTTGTTCCTGTCGCTGCCCCCAGATAAAGGATCTGTGCGTCTGTCGCGATATCAATGGAAAGACCTTTGAGCAATGCAGCGGCAAGTTTGCTGCGGAACGGGTTCCAGGATCGATATTCTTTATCATCTTCAGTGATGAGCTGTTCATTGTAGACTCTGGTCCCTTTGCAGCCCTCCGGGTTTTGTGTGAAGAGTTTATCGTTTCTTTTGTAAATCCCTGGATGATCGGTCGGTTGCATGCTCTTCCCCTATGAGGTGGGGTTGATAAATAGTTTTGTCGAAATAATTAACTAGGGTTTGTGAGATACAGCCCCGGGGTGAACATGATATGGTATTACGATCTCCGTTATATGAGAATCAAGTGAAACTTGGTGCGAAATTCACTGAGTTTGCCGGCTTTGAGATGCCGATTCAGTACAGCTCGATTCGCGATGAGCATTTCGCGGTTCGTAAGAAAGTCGGTCTGTTTGATGTCACGCATATGAGCAATGTTTGGATCACCGGTCCAGATGCGGCATCGTTGATCAGTCTGACGACCGTGGAGGATGCGTCTCGAGTGGAGGACGGAAAAAGTCAATACACCGAGATTTTACGGCAGAACGGAACAATCATCGATGATACGATTTTCATGCATCTCGGGGATCGGTTCATGATGATTCCCAATGCAGGGATGAATCAGATTGTGACCAAATGGCTCACTGAGCAGGCAAAGAAGCATCATTTAAAGGCAAAGGTAGAGGACGTCTCCAGGGATTACGTTATCCTGGCGATACAAGGACCAAGCTCAAAAGACACGCTGCAGAAGCTGACCGATACCGACCTTGATGCAGTGAAATTCTTCGGCTGTGAGGAAGTAAAAGTCGCTGGTGTGGAGTGCATCCTTTCGCATACCGGGTACACCGGTGAGCTTGGTTATGAGCTGCAGATCACCCCGACAAAAAAAGCAACGACTGTCTTTGATGCGATTTTCACTGCAGGAGCCGAGTTTGGGATTCAGCCGATCGGCCTTGGCGCACGAGATACATTACGACTGGAAAAAGCATTTATGCTCGCAGGCAACGAATTCGAAGGCGGACGAACCCCGCTAGAGGCAACCCTGGGGTGGACGATTTACTGGGACCATGAGTTTATCGGAAAAGAAGCACTCTTAAAACAGAAGGAACAGGGGACGTTTCAGCGGATGACCTGCCTGGAATGCGTCGAGAAAGGAATCCCCAGGCATAAATGCGGAATTCAGAAGGATGGCGCGGATGTTGGGATAGTGACGAGCGGAACACTGTCACCCTGTCTGAATGTGGGTATCGCCATGGGATACGTCGCACCAGATAAACGAGAGATGGGTAGCTTCCTTGATATCATAGTACGGGATAAACCGATTAAAACAAAGGTGATCAAACCACCGTTTGTTCCCAAGGACTGGGCACAAAAACAGGAAGCAATCGTCCCATAATGAAATATTTCGATGCCTTTTTTCTTTCTCTTTTTCATATTTTTCCATGTAGAAAAGGTTTAAAACAAACAGGAAATACCACTTCTCGATAACTATGACACATGACGTTCGAGATGGTTTAAAATACACCAAGACACACGAATGGGTAAAGCTTGCAGGAACCAAAGCAAAAATCGGGATTACAGATCATGCGCAACACGAGCTGACCGACATCGTGTTTGTTGAACTACCAACGGTCGGAAAAGACGTCAAGAAAGGAGAAGAACTCTGCGTCGTCGAATCAGTGAAATCAGTTTCTGAGGTGTATGCACCAATCAGTGGGAAGGTCATTGCGGTGAACACGACGCTGGATGACTCCCCGGAGATCGTCAACGCCAAACCCTACGATGATGGCTGGCTTGTCGAAATCGAAGTAAAAGATAAAGCAGAAGTCAATTTGTTACTGGATGCAGCCGCTTATAAGAAATTATAAGATTTCTTAAAAGAGAATTCCTCTAAAAAAAGTGTTATTCTGTTTCTATTACAAACGATGCCGCTATTTGTAACATTTTGAATAGACAACAGAAGAANCATCCTGCCAGGAAATATTTTTATACGGTGGTTGCATAAGCATGTCATGGAGTGGGTGGTGATGGGATAAAGGACGACCCGATAGCACTAGTACTTGATGATCTGATGAGGCTTGATGATATTTTAGCATGCATGGTCGCCCGTCGGAATATGATTAGTGTGATGCCGTCCAGCGAAGCGTTCAAACCTGAGGCAAACCAGATCTGGGACAATATCCATCGGGCCATGGATGACGTGTTCGGCGTGATTGCAGCCTATTCGCAGATCGGTCTAGGGGAGATGGAGTTCAGGTTACAGGATTACGAGGTCTTGTTCTACGTGTTCCCCGATACCGAGAATGCACTGGTTGCGATTGTACCTGCCCTAGCAAATAAGGGATTGCTTGAGGTGGAGATGGAGAATGCTCGTCGGGAGATCCTTAAGATACTAGAAGGGCCGACGAAGGAGTCTGGTGCTTCGAAAAAAGATGATGAAGTATTAGTGAATGTATAAGGATTAAAAAATTATCAGGAATCAGGAAACGGGTGGATGCTCAACCGTTGATAACTATCGTGGTGAGTCAAATCACCTTCAATGGAGTATAATGGAGTCAAAAGTAGAATCAGCAGTGGGAATGTCCCGAAAATGGGATGCCCGGGAAGCGGGACGCGAAGTGGCGGAAAGTGCGATTAGACAATTGTATGAGCCACCGAGTTTCTTTTTGTTGTTTTCGACGATTCATTATGAAAAGTATGGGGGTTTTCAAGAGTTCCTGAACGGAGTATGGGATGTCCTGCCGAAGGGAACACCGTTGGTTGGGGGGACTGTTGCGGGATTTATGAATAATTATGGATGTTATACAAGAGGCGCTACGGCTTTAGCTATCTCACATCCAAGTATAGACGTCTCTATAGGGATTGGACATAATACAAAAAGGAATCCAAAAAAGGCAGCACGACAATGCGTCGAAATGATTAAGAAACAAAGTAAAAAAGTTGATTTTTACCTTGAGTTTATTTCAGGGCCAGTAATTCCAACATTTCCAATGATTGGTAAACAGACAGTAATTAAATCTAAAATTTTTGGTAGTCTTATGAAAAAGATGATACCAATGCTTTGGGAATCTAACATGGGAACAGACAGAGCGGATGAAGTGCTCGAATATCTAGCTAGTCATCTCGATAAGCCTTTAATTGGATCCGTGTGTTATGATGATGGAAAACTTTTTAAAAATTATCAATTTGTCGATGAAAAAATATTGAAAAATGCCACAATACTTCTTGGTATATCTGGTGATATTATTCCAGAATTTCATACGATTACACCACTTACGACACGGGATAGAAAGATAAATATTTCTGTAGCAAAAGATAGGAGAACGGTTACAAAAATCAATGGAAAAAAAGCCACTCAAGAATTATGTAAAATTTTAAATTGGAATCAAAACAATATCAAAGAAGTGGAAAAATTTTATTCTCAGGCATTTTATTATCCATTTTGTTATCATAAAAACGATAAAATCCATGCTGCAATGTTGGGATTAATTCTGGGTGAAACTGTTTATTTTGCTAATAGAATTGAGTCAGATGAATTAGAATTATTTGGTTTAACCGGGAAAAAAATTATTTCTGATTGTAAAGACGTTTTTGCAAAACATAATAGGTTAATGTTTGGAGTAATGTGTGAAACATATATAGAAACTCTTGGGAATCAAATATATACAATTAAAGATATGATTGATGATTCAACAAAAGATTATTTAATTCTATTTTCTGGTGGTGAAAGCATAATATATGATGACATGGTACCCCATCACCTTTATGAAAGTATTAATACTCTAAATTTTTAATTTTAATTTTTCTTTTATAAATAATTTCGATTCGCTATCTGAAAGTTTTTCTATTTTTTTAAGATCCTGATCATTAAGACAATAAGAAAACAGACCCATCTCTAAAAGGAATCTTGCTTTATTTTTATTTTCATATGATGAAATCAAAGCTGTCCCAATCGTATCTGAATCGGCAAATAATTGTCCCATCTTTTCTTTTATCTTATTTTTGTAAGTAAATTTCAATTTTTTAATATTTGAGATGCATTCCACAGCGGATTTTCCAGCAAATGAACCACAAATAATACCTGGTTGAATACCTTCGACAAACGGTTTTAAATTTTGATTAGCTGCATCGCCAGTAAAAATTATGTTCCCATAAACCATTTCATCAGATGGATTTTTTAATGGTGCTCTTCCACTTCGATCAACAACTCTTTTGGAGCCTTTAATTTGATCTTTTATTAACTCGATAAATTTATTAAATTTTTTATCTAAACCTTGATGACACATAGTAGCTATTCCGATATTTGCTGAAGTTTCAGATTTAGGGAATATGTAAGCATATGCTCCATCAGCAAATTTTCCAAAAAATACATGCCCATAATGAGGATTGTCCAAAGAAAGATTATGATATTCATAACTTTTAATATATCCGACCGAAGTCTTTTGTCTCTTGGATTTTCCAATAGATTTTAAAACTTTAGATTGAACACCGTCTGCCGCAATCAATATTTTTGGTTTTATCGTCATTAATTCAGTATTTTTAAGATTTCGAACTGAAACCTCGTTAACGATAAACTCCTTATTAAATTTTAAATTGATAAATTCAGAAAGCGACAAATAGTGCGCTCCTTTATTGATTGCTAAATCTAGAACAAAAGGATCAAATTCACTTCTATTTAAGGGATAAGAGTTCCACCATATGTCTTTATCCTTTGTGATATGAATATTTTCATAATTGAACTGAAGACCATCTAACTCCCATTTTAAGAATTTTTTTGGAATTTTAAAAGGTAGTAATTCCAATAAAGCTTTGCTTAAGGTTTCAGCACAAGCATCTTTTGCTGGAATTTTTTTCTTATCTATAATTATTACATTCAATCCTTCTTTCGTAGCCGACCATGCTGCTGAACTTCCTGCTGGGCCTGCACCGACTACGAGAACATCACATTTTATCTCTTTCATAGTGTATCATCACTTTATATCTCAACTATTAAACTTCACCAAATAATTCCAGGAAGTTGTTTATTTCATCATCATTTATATTCTTTTTTCCGTTAAAAGCCATTATTAATTTATCAAAAAACTTGTTATTAGCTTTTCTCCAAATCTCTCTTACATGAAACATATCTTTTATTTCTTGTTGAATATCTTTTACATATTTTTTATAAATATCAATATCATTTTTTATTATTGCCTGGGCTGCAGTATATGCTGATTCAACTGCATAATTTAACCCGTACCCGAAAAAAGGATCGTAAAATAGGGCAGCTCCTCCAACAAAAAAGACATTTTTAACGTGGTTTTTATGGATTCCTGAGATTCCGATTCCACCGAAATAATTATTAGACGTAATCTCTCCTGTTGTCTTCCCTTCTAAAAACTTTTCAAGACTCGTTTGTAATTTTATTTCCTTTGAAAAGATATCATCGATGACGACACAAAAGAATGATTTTTTATTAACAGAACCTGAATAGATATAACCACCAGGAGCAAGTTTTTCATCAAAATAAATTTTCGCATGGGGAAATTCATTTCGTTTTTTCGAATCAACAACGACCCCAACTCCTCTAAAAGTAGCATAGATCTCTGTTTCTATTTGCAACCTCTTCCTTAGATTTGATTCAGCACCATCAGCACAAATAATATATTTAGGTTTTACAATGATTTTTTCATGAACCGTCTTTACTGTTATCTCTATGACTTGTTTTTTCTTCAATTCAAGAGAATCGAGATATGATTCAAAAAAAACATCAACATTCTTTTTAGGTAATTTCTCCAGTAAAATGTTTTCAATGGAATCCTTTTCAGGCCCTCTTTTAAAATAGTAATCCTCAATTTTCGAATCAAGAATAAAGCTATTATTCGGAGAAAACCATTCAGAAACGGGAGATATTTTTTGAGGCTTAATTCTCATTTCGTTAATAATTTTACAAATCCGAGATCCTTCAGTGATATCATAGGATGTCTGTTGAGGACCTGGAAATTTATTTTTCTCTAAAACAATTGTAGAAAACCCATTCTTTGATAACAACAATGCAGCAGATAAACCAGCAGGTCCTGCACCAACCACTAGAACATCACACGTTGTCGTCATAATTATAACTCGTGAGTAAATTGTATTAAGAAACCCCTGAGAAGTAATAATACTTTTTTATGCACTCGCTACTGCTTGGATTGGTTGTCTGGACCTGCTGTACATTCGTACAACAAGGTACGCTCCATCAAAGAACAGCATCGCCAAGAAGAAATACCAGGGGAATACACCGAGTAACGCAACATAGAGGATTGCGACTTTGGTGACCCATCGTTGATCAAAGAACGCGATGATCGCTTTATGGAAAAAATTTGACTTATCAAGATTATTCTTATTATAATCAATAATATCATTTCCTGCCTCATCAAGGACTGCTGCCGCGACAAGAATGATGAGTGGAAGAAAGAGTAACTGGACGCCCGCAGCTATCAAAATTACAATAATAACCACAAGGCCAAGTCCATGTGCGTAATTATCGATTTTTCCTTTCAGAAACACCCCGAGTAGCACTGCAAGAAGAATCGTCGCTGAAACCGGGTCGATAATCATCGTATATGCCCACAGGATACCAAGAAGCGGTGCTAACACTAGTGCGATTTTTTTGTTAAACGTGCGTTCGTCGAACGCATCGTCAATGTATTTTAATCCTGCCCCAAGGATGGGGTAGGATATCAAGAAGAAATACATAGTGTTCGAATCCGTTCTTTTTTATCCTTGACCAGCGAAGATTTTATG
>JGI20214J51650_10003321_pt1 | contig 10089 bp, 9 predicted proteins | sample WetSurMetagenome_FD_51650 | JGI IMG/M metagenome (IMG submission 51650)
GAGGCTGTATTTGCTGTTTCCAGCAATCATTAAGCACGCGTACATTTATCGGGATAACCTTGTCGGCTACCCGCCGCAACTCTTGAGAAGTCTCTTCTTTGCCGAACAGAGCTACCTCAATGTGTTTCCCGTTATCCTTTACTGCCTGAAGAGCACTGACAAAATCGTTATCGCCGGCTACCAGGATAGCAGTATCATAGTTGTTTTTAAAGCTGTGGGTCAGCATGTCTGTTGCCAGCTGAACGTCCACCCCTTTTTCATAAGGAGGTGTGTTGGGCCAGTTATTATATACCAGCCTCCCCAACCTCAATTCGGTATAAGGGACTTCAGCAACGCTATCGAAGAACTGCCGCTGGTGTATGTAACGCTCCGGTTCTTCTTTCCTGCCGACGCGGGCATTATAGTAGTAAATCCGAATCAGTCGGCGCTTTCCCAGCAACTTGTTGCAGAATTTACCCAGATCGATATCGGTACGGCTGAAGTATTTCTTGAGGGAATGGTACATATTACTGCCATCGATGAACACCATTACCCGTTCCTGCCGACTTTCCATTTTTATACTCCTAACATCTTCTGACTACTGATTTCTGTCCTCTTACCTAGCATTTTGTATAACCGCAGCTATGACACTTAAAACAGCCTTCTTCGTAAGCCAGAATGGCGCCGCAATCAGGACATTGTCCGGCAAGATTCCTGGCTAAATGCAACTCCTGAGTCTTGGGCTTTTCACCGGGAATATGCTTTTCCAGTACTGAAGCTATAGCATCGGCACAGGAGAGTATGGACTTGCCATCTTCCCATGCGATAGACGGACAACGTATACCCCGCAGCTGTTTTACCACCGAGGCTACGTCAATCCCTGCCCTCATGGTAAGAGAAATAAGGCGGGAAGTAGCTTCGAGCTGAGCTGAGGCACAGCCGCCAGCTTTGCCAAGCGTGGTGAAGACCTCGCAAATCCCCTCCTCATCGGTATTAACTGTAACATAAATATAGCCGCAGCCGGTAGTCACTCTTTCGGTCACGCCGGTAGTGACTTTAGCTCTCTTACGGGGCGTGCGTGAAGCGCCTGTCTGAGAGACTTCTGCCTTTTCAGTTTTAGTACCGGTACTTAAAGGCTGAAACTCGCGGCTCCCATCGCGGTAAATGGTGATTCCTTTCACTCCCTCCTGGTAGGCCAGCATAAAAACACTGGCAATGTCTTCTTTCGTAGCTTCGCGGGAGAAATTAACTGTCTTGGAAACGGCATTTTCCGTATATTTTTGGAAAGCCGATTGCATTTTTACGTGCCATTCCGGTGTAATTTCATGGGCGGTTACAAAGACCTTCTTAATACGTGTCGGGACATCTTCCATATCATGCAGCTGCGTTCCGGTGGCCAGCTTTTCCATGAGCTCTTTCGAATAAAAACCGCCGTTCCTGGCTGCTTCCTCAAAAAATGGGTTGACCTCCAGCATATTTGCCCCGTCGAGTATATTGTGGATATAGCTAAGTGCGAACAGCGGCTCAATACCGCTGGAGCATCCCGCGAGTATGCTCAGCGTGCCGGTCGGTGCAATAGTAGTACGTGAGGCATTTCTTACCCGGACGCCGTTAGGCACATCATAGATACTGCCGGTAAAAGCCGGGAAAACACCGCGTTCGATAGCGAGTTCAACGGAGGCCCGCCGGGATTCTTCATTAATAAACCTCATGATATCGGCAGCAGTCTGTAAACCTCTCTCCGAGTTATAGGGTATGCCAAGCTGTATCAGCATATCGGCGAAACCCATAACGCCCAGACCGATCTTGCGTGTCTTCCGGGTCATATCTGCTATCTCCGGCAGCGGGAACTTGTTCACATCAATAACATTATCAAGAAAACGCACAGCAATTTTGACCGACCGTGCCAGTTTTTCATAATCTATGTCTACGTCGCCATTGGTCTTTTTGAGCATACGTGAGAGATTGATAGACCCGAGGTTACATGACTCATAGGGCAGCAGCGGCTGCTCGCCGCACGGGTTAGTACTTTCAATTTTACCCATTCTCGGTGTTGGGTTATCACGGTTGATACGGTCGATAAAAACTATTCCGGGATCCCCCGTCTTCCAGGACTGTTCGACGATTTTATCGTAAATATCTTTGGCATTGAGAGTACCGGCAACTTCTTTAGTATGGGGATTTATCAAATTATAATCGCTGCCGGTCTTGACCGCTTCCATGAACTCAGCCGTGATGGCTACGGAAAGATTAAAGTTCGTAAAAACATTCGGGTCAGATTTAGCCGAAATAAATCTTTCTATATCCGGGTGGTCGATATTAAGAATGGCCATGTTAGCGCCACGGCGCATGCCGCCCTGTTTAATGACATCGGTTGCTGTATCGAAGGCGCGCATAAAAGATACCGGACCGCTGGCGACACCCCCGGTCGAACCTACTCTATCCTTCTCCGGCCGGATACGGGAAAAAGAAAAACCAGTACCGCCACCGCTTTTGTGAATCAGGGCGGTATATTTAACCGCATTGAAAATCGACTCCATGGAGTCCTCGATAGGTAAAACAAAGCAGGCCGAGAGCTGTCCCAGCTCGCGCCCGGCATTCATGAGAGTTGGAGAGTTAGGCAAAAACTCCAAGTTATACATAATCTGGTAAAAATCTTCTTCACGCTGGGAAATATCGGCTTTCGGATTATAGATCAGGTCGGCAGCCGCGATCGCTCTTGCTACGCGGCGGAACAGTTCCTCGGGTGTTTCGATTACTTTGCCCTGTTTATCCTTTTTAAGGTACCGTTTCTCCAGTACCCGTAAAGCATTCTCTGTCATTTGCACAGTATTTTTTGTTTCAGCACCCGTCTTCATGATGTTACCGGTTTCCATTTCAGACTTTTCCTCCTCTTTACTAACTGGTGCCTCATTGTTCAGTATTTCTTTCACGATAGCGGTAATTTCATCGTCGGTCGGCTGCCATTTTGGCTGACGGCGCGTTTTAGCGGGCGCCATGAACTCCATACCTGGCAGGGTTCGCGGCTTCTCGAGGCGCTCGATGACCTGACCGGTCAGCTTTTCTATTTTTTCTTTATCCCGCACTCCCATGGACTCAGCGTCTGCGAGTACACGGCGTAAAATCTCTGTCCGGTCCAATCTATCCGTATTTGAGCTCATCTACGGCTCCTGCGTCCGCTTTTTGCCATATCCAGCGGCTCATCGGGCAAAAGAGGTAGCTGATTGGTGTGAGTTACAGATACCGGTTTATCATCTACCAGGCTATCCACTTCTCTCTTAAGAGCCGTGATATCGGTAAAATCACGGTAGACGCTGGCAAAACGTATGTACGCTATATAGTCCATCGCTTTCAGCTTTTCCATGACCATCTCACCGATAACGCTGCTCGATACCTCAGCTTTACCCATCTGATACAGGGCACTTTCAATTTCATCAACAGCTTTATCAACCGTTCCCGTTTGTAAAGGCCGTTTTTCACAGGCTTTGCGTATCCCTGCCATCAGCTTATCCCTGTTGAACTCTTCACGCCGCTTATCTTTTTTAATTACCATCAGGCTCGCAGGCTGCACCCGTTCGTATGTATTAAAACGGGTATTGCAGCTTAAGCATTGCCTCCGCCGGCGAATGGTATTATCCACATCCCGCGAATCGATGACCTTCGAATCCTGATAACCGCAATAAGGACACAACATACATAAGACTCCCACAAATTGTGGTTGTAGTCAATTGTTAACACAAGCTGTTGTGGTTGTCAACACCACTATCCTTAATATTTTAACACACCACAGCATCATCTTTCCTTTATATTACTCGTTAAACGTAATACTTTCTCAATCTTTCTCGTATATATTAATGACAAAAAGAAAGTCAGGAGGTAATCATAGACACTAATAACGTAATTTTACGTATAGTAAGACCGTACACGCTTATTCTAAAATGTGAAAAAATACATACTGGAGGTTAAAGTGAAAAAAATATTTATTACCGGGGTTATTATATTGACATTACTGGTTGTTGTATTGTCCGGTTGTACTGCGAAAACTACCGGCACTACTACCGCCTACATAACGAACCAGCAAACCGGGATATGGGTCAACGGCGAGGGTAAAGTAACCGTCACCCCTGATATTGTAACCATCAGTCTTGGAGCCCAGTCCCAGGAAGCTACAGTGGCTGAGGCCCAATCTAAAACAGCCGCAGCAATGGAAGCCATAACGGCAGTGCTCAAAGCCAACAATATTGCGGATAAGGATGTACAGACCCAGCAATTTAATATCAGCCCGGTATATTCGTACGACCAGCCGACTGGTAAACAATCTATCACCGGCTACCAGGTTACCAACATCGTCAGTGTCAAGGTCCGGGATACAAGTAAAGCCGGCACGATCATCGATGCCGTAGCTGAAGCGGGGGGCAATCTTACTCTGATCAATAACATTAATTTTACCGTCGAAAAGCCCGAGCAATATTATGACCAGGCACGCCAACTGGCGATAGCCGATGCTAAACAAAAAGCACAGGACACCGCTAAACTGGCTGGTGTCACGCTCGGCGAACCTACCTACATTACGGAAAGTACCAGTTCACCTTCCCCGATATACTACAGCGGCGGCAGCATGGCCGTACCCGCTCCTACCGTAATTACTTCCATCAGCTCCGGTTCTGAGGATATTATCCTTAATGTTCAGGTGGCCTATGCAATCGTAAACTAATGCTCAGTTGCCAAAATCAGCATCCATTCCAGTACCGACTCGCATTGGTTAACATCATTATTTTAATTTTAGTCCCCTCCGCAAAAATGGATAAGTGGTGTACATTTATCTCGCGGGCTCAAAGGGGGATTTGGTTCAAGTAAATACATTAAAATGAAATGGAGACGCAAATGAAAAAAAATTGGCTCATAGGAATTCTTTTAGCAGTAGTATTAGCGGCAACCGCCTTAGCCGGATGTGCCGCTACAACACCGGCGGCGACATCTATTATTACGTCAAACCAGCAGCAGGGTATCTTGGTCAATGGAGAAGGTAAAGTCACGGTGACACCGGATATCGCAAATATTGTTCTGGGTATTCAATCACAGGAAGCCACAGTAGCTGAGGCACAGGCTAAAGCCGCCGCGGCTATGGAACAGGTTATGAATGTATTGAAAGCCAACGGTATTGCGGATAAAGATATCCAGACGCGGCAGTTCAACATCTCGCCGGTATACCAGTACGACCAGGTCACCCAGAAGAATAATATCACCGGTTACCAGGTCACCAACACCGTTAACGTAAAGGTACGCAATACGGCCGATGCCGGTAAAATCATAGATGCCGTGGCAGCAGCTGGCGGCGACCTTACGCGCATCGACAGCATTTCATTCACTGTGGATGACCCGACGCAGTACTATGGACAAGCACGCCAACTGGCCATGACCGATGCGGCCAATAAAGCCAAACAACTGGCCAGCCTCAGCGGTGTAACACTGGGCAACCCAACGTATATCACTGAAAGTACATCAACACCGGGACAGATCTATTACGCTAAAGATATGGCAGCGGGATCTGGTTCAACCTCAATAAGCGCCGGTTCTACCGAAATAACCATTGATGTACAGGTAAACTACTCAATAACAAAGTAAAACAACACACAGACCAAACTTGCAGGGCGACGCCCTAAAGGCGTCGCCCTGCAAGTCTTTCATAATTTCTTTGTCATTTCCATATTTCGTGTTATTTTTTCAAGAAATTACTGGCTATTTGCCAGAAAATATGGGCCATTGGCGTCTTCCGGAAGATGAACTCCTATTCGTTCTTCTGCTAAAGACTTGTCAATGAATCCACCTTCTATTTTTACTTCGTCACCGATACCCATTAATTTTTGACCATTGTCATTTATTATCCAGGTTTCTTTGCCCACTATTTCAAAAGAATATCCGTACGGCCAAATTATCAATATACTTTTAGTCGTATCGTTGATTCTAATATATCCCCCATTATCAGTTTCCAGTCGTCCGGATAATTCTACAAGAAGTCTGATGTATGGTTCTTTTTGAACCAGAAAATGTACTTTGGGTTGCGGGATGGGAGATACATCAGGGGAGCATCCATACATGAAAATCAGCAGAAACGGAAGCATAATCAGCATTATTATCAGAGGATATCTTGTTTGAATAAGTGGAGTGTAATTGCGACGGTTTGATTTTACTTTAAACTTCATGAAATATCCTTGCTGTTAACCGCCGGTGAGTATGCCGGCGGGTTTGTCACAAAAACGGCAACGGGTGCCCTTCACCTCATGACTGGGTGCGGATATATTATAATTAATGAGAAGATAAGCCCGCGGTTGTCGTAGCAGGGTATGCGAAGGCGGCTCGTTGGATTAAGGCACCGGTATCTGCGTTAATTTGAATTGCTATCTCAAAATAAGATTCTCCTGAATCCAGATTATCAAGATAAGTATTTACATCCCGATTCCATCCTAATTTTTCTTTGGTAATATCTAATAAATAATATATTATCCAAGTTTGATTACTCGAAATTGTAAAAATTCTGGCTTTAATAGACTCATCAATCGGCCCATAACGACCTGCGATAATTATTGATGAGTTTTCGGAAATAATACCGGGAAGCGGGAATTCACCAATGTTAACGCTTTTTTCAGGAATAGCGTTTTTTGAAATTACATCCCCGTTAACGGCATCGACATTAATAATGACACCCTTGTATTTTGTTCCGGTATCATTAAAATCACCTTCATTCCATCCCGTTTGTAATAATTGGTCTTTAGTTAAGATGACATCATTTAACTGAATAAGCCACGAGCCATTTTTTCCTATATTCCAATGATAATAATTTGAGATATTACCTTGTGAAATAATATCCAATGGCAAATAATTGAGGGCAATAATAATTGATTTAGCTTCATTAATAATCGGAGGAGGGGGAATTGATTCTTTATAAAGAGGTCTAATTACACTAGTGGTTGTAGTATTAGTTGAATTATCAATAGCAATTTGAGTTGAAATGTTCTGTTCGCCACATCCGACAAGAATTAACGTTAAAACCGATAATAAGAAAATCGTAAGTTTTATTTTGAACATTATTTTGTGCACTCCGATTTTACACTAAAAATCAATATCTTGGTGATGGCAACTGCCACCACCAAGATATATTGAAACATAGTGTTGTTATTAATAACAAAGACTCAAGACTTGTTAGTGTCCAAGAGGCATATTCGGCAAATACCAATACGCACTACTTCCGTTAACTAAACTTCCAGATAGAACGTTCTGATTTGGGTTATAGGTGTATACTCCTTGGTTATTAACGGTACACTGTAACTCGTGACTCCAGTTATAAAGAGTTCCACCTATAACATCCTTTGCAGTCCTAACTGTAAAATAATTTGAACTGGAATTGTATTGGGAAAAGCCAGAATACCAATTGCTATTAGTATTCCAATTTTCCAAGTAAATACTGGTCTGACCGTCACTCACCAGATAGGTTCCAGTTGCATTAGATTCGTCATACTCCTGGTAGTTTCCCATAGTGTAATCGGTAGCTGACATAAACCAACCAGAAGTATATTTACCTAAAGCAAATTTACAATTATCAGCAGCATAATATGGTACACCAGTGAAGTTAACAGCAGTTAATCCGGTTGAAGTATCTCCCCAAGCATTCTGTCCGGCTCCACCACTAAATGTTTCTCCAACTTGAAGGAGATAACCTGTGTTTGTTTTTCCATTATTTAATAATGCACTATAGTGATTCTGATTTGTGCCAACAGTAGGTGAATACCAATAAGCTGATTGGAATGTTACCGTACTATAATAATCCGTATCTCTGTTTTCATCAATACCATAAGCCATAGGGTAATAGGTTAAAGGTGACATTGGTAATGAAGAATTCAACGTTCCAAAATGTATTGAACCATGGATCTTTTTATAGTTGTAATCATCTTTTGCATTTCTTTCATAGTCTTCTTTTGATGCTCCTGGACCGCCATAAATAGATATCGAATAATTAACAGGTAGTGGGTTACTCTCTAAGTATGTTAATATAGTTGATCTTGTGCGTTCGATAGAACCATCGTCGAATTTTAGATTAGGATCAAATACGGTCAAGATAACATTTTCTGAATTCAACCCAATTGTATTTCCGGGGGTATGTACAAAAATAACTGGATATCCAGCAATCGAAGTTGGATAATTCGGTTGTGTTGTTGCGCTTAGCGGGAAAGAAAGAGAGATGATAATAGACGATAGTACTATTAGGAAAGTCAAACAAATTTTACTATAACTTTTCAAATGTATCTCCTTTAATATTGATAAATTTTTAAACTAAATCATACCCGTCCAAAATATTTATTTACTGAATTTAATAGCCATTTCACTGGCAAATTCTATTAATCCATTTCCCACACTCCATATAGCTTCTGTAATCTCATTAGCTTCCATCCGTGTTGATTTCCAGAATTTCGACCTTTATCCAACTAAACACGGTAGCATATTAAATTACAGAAGTCACTGGGAGAATTCATACATTTTTCTCACTATTTTCTTACGATTTGATGAATAAATGTTCATAATTCAGCCGTATGCCGAATATCTAATGAGGCATATCAAAACGGTAGCCGGTTTTAGCTACGGTAATGATATACCGCGGCCGGTCCGGATCCGGCTCTATTTTCCGGCGGAGGCTGTTTATATGGCGATAAAGCAGATTTTTATCGTCTTTATACTCCTCTCCCCATACCCGGGTGAGAAGTTTTTCATATTCCATTACTGTACCCGCCTGACGTGTTAATTCATAAAGCAAGTTGTACTCCTTTGGTGTTAGTGCGATCTCTTTTCCGGATATTTTAACGCTGTGAGCAGAATAATCGATGAGCAGATACCCGTCATTATAGTAGTTTGAGTTTTGAAATGGAGCATTTCCTTCCGAAATCCGATTTAACACCGCATCGATTCTGGCCAGGAGTATCCTGTTATCGAATGGCTTAGTTACATAGTCATCCGCACCGCACCGCAGGCATTCCAGTTGAACGTCATTATCCTGATTGCCGGTAAGAACGATTATCGCTACCCTCGATTGCTGGCGGATTGCACGGCAAACTTCAATACCACTCATTTCAGGTAAGGTCAAATCCAGAATAACAAGAGTAAAGTAATCTTCCCTGAATTTTCGAAGTGCGGTCTCACCGTTGGATGCGATAGTAATCAGGAACCCCTCATCTTCTAAAGATATTTTGAGCAATGAGGCCAGGTTTTCATCATCATCGACAATAAGAATACGTTCACTATGCATGCTTTATACCCCCAGTCCCCACTGGCAATACACCGCTTTGTTTTCCGTAAATATCAGTTTTCGAATAATTAACCCTGGCGTTACAATATCTATCACAATATCTTTTCCCATGTCAACAAACATGTATATTTATAATTTGGCGTGCCTATTATAGTATTCGATACCCCTGATTGATGAATTAATACTAACTATTAAGACAATATGAATTATAAATGATTGATTCAAGACCAAACGGAGACAGGCTTTTTAGGAAAGAGCACACCTTTGTAAAATGTTTTCGGCGAGCCATGGCTGACATTCCCGGTAAACTAAGTGAAAACGCGGATGGAAAAGTGTGCCTTTGTTCGGCAAGTCTGTTGACATCACCATTATATTGTGTTATTTGTATATATGGATATACATATATAGTAATGAACAGGAGACCCAATGCCCGACAAGTATAATGTGGAGCTCTATAAGATGAAAGCCCAGCTCTGCAAGACCTTTGCCGATCCGACACGCCTGATCATCATCCAGGAGTTGCGAGATGCAGAAAAATCGGTCGGCGATCTGCAGAACTCCCTGGAAATCCCGCAGGCAGCAGTCTCACGCCACCTGGCTGTCCTGAGAGAGAGGGGAGTCGTTCAGACAAGGCGTGAAGGTACAAATGTGTATTACAGACTATCCAACTCAAGAATTTGTGAAGCGTGTGATATCGTACATGAGATCTTGATCAAACAAATACAGGCTAACCGGGAAGCAGCATTTAGATTGATCGGCTTATAATAGCCGGGGGAGAAGAGATGGACAAACACAACAAGACCGAACTGGAGAAT
>JGI20214J51650_10003322_pt1 | contig 10083 bp, 10 predicted proteins | sample WetSurMetagenome_FD_51650 | JGI IMG/M metagenome (IMG submission 51650)
CCGGCTGCAAGAGCGATCAAAACGACAACAATAATAACGGCGGCAATCGCCATCCGGTTCTTTGATGCCGGAGGATCCCGCGGCTTACGTGGTGCAAGTGGCGGGTTGCGGAACTTCGACCCCGTTTCAGGCATTGATACAGGGGCAGCTTCTGCCCCGGTTTCGTCAGGGAGTGGTCCGGGGACCCAGGGGGGCAGGATCTCCATTGCCCGTGCGCCGCTTTCGCGGACAGAGATGATGCTCAGCTCCTTGAGCCGGTTTGCCCATTCGTCACGCTCGGCTGCACGCCGCATCCTGGGCAGCTGGGGGAAGACAATGCCCAGTGCCTGCGTTATGCCCGGTCCTGTTACGAGCGAGAGAGAAAGCATCGGATCCATGTTGGAATTCTCACCGATTGTCACCGTTTCAATCGCATGGAACGGGATGTCCTGCGGCCGGAGTTCTGCATGCCTTGTGTCCATAATCATAAGGCGTTCATTGGTGAGGATCGCCTCGGCCGGCACCGTGTTGACGACGACATTATTTGTTGAGAGGATGATTGATTCGTTGCTGCTCAGGTAAGGACTGCCCATGGTTTCATCATCTGTTGTTTCATGGTGTGCTTTTAACAGCAATATCCCTTATGGGTGCCGGTACTGTGACCAGACTGTTCCGGACCATGAGGGACCGGTGTAATGGTGGCTGGGGGATTTTAACACCGGAAAAAGGAATTATGGGTTACAGTTTGAGTTTCTGGAGGAAGTAGACGCCGATACAGATAGCGGCGATGGAAGCTGCCATGAAGAGCATATCCAGAGATGTGGTGAATTTCATCAGGAGTACGCGCTGGAAGAAACTGACAATAAGCACCATGATGATGACCTTGATGATCTTGTTCTTAAGGTCATCGAGACTGGAGATCTCAAGGAGCGTGTGGAAGGATTCGGAACTTCGGGCCACATCGATCTTGGAGATCGCGAGTTCGTAGATGCCGAAACTGAAGATCAGGAGTACCATGCCGATCAGGTACAGGTCGACCCCGCCAATTATCCCGCTCAGCATTGTGGTATAATCTATCTCGAATGGCGACAGGGTGACCGAATGGAAAACGCTGCTTACGATCTCGGCGGATCCCGCGATAAAGAGCAGCATCGCGCTGATCGCACCAAAAACGACTGCAAGAATGACAACAAGACGGGAACTCCATAGTGCGGATTCGAATATCCTTTCATAAGCCGGCTGTTCATCGGAGTTTTTTATTTTTTCCTGGTGATGAGGTTCCATCCTGTCTTATATAACTACTGATCTTAAAAAACCGGATCCCGCAGGTCTGTTTGCTGGGCTCCCTGCTGAAGTTCTGATAAAAAACACGGGAATTGAATAGCCGAGGTCTCCAATCCTTAAGATTCTGACAGATTACTTCAAAGTTGAAGCAGCATCATTGCTGCTCCCACCCGATTTTCTGATGATGGCGACTGGCACGTTGAAGAGCCTGCGGGTCTCCTCCTCCCCGGGGTGCTTCACATCTTCCGGAAGTGGAAGTTGCAACAATTTTCATGGTTTCTCCCTGTCGTGATCCGGATGACACTCTCCGGAAGCCCGAAACCTTAACAACCTTTCCGCTAAGAGATATTCGCACTATGTGGAAGGAAGTCGGGATCGATGCATGGCTCGGGGCCCGGAAGACAAGCCTCGAAGACGCACGCACGACCGTCACGGATATTATTGCGCGGGTACAGAACGAGGGGGATGCTGCACTCCGCGACATGGCAAAAAAGTACTGCGAACTTACCGACATCGCAGTATCTGAAGAGGAACGCGAGGCAGCTTACGAGCTGGTGGATGTTGAGGTCGTTGAGAGCCTGGTAGAAGCACATGCCCGCATCGAAGGATTCCACGAGCTCCAGAAGCCGCGGGACCTCTGGCTGCAGGAGATAGAGCCCGGCGTGGTGCTGGGCATGAAGACGACCGCACTCAACCGCGTGGGTATCTATGTCCCCGGAGGGCGTGCTGCGTACCCGTCATCTGCCCTCATGTGTGCGGTTCCCGCATGGGTCGCGGGTGTCAAAGAGGTCTGCGCCTGCTCTCCACCCCCGGTCAAACCTTTAACGCTTGTCGCCCTCGATATCGCTGGTGTTACGGAAATCTATCAGGCCGGTGGCGCACAGGCCATTGCGGCCATGGCGCTCGGCACGGAATCCATCCGACCGGTCCAGAAGATCGTGGGCCCCGGCAACGTTTATGTGACGCTCGCGAAGATGATGCTCCGGGAAAAAGCCGAGATCGACTTCCCTGCAGGCCCGAGCGAGATCGGGATTATCGCCGACAGCACGGCAGACCCGCGTATCGTTGCAGCCGACATCCTTGCCCAGGCCGAACATGACCCCAACGCGGCCTGTATCCTGATCACCACGGATAAAAAACTCCCTGCTAAGGTTGGTAAAGAGATCGAGCATGAACTTGCGTCCGCACCGAGGAGGGAGATCATCGAACAGGCGCTGAAGAATTCCGGTTACACCATTGTTGCTGACATGGACGAGGCCATTGCAGCATCCGATGTCGTGGCACCCGAGCACCTCTCCATCCAGGTTGCCGATCCGCTCTCGGTCTTGACGAAAGTGAAGAACGCCGGCGCCATCTTCGTTGGCAAATACTCCGCGGTTGCCTGCGGGGATTACGCGGTCGGCACCAACCACTGCCTCCCGACGGCAGGGTACTCGAAGATGTACTCCGGCCTCGATGTCAGTCACTTCTGCAAGACAGCCTCGGTCGAGATCATCGACCGGAACGGGCTTGAGGCAATCGGAGACATTGTCGAAACCATCGCAACTGCCGAGGGGCTGCATGCACACGCCNGGTCGGTTCGGATAAGACGGGAACTATAACTCATTTTTCTAACTTGCATCTTACTATCCTTATTACACCCGTCCAGTCTCCGGTCGCGGGGGTCTTGCGATAATGCCCGTATCTGTTTTTCGGAGTAACTACGAAATATACCTGCCCGACCCCTCCTCACCCCCGATCTCTTATTTTTCTCTATTTACACCGTAAAAATTGGAAAAATAAGCGAAAANCCGGAAACCTGTGGAGGGGGTCGGGCGGGTACAAATGCGTGGATGCGGCCGCTGCGGNTGTGGAAAACCCGGCTTTTTCAGGATAAGTTTTCTGACTTTTCCCTTGTGGAGGGGAAAGAAAATGTACCCCTGCGACCCCCCCTGCTCCCTCAATTCCCGAACCTTCCCGATGGGGGGATACGATTCTTAATAGTCTGCGTTTTCATTGCGCGGAAAGAACCGGTGACTTTTATGGTGATGTCATGGTCTGGGAATGAAAAAGGGAGGCAGTCTCTCACCATTCTTTGTCATTGAAGACCCGCTCCAGGATCTTCGGTATGAGGAAATCATAGGCCTTTTCACCATAGACGATTGCAAAAGTGAGGGCAATAAAGACGATCAGGTAGATGAGTGCCTGGTTCAGGATACCCAGTTGTACTGGAGTTCCCGGCGCATTCTGGACGGTCCACGGCAACAAAAAGAAGACGATGAGGCCGGGCGTATCGATGCAATCGCCGGAATGATCCGGACTTGTTTGAGGGCCAGTACGACCCGGGGCTACTCCCGTTTCAACCCGGCCCCGAGAAACAGCATTCCGGCAATCCCGCAGGCAACCCCTGGCAGTACCGGGTCCAGGGGTGTCTCAGGTTCAGTTTCCGGTGGCGGGAGGAAGGTGACCCCCACAGAAGCAGATTCGCCCTCATTAAAACGCATACGCTCGACCGGGGAGGCGACCACGTGGACGGTATAATTCCCGGGCTTCAGCGTACCGAGAATGACTGACGTGTCCCATTTGTAGGACCAGGTACCGTTCACCATGTTCACCGGTGCTGTGGTAATGAGTCCGCGGCCTGCCGGGATATTCAGGTTGTCGAGTGCAACACCCCTGGGGTCGAGACCTGGGCCGGTTACGAACAGGTAGACGGCAATCGTATTGATGCCGGTTACCGTTCCGAAGAGCGTCACGGTATCCCCTATATGGTGGTCTTTTGGAGTGGTATCGATGGTCACCCCGACTGCCCCGGCTACCGGTGCCGCCAGTACAAGCACAGCTGCCACAAAGAGAAAAGGCCACAACCTGTGCATACCGGTACGTTGTCTGCCTTGTAAAAAAAAGGTTGTTACACGACACTCAGAATCTGACAACCATGACCGCCTCCTCCTCTTTCTTCAGCTCCCCCTGCAGGTGCTCCGCATCGAAATCATAGCCCTCCGCCGGGTTATAGTCATCGTAGAGCTCGCACTTATCGAGAATATCGACAAATTCCTTAAGGAAAATACGGGGGATGATATCGATCCGGCCACCAAAGCGTGTCGTGATCTTCTTAATCATCGCACGGATGAAACGGTGGGAAACCCGTTCGCGGTCCGGTTCAGAATACGCCTGTGCGTACACGTCCAGCACTTTCAGGGCAACCTGCTCGAGCTTGGCAGTGTCGAACTTTGCAAGGATGATCTGCGGCTGGCGGGGATTTTTGAACGCGTCGTCCTGGATAACACTGATGCGGTCGTGCAGCGGCGGGAGGGAGCGGATGCCACGGGACCCGTCGAACAGCGCCGGCGTGCCAGTGAAGAGGAAATAGCAGCGGGGCATCTCCCCCCGGTCAAGGGCATCGATGATCTGGACGAGCGTCTGGTATCCCTTCTCGCGCTGGGTTCGCTGGAGTCCCTGCGTGGTTTCCATCTCGTCCACGGCAATGGCGAGTCCCTGGTAACCAGCTCCGTGGATGATGGCAATAAGCCCGCGAAGGAAGATGAACGCGATCGCATCGTCGATATCGCCCCGGATCCCGGCTTTTGTTTTAAAGTCCCTCCCGATATTTGGCTCCGCGGCTATCCACCCGAGGGCAGCCTGCGCCAGGGCAAAATCCCCGGCATTATTTGCCCGGTAATAGGTCCGCAGCGCCGCAGCAAGGGCCGTGTTAACCTCGCTGATGCCGGCAAGGGAAGTCTCGATCTCCCGTTCGGTAGCGGCCTGCAGTTTTGCATCTTCTGTCCCATCTCCACCCACCGAAAGGAGACGCTCCTCGATCGCGAACAGCCAGTTATCAGTGATGGTTTTAAGAGCGTGCTCCTCCTCCTGCGTCCGGAGGTTTGCNGCGATCTGCTGGTAGATACCCCGTAATTTATGGAGCGGAGTCTGCGAGGAGATCACTACCTGCGAGGTGACAAACCCCTTGCTGCGGGCAATCTCGAGGGCACGGGCAACGAGGAACGTCTTACCGCTCCCATACTCCCCGCGGATAAACTTGGTGTCGCCGCCGCCCTGCGCCACATAGTCCAGCTGCCTGCCCATGACGCCTTCCTCAATATCCAGGCCAACGGCTATCCGTTCAAGGCCGCTGGCAGGGACGGTCCCCCGCCGCAGTGCATTGATGATGTTGATACTTTCGAGCCGTTCCCGGTTTATCGGTTCAGGTTCCGGTATATTCATAGATCTCCCCATCCTCTCCGACACCTTTCTTCCCGATCAGGTTAATTCCTTTTCTGGCTGCTTTCTGCACCAGCCGGTTCACGATCCCCACGATCCTGCGGGTGCCAAGCAGGGTACGGAGTTCCATCTCGGTTGCTTTCCGGTGCGAGCGGAGGAAGAGCACGATCTTCTGCTCCTGCTCATCAAGGCCGATCTCGTCAGTCACGGATGGCACCGGTACTGCGGGTTTCCGGTTCACCCGTGGTGCATTCATAATCGGGCGGTCGGCAACCGACTTTTCCTTGCATGTACGGATGAGCCGGAGGAAGTCCNCGGGCTGGATCACCGTGGTATGGGCAGGCATCACGTCCATCCCGCAGAGACAGAAGTACTTGCAGCCTGCATAGTCTGCCTCTTCCAGAGCATTGGATGCGGTGATGAAAAAAGCCATTGCCAGCAGTTCAAGCCCGCGGCTGTTCAGGGTCGATCGCCGCTCCTCCAGCCGCTTCACGAGCATGTCCATGAGGCGTTTTAACCGGAACATCCCCCCCAGTTCGTCCAGGATAACCGATGAAACAAAAACAAGGTCATCCCCCTTTTTCACATTGGACAGGATGTAAAGCATCACCTTCTCGCATTCCCGGTCCTCGCTGTGNGCAGAAAGGAACCGTGCATACGCGAGGCCACCGGCAAGGTAGTCGGTGCGGTATGCACGGTAGTACCATGCCCTTGATTCGGTCTCGTTGTTCAGGTCCTCGTAGAGACGGGCAGTCTCAAGCAGGCTTGCAACATTGACATCGCATGATACAATGGAGAGAAATCGTCCGGTAGCGGAGCTGGCAGGCAGCCGGGTCATGAGGTACCTGCGGTACTTACCGATAACAAGACCAAGCCTTTCCAGGTCATTTTTCGATCCCAGTTCGTCACGGACCAGCTGCTCGTAGGAAGCGAGCGCTTCGTCATGCCTGCCCAGTGCCGCGAGCAGATCTGCACGCACAATCCGGTACAGGGAATCCTGCGAACGGGAAAGGAGAATCTCTGTCTCTTCCAGTGCCCGGGAGTAATCACCGGTTGATTTCAGGAAAAGGATGTAATCGGACAGGATGTCGCAGTCCGGCCCGTTATGCGCGTGGATGGCATAAGCAGTAAGCGATGCTGGCACATCATACCGGGAAAGGTACCCGAGATACTTGCGGAGCACTGCCGGATCTTTTATTTCCCGGTAAATCCGGCAGGCCGATTCGGCAGCCTGCCGGTAGTTACCGGTCCCTGCCAGGGCATCGATATACTCCTGCGTCATGCCACACTCACCCCCGGTTGTTCCATGGAGGGCCAGCGCTTCATCCGCGTCCCCGATCTCGATGAATGCCCTCATCAGGTTCTGAATATCGCCCGGTTTTTTTGCCTGCTGGACGAGACGCCGGAGAACCGGTAATGAACCGCGGTAATCCCTCCGGGAAAGGAGATACCCGGCATAACTCCGCAGGGCGTCCTGGTTTGTTGGGTCGAGATGGACCGCGGTNGCGTATTCGGCAATCGCCCCCTCGTCCCCCTGCGCTTCGAGAATTTTTCCCAGGTAACTATGGACATACGACGAGTCCGGCATCTTCTGTAAAAGGTCCCGGAAACAAACCTCGGCGTCACCGGTTTTTCCCGTGTAGAACAGGTTGGTGGCGGTGAGGACCTCGATCGCCGCGTCCCGGTCTGCTGCCGGAAGTCCCGTGCAGATCTGCAGGGACTCCTGGTACCTGCCCTCTTCAAAAAGCCGGAACGCTTCTTTTTTTTTGTCTTCCCGTGCCTGTACGGTCATGCTCGCAAAAATCCCAGCCTGACCCGGAACAGGCCGGCAACCATCCGCATCATGTCCCGCTTCCTGACCCGGGAATCAATCTTGTTCTGCCACTCGATCGGGACTTCAATAATCCGGCAGCCGGCCAGGCGCAAACGCCAGAGGAGTTCGACATCGAATTCAAATCCGCGCGATACCATTGCCGGAAGTATCCTGTCGAGAGCGGCTTTCCTGAATACCTTTGCCCCGCACTGGGTATCGTGGAAGTCAAGCCCGAACAGGCACCGGATTAAAAAGTTAAAGCTCCGGCTCTCGAGCCGCCGCAGGATCCCCTGCCTGATCGTGAGCATCGATCCCTCCACCCAGCGTGAGCCGATGGCGCCATCGTTCTCTCCCAGGCAGGAAAAAAGCCGTATCATCTCAGACATCGTCGTCGATCCGTCGGCATCGCAGAACCCGGCAAGGGGTGAGCGCGCCTCTGAAAGGCCGGCGATAACCCCCCCTCCTTTCCCGAGCCGGTGGTCAAAGGTCAGGCACCGGATAGTAAGGTCAGTCCGGGTGCTGGCAATCTCTTCGACGACCCGGGCCGTACCGTCAGTCCCGTCGCAGACAACAATCAGTTCGCCGTCAAAACGGCCGATAGTAGTGAAGAGCTGCCGGATTCGGTTCTCCTCGTTGTAAGCGGGAATGACAATGCTGCAGGGAATATCGGATGCGGTGTTCATGGTTTCGGATATCAGGGAATTTTTTTTAGTAAAACGAAACCGGGAAGTCCTCAGAGGTATCCGGACCAGCCGCAGGTCTCGTTTCCTGTGCCCACGAAGCCGGGCACAGGTTTATTCAGTACGTTTATGCCGAGTATCCCAATAACATTACTGGTGCTGGCCGAGGTGCTGGGCGAGCATGGTCCCGGGCCGGTATTTCTCCGCCATGGCTAGCGCGGTACTGCGGAGCGCATGGTGTTCGGCAAGGCAGCTTGCGGGAGGGGCGCTTTTCCGGAGAATCGCGGAGGTGTTCTCGGTGATCTGGATGAGTTCAGTTGCGATCACGGCGTTGAGCCAGATAATGTCGGCAAGCATCTCTTTTGTTTCTGTATCCTGCATACAGATGAGGTCATCTGTTGTGGCATATTAAGGATCGGGAATTGTCATTCTCCTGCAAGGGAACTATTATCCTTTGGTTCGCCGGTATCCAGGAAAGAATTCCCTGGTTCCCGGATAAAGGAGAGCCGGTAAAAAGGTGTCCCGGATCGTGAGCATCATCCCGGATGCAGTCACGGGGATCAGCCAACACCGGATAATCCGACGACAATGATGATGATACCCAGTGCGAGAACAACATAAGCGATATTGACTTTTCTCACGACCTTAAGGAGCGTACCCAGTGTAATGTATCCGACAATAAAACTGGACGCAAAAATGACTAGCCCGTCCGATATGGGAAAAGTTGCCAACCCTCCTCCTGCATAAAGGAGGATCTCTGCGAAGAAAACTGTTGGAATGCTTAAAAAAAAGCTCAGGTAAAAACTGCTCTCACTGTCAAAGCCCCGCCATATCAGGCCGGTCGTGCTCGTTCCGGAACGGGAAATGCCGGGAAGAACGCTCAGCCCCTGCAATAACCCGGTAAGTATCCCGTCTTTCCAGGTAACTTCTTCGGTTATTCGCGTTGTTGTGCCCTTATGGGTCAGGAGAAGTAATCCGGTTATTATCAGGCCGGCGCCCATTATTGCATATAAAATCCCGCCTTCGAATGAGGGGAACAATATTTTCTCGAGAACCAAAAGGGGAACCCCGACAAGGGCGGTGAACACGAGTGCAGTAAAAAGAAAACCCGTTTTTCCGCGCGAATGACATCTGATATCAAAGGGGCTCCTGGAGAATGTCTGTCCCAGGCAGATAATCTCCTTTCTGAAATACAGAATTGCTGCAAGGAGGGTACCGAGATGAGCATAGAGGAGAATCGGTATGACCGTAGAAACAGTTCCCTTAAATAACGTAAGGTACACAAAGGTCACCTGCGTCTTGGAACTGATGGGGATCCATTCTGTTATTCCCTGAACAATTCCCAAGATCAGGAGCGATACAATATCCATACTTGTACTAGGTTCCCTGGATTATTATTGAAACTGGTTGGAGCAGACTGTGAAATTGCTCTCACCGGGAGGAGCATTTTTCCCGGCAGGGATACACCCTCTTTCATAAGAAAAGGCAATATTCATCCTCTTGCACCAGAAATCTCCTACGTATACTATGTCGTATCTTGAAAATATCAAAAAAGACGGCAGCCGGGTTAATCCTTTTTTCTGTCTGATGGGGATCGATATCGTGAAGTCGGAATCAGGAACTGCCATGCTGTCGATGACAGTCCGGCCGGACATGTATAACGGTGTCGGCTGGCTGCAGGGCGGGATGCTTGTGGCAATCGCCGATGAAGCGATGGCGCTCGCCCTCTACCCGCTTCTTGAGATGAATGAGGGAATTGCCACGATTGCCGAATCGACCAGCTTTATCAAGGGAGTCCAAATAGGAACCATCCTCGCAGAAGCACGGGTCATAAAGAAGGGGCGCCGGGTTGCATTCATGGAAGCGGAAGTATGGGCAGATAATGGTGAAAAAACCCTGCTCTCGCGGACCTCAGCGTCATTTGCAATAACTGCAGCGAAGTAAAAAAGGAATAATTATTTCTTTCTGGATTTTGTTTTCTTCTCTTCAGGTGCGGGTTCAGCGGGTTTGCGGAATTTGATATACCAGACTGCAATACCGGCTGCGGCAATGAGGACAACAACGAGGATTATGATCATATTCTGGCTGGAGGCGGCCTCACTTTTCTTTGCCGCTTCCAGTCCGTCA
>JGI20214J51650_10003324_pt1 | contig 10081 bp, 5 predicted proteins | sample WetSurMetagenome_FD_51650 | JGI IMG/M metagenome (IMG submission 51650)
TCTATATTTCAATTACCATGCCACCCCTTATCTCCTTGTTTTTAAACAATTATGCCCCTCCCATCAAAATCTTCACTATGGAATCAAATCCATAGTGACTGGGAAAAAATCGGGGATACTGATCTATTCTGCGTCGCCCAATAATCAGAATTGTCATGTTATTGTTAAGAAATATGAATACAGGTCAAAATAAAGTGATGAAAATCACAGATTATGGAAAGGATTCCACAGCCCGGAATACCTTCCATAATCCACTGATCCAAAGAAATTAATATTTCTGAATGCAGTAAATATGGACTCCTTTGCAACTCATATATACATCGTCCGAGAAAGCGGCATAAAGGACAGGCAGGGAAATAACGTCGCATTCAGAACCGCAAAGACGGTTTGTCCTTTGCGTCAAAGCGCACAAAATATTCTCAATGACAATTCTTCAACAACTGAAGAGAAATAAAGTCCGGCAGGTAATAAAAACGCCCCTTTCGGGGCGATAATAAAGTGTTTTATATCAAACGGACCGGTCACCGGATATCCATGTGACCGCCGACTATTTAAATGTCTTAATTCTTTCCGATACGTTTCAAAAAAACATCTCCCGTTTCCGTGAAAAACACTATTTTCCGTCCCTGGTTTCCGCCTGTATCGCATGAAGATATCTTGAGCCCTTCAGATTCCAGAAGGCCCTGGGCAACACTTATATTTTGATTACCCACAGTCTTACGGCAGGTGTTCACACTTGTTACACCGAACATATCGGAGCCCCCGAACATCTTTACCTCTATGCCAGATCGGCTGATACCGCAGGCGTCAAACTTGTCAAGCATATTCATTATGGAACATTCCACAAATTTGAATCGTTCAGGACATGATTCCGCGCGGCATTGTTCCTTGGCGCAGCTCGGCAGCACACCATGACACATAGCGCTTATGCCGCTCTCGGGATGACGCATCGTAACTGACACACATGAGCCCAATATCGTCGTAACAACTGCCGGCCCTGTTCCGACATATGTCTCGCCCGGATTCAGATTATATGAAGGGACTTCAGTTTCTTCTATATACATGATGACCTCCCGCTTTGTTTATTGACAATATTCTTTTCAAGATCCATGCCATCTCCGATCCATTTGATTTTTAAGCTATATTTAATATAATGAAAACTGCTTATGGAATCAGATCCATACTTTTTTAGGGGTATTTAGAGGTCGGAAATTGAAAATAAACGTGGAATAATGAAGAATAACAATGCCTTTGTAAACAACTGTTAATTAAGGTGGCAATCCGTGCCGTTTATGGAAACGATTCCATAGGGAGGAATCATTTCCATAGCGCTCACTCGGATAAATTATAGTCCTTTAGCTTTGTGAGAAGTGTCTTGTAATCTACCCTCAGAAGTTTGGCCGCTTGTGTCTTGTTACCCCTTGCCTGAACCATAGCCTGTCTCACGGCCTTTTGTTCAACTTCCCTTACAGCAATCGCGGCCAGCTCTTTAAGCGGCAAAAGCGGCCCATCAGCTGAAGGCTCGGAGCCGCTGCCGTTGTTAAGCTGAATATGTTTGGGCATAAGGACTCCGTCATTCGAAACCAGCACGGCCCGCCTGATCATATTTCTCAATTCCCTGACATTGCCGGGCCACTCATATTTGACGATCAGCCCCATGGCCTCATCCGATATCTCGCGCACACGTTTGTTCAATTCCTCTGCAACTTCTTCAAAGAAATTGCGCGCAAGGAGCGGGATATCTTCAGGCCGTTCGCGCAGGGGCGGCAGGAAGATTATGAATTCACCAAGCCGAAAATAGAGGTCTTCCCTGAACTTTTTTTCGCCCACCGCCTTGCGGATGTCCGTATTGGTGCATGATATTATGCGCACATCGAGCTCAACCGGAATCGTGCCCCCCAGCGGATAGAACTTTTTTTCGTCGGTGACCTTTAAAAGCTTTGCCTGCACAAGCGGCGACATGTTCTGCAGCTCATCTATCAGCACCGTCCCGCCACGGGCCAGTTCCAGCAACCCGATTTTTTTCTTTTCCGCGCCGGTAAATGCCCCTTTTTCAAAGCCAAACAACTCGCTCTCGACAAGGGAATCCGGGATCGCCCCCATATCTATCGAGACAAAAGGCCCGTTCGACCTTTTGCTCATGCTGTGGAGCACCCGGGCAAAATAATTCTTGCCAGACCCTGTCTCTCCCTGTATGATGACCGTAAAATCGCTTGCCGCAACAGATCTGACCTGTTCGCAAACCCGGCGTATGGCGGGGCTTTTGCCGAAAGAATGCTCGAATTGCGAATCGACAACCGCAACCAGTTCCTTGAAGGAGTCCTCTATCCTGAACTTTTCGATGGCCCTTTTAAGCGTAACTGTCAAACGATCTATCTTTACCGGCTTGACGATATAGTCATATGCTCCAAGCTTGATCGAATCTATGGCTGCCTGAATAGCTCCGTAACCCGTAACTATGATTACCGGGAGAGAACTGTTGATGTTCTTCATCTGCTTGAGAACTTCAAGCCCGTCCATATCAGGCAGCTTCATGTCGAGAAGGACCGCTGAAAAATTGTTTCCCCTGAAAAGGTATAGGGCTTCCTGACCGTCGGCAGCCTCAAGGGTGTCATATTCGTGCCGCTGCAATATTTCGACAAGCGTCTGCCTGACATCCTCATCGTCATCAACAATCAATATTTTATCCATATCCATCCCGCTGTGATATAAGACAAATTAAAGAAACACTCGACTCAGAAATACTTATATATTACGATATCTTCTATATAACAATATTACCTTATTTGAGCAAATTACTGTAAATGCCCTGGAGGAACAGGCTTTGTTTGCCTGCCTCTCCAACGTCTTTTAACTCCTCCAGACCCTCAAGATCAACATCTTCCCCCAGCTCAATGATGTGGTTTCGTGAAGATAGCCGTGACTGCGGCAGCCTTTGCCACCTTGATCGTGCAGACTGCCGTCCTTGTGTTGTCTCCGCTTTCCTTGCCGCCGGCTTTCGCGCATGACTTGTTCCAGGTTGCCTTATGCCCTGAACTCGCCTTTGCCGATATTTTTACTGTCTTCCCCTTGGCATATGAGCCTGAATCGGTTTTCTTTTTTGGATATACAAATTTAATTCCTGCAGGCGCAGAAACAACGCTGCCCGCGCCGGTTCCCTTGGCCTTTGCCGTTATGTTGTAATATCTCGTAAAGGTAGCAGTGCATATCTTTGCTCCGTTTATTAATACAGTCGTAGAACTCTGTGTCCCGCTGCAGGCCCCGCTCCATGCGCTGAATTTCGACCCTGTTGCCGCTGTCGCTGTAACGGTCGCCGTGGCCCCATAATTATATGTCCCTGCTCCGGTAACTGTGCCGCTGCCCGTGCCCGTTTTATTTACCGTCAATGTGTACAGGCTTGGTGTAGGGGTTGCGCTTTTACAAAAAGTCACATTAAAACCGCTAAATGTATTGCCGTTTGTTACTTGTAATGTGGGATTGCATCCAAAGCCGCTAGAAAGGTCATCATACTGCCAGGTATAGGCGGTCGGGCAGGCTGCCTTAAAGGTACTATAATATGGAACGCCGCCGCTTCCTGCGGCAATGCCTGCTGTTAACCACGAAGCGTTTGTAATACCTCCTACCGCATTATAAAGAGGCTTATTGCCGCTGTTATTTTTGACACACATGCCAAGACCGGAGTTGGTAGGAGGCATGCAGAGATGAGCTGTTTGCACGTTACTTGAGAAGTCCGTATATGTTGCAGTCTGGCAGGTATATCCGAGGGCCTCCGGATATCCGGTGGATCCGTCCGATTGTGGTGTCAGATAACCGCCGCAGGGCGTTCCGTCAGGGAGGGCCGTATAGCTGTCAGCCTGTAAGCCGCCACAATTCTTGGTCGTTGCAGCCGCAGCGTCAAACCAGCCGTAGTCGTTGAAATGTGGAATATCGATCTGCGGCTGTGTTGTGTATAGACAGACGCCCTGACCCGCAGGCAGAGCATAACCGGATGCAAAGGTTGGCTGAACAAAAGTAGTGCCGTGAAAGCAGTCCGAAGCTCCAAAGGCTGTGGGAGTTCCCTGGTTAGACGACGCCTGCGCATTGCCGTCGACCATATTTTTTGCGCAATACATGTCCCGATATGTGACGTTGTTGACAGGGATTGCGTCGCAGCCAGTATAGCTTTCACCCGAAAATTGGGTACTGCAGTTGAGACTGGTCGATCCCCTTTCACACTGTGTGCATGGATCGAGGCATCCAATGACCTTGGTCGAGTCGGCAGGGTCAAATACCCTGAGGTTTGCAGGGCATGTCGAATTCAAATCGGCTGTGCAACCCGCCGAAAGGCATGCCGCTACATTTGTTGCCGGTGTGCCAGGAACAATCCAGCCGCCGCCGACAGGTTCAGCGTATGTTTCGACATTGAAACCCGCGGCTATACTCACATCATAATTCAGGGCAGACGCCGTAGATGTCACCTCAAACTGGGTGACTGGGTTGGTTGGCGACCCCCCATGATTGTTTACGCTGCAATCGAGGAGCTGATTCACAGAGTTTGTAGTGTCATAGCAGCCCCCCGTTTTGCAGGTCAATCTGGCGGGGGTGACAGCGCTGTTCAGTGTGCAGCCGGTGCGCGGCCAGAATGTGCCCGAATCCCAATTTTTCGGCATGAGGAACTGCGCGGAGATGCTGCATTTGCCGGACAGACAGGCTGCGCCTCCCGAGCACTGACTTGAGATTGCGCACGTGCATTGACCCGTACTTATATCGCATGCCCCAGATGCGCAATCGGAATTTTTCGCGCAGATTGCGGAAAGCGCCCAGTTGCCGCTCTCAGGCGGATATGACGCGCCGTCCGTTGCGCTACGCTGACCTATCCAAACCGGATAAGAGCAATAATTGGTGAAGGTATAGGTATATGATGCGGCAGTATTGCAGGCGCTCCAGGCCAGAGCAGGCAAACCAGAAATCAAAATGAATAAAACGGGGACAAGCAGGAACAGTGAAAGAGCTTTCAAAACAGTTCTATGCATACGAGTTTATCCTTTCATGATTTGTAGGTATCTTTTGTTTATTATATCCCAGCCCCACATTATTAATTAACTTTTTTTTGCGAAAGTCGATCTTCAGGCTGCTAAAGGGTCCATCCTTACGTATAATTTTTTCAGCAAGTCAGCACAGTCTGGACGACAGGACATACCATAAGGCATACTTCAAACTTGACAATATCCGGAATATGCGGTAAAAAGAAAATGCGGCATGACTGATGGAGCTTTCCATTATAAATTATAAATTCCGTCCGGACAAAAGGAATGGCCTCTAATATGATTAAGGAATACCTGAAAAAAAACCTTCTGATAACAGACGGGGCCATGGGAACTTATTATGCCGAGATTACCGGCAAATATAATGTATTCCCTGAACAGGCTAATATCGATGCCCCTGAGATTATTGGGAGGATACACAACGAGTATATTGCCGCAGGGGCAAAACTGATAAAAACAAATACCTTTTCCGCAAACAGCATTGTCCTGGATATCCCAAGGCCGGATGTTGAAAAAATAATTGCCGCAGGTATCGAAATAGCGCACAGGGCTGCGGGGAATAAAAAAATATTTGTTGCCGCCAGTATCGGGCCCATACCTGATATTTTCGACAAGGTCGAAATAGATCACTCCGTTATTCTGGATGAGTACAAATTTATAGCGGATATTTTCCTGGACAGGAAGGTAAAGATATTCATTTTTGAAACCTTCGGCGATATTTCTCAGCTTCCGGAAATTGCCGGATACATAAAAAAAAGAGACGATTCGGCGTTTATATTGACCCAGTTCGCAACAACGCAGGAAGGCTTTACCAGGAAGGGAATCAGCATTGAAAGCATAGTTGCCGGGGTAAAAATGTGCAGATATATAGACGCATACGGCTTCAATTGCGGGGTCGGCCCCTCTCATTTATTGAAAATATTAAAGAACATCGATTTTGCCGGCGCTATAGTAGCTGTTGCTCCAAACGCGGGATATCCGGAAATTATCCATGAAAGAACGGTATATATCCAGAATACCGATTATTTTGCCGGGAAGATGAAAGAAATAAGTGAACTTGGAGTAAGGATTTTAGGAGGATGCTGCGGCACAACCCCCGCTCATACAGAAAAGATGGCAAGCCTTATTAAACCGGAGACGGCAATAATCCCGGCCTTCCGGGAAACTCCGGCAAAGGCAACAGTGATCCCAGGCAAGAAAAAGAGTGAAGGCTTTTCATCGAAGCTTAATAATAATCAGTTTGTCATAGCGGTGGAACTCGACCCGCCGTTCAATTCCGACCCGGAAACTGTTCTAAAAAACGCCCGCATTTGCAAAAATCATGGGGTCGATGTAATAACCATTGCCGATTCTCCCATGGGAAAGGCGCGCGCGGATTCCATTATGTTTGCCGCAAAAATCAAGAGAGAAGCAGGGATAGAGGTTATCCCGCATGTTTGTTGCCGCGATAAAAATATAATCGCCATGAAATCTGCTATCCTGGCCGGTTATATGGAAAATATCAGGAATGTGCTGGCAGTTACGGGAGATCCTGTCGCTGCATCCGACAAGAGCAGTATAAAAGATGTGTTCAATCTCAATTCCTTTAAACTTATTGAACTGTTATCAATAATGAACAGGGAATTTTTTGCGGATGATCCTGTCAATATCGGCGGGGCATTGAATTTAAACTTATTGAACCCGGATGTCGAACTCTCCAGAATGTCAAAAAAAATCGGGTTGGGAGCCCGCTTTTTTCTCACCCAGCCCATATTTGACGATAATGTTATAGATTTGCTGCCCAGGGTGAAGAAACTCGGGGGCATGAAGTTACTGGGGGGGATTATGCCCCTTGTAAGTTATAGAAACGCCCAATTTCTGAATAACGAAGTGGCTGGCATCAGGATACCTGAAAGAATTATAAACAGATTTCATCCTCACATGGAAAAGGAAGAGGCTGAAAACATCGGGGTTGAAACAGCCTTGGAAATCGCAGGCAGGATTAAAGACAGTGTGCATGGCTTTTATTTTATTACGCCCTTTAACCGTGTTGAAATGATAATTAATATAATCAAAAAACTGCGAAGCTCAGAATCCTGCGCATAAGGGCAGCGGGTTGTGATATCCGACTATTTTCAACCCGGGCTGTCTCAGTCATAAATGACTGTAATGCAACTGCCCGGCTGTCAACGGTCCAGTGTCTCGCGAACTTTTTGCAGCAAAAGACGCGGCGCCACCGGTTTCAGCATAAGCTCGACATTATTGCCGAGTTCGGCCCGCTCGCGTATGTAATCATCCGTATAACCGCTGATAAAGAGAATCTTCATAGACGGCCTGACGAGTTTAATGGCGTCAAATACCTCCTTGCCGTTCTTTTTAGGCATGACTACATCAAGGATAACCATAGAGATCTTTTCCATATTTGCATTGAATATGCGAATCGCTTCCTCGCCGTCCGCGGCGTCGAGAACAGTATACCCGCTCCTTTCCAGAAAACGCCTGTTGAGATCACGAACAACTTCATCATCCTCGGCTATCAATATGATTTCAGCCCCGCCGCCGGAGACAACGCCTTCTTCAGTCGTCTTCCGGACAGTCGCTCCATGAACAACGGGGAGATATATACTGAATTGAGTGCCGATTCCGACCTCGCTATAAACCGAGATAAATCCGCCATGCTGTCTGATATTTCCATAAGCCATTGCCAGGCCCAATCCTGTGCCCTTTCCTACGCCTTTGGTAGTAAAAAAGGGGTCGAATATCTGGTCAAGGACCTCTTTGGTCATGCCGACGCCTGTGTCGCCTATGGTTATGCATACATAAGGCCCTGTTTTATCGAGCTGATGCAGCTTGGCAGTGAATTCGTCGACATCGACGATATCAGTCGCAATAGTCAGTCCCCCGCCCTTAGGCATGGCGTCTCTCGCATTGACAACTATATTAGCTATCACCTGTTCAATCTGCAAAGCGTCTGCATTAACCGTCGCGTCGTCTTTAAGAATCACCGAGAAATCGATGTCCGCGCCGATCAGTCTCTTCAGAAACTTTTCAGAGTTCTGAATGATCTCCCTGATTCTGACCATTTCTCTGTTCAGCGTCTGCTTGCGGCTGAATGCAAGCAGGCTGTGATTCAGCTGCGCCGCCTTGTCGGCGAGATTCATAACCATGTCCAGGTTTGAGGCAGCCGGATTTTCATCTCCAAGCTTCATCCTTGCGAGTTCAACATGCCCCTCTATTCCCGTAAGAATATTATTGAAGTCATGAGCGACACCACCCGCAAGCGTGCCGATGGACTCCATCCGCTGGGAATGACGGAGCTGTTCTTCCAGCTTCACCTTGTCGCTCACGTCCTTGATGACGTTTAACATACACTTTCTGCCGCCAAAGTCTATCGCCTTTGACGATATGGTTGCGTCAATAATATTGCCTGTCCTGCCCCGAAATTTGATGGGAAAACCGAGCAATTCCCCTTTCTTTTTTACCTCAGCGATAAATTTGGCGCGTTCCTCCACGTCCACCCACATCCCCAACTCTACTGATGTCTTGCCTATCATCTCTTTGCGCGAATAGCCCAGCAGGTTCTTCAACCCTTCGTTTGCCTCAAGAAAAAGCCCTGTCTCGATATCGCTGACAGAAATGAAATCAGGGTTTGCAGAAAACAACTTCGAATACTTCTCTTCCGATTCCCGCAGGGCCTGCTCAGCCTGTTTCTGGTTTGTGATATCCTGAAGAGCTATCAAGGCCGCCGGACTCTCATTAAGGGAGATGATACGCCCGGAGATCAATAGAGTAAGCCTTTCGCCATTCTTCGTGACAAGCAATATTTCTTCGTTGTCAAAACGTCGATTCCGTTCAAGAAGCGACTCGAGTCGAACCCGCGTAGTCTTAGACAGGTTGTATACGTCGCCTCCCCTTTTCCCTATGACCTCATCCCTTGGATATCCCATAATTTCAAGACAGCTGTGATTAACATTGATAATCCGACCCGTCTTCGGTTCAGTCACAATCAGGCCAAAAGGACTCTCTTCAAATATGGTCCTCAATGAAATCTCTACCTGTCTGAGTTTGGAGATATCCTGCGCCATAGTAAGAAGCACCTTGCGAAAGTCATGTCTCAGCACAATGGAGTTCAGAAGGACATCTATCCTTTCTCTCTTTTTGTTACGCATTTGCGTTTCAAACCCTGTCACCCGACCCTGATGCGCCGAAAGGTCAATAAACCTGAGTCTTTCATCAGGGGCTATCCAGATGCCCAGGTCAAGAGTTGTCTTTCCTATGGCCTCTTCAGGCGTAAATCCGAATATCTTTGTATAAGATTCATTGATATCGATATGAACACCGGTCTCAACATCGGTCAGCATCATGGCGACAGGGTTGATGCGATATATATTTTCGAAAAGCTCCGCCATTTTCTGCTCTTTCGTGATATCTCGCAGCGCTGCAATGACCATATTACCGCGACTCGAACTCAGAAGAGAGAGGGTTATTTCCGCAAGAAATTTGGAGCCGTTCGGCCGGAGATAAAGCCACTGTCCACGAAAAGGCCCCCCGGACATTACTATCTCCGTTGCCTCGTTTAGCAAATCCGAAGACAATGCCCCGTCCAACTGATATTCCGGGGATATTTCCTTAATGCTTTTCCCCAACAGTTCATTCAGTTCACAGGCAAACATTGCAAGAGCGCGCTTGTTGGCATCAACAACAACGCCATCCCTGACAACAAAGATACCGTCATTGGAACTCTCGAACAATATACGGTAATCGACTTTCGACCGGTCCGATTGTCCGTCAGCCGGCCTCTGTTCAAAATCGTTTGTTAAATTTTCCATTGTTATTCCTCTGGCAAATCACCTGTTTCTTGCGCAATGCCTGCGTCATACACAACCNCCCTGTTTCGTCCGCCACTCTTGGCGGCATACATGGCCTGATCGCCGCGCTTAAGCAACTCCTCGATGTCCGGACACTCTGAGTCTATCACAGCAACGCCGAGACTGGCGGTAATGTTCAACGTTAGCTCCTCCACGGAAATATTCAATTCCAATATGCTCAGGCGTAGCCGCTCGGCCATCTGTTGGGCC
>JGI20214J51650_10003325_pt1 | contig 10080 bp, 8 predicted proteins | sample WetSurMetagenome_FD_51650 | JGI IMG/M metagenome (IMG submission 51650)
TTATTCTGGTCGTTCAAGTTTTTGGCCATATTCTTTGTTAAGATAGTATCAACCCAATTAACATAGGCACATTTAGAATAATGTCCTGACTGCCCCTGCGCTATTTGGAAATTAGTTAAGGCTCTCACTTCCTTATTACCAGAAGGAGATGTCTTAATATTTGTGGGCAGAATTGTAGTTGAATCATCTAATTGAAAGAAAACATTCCCGTCGGTAGGGTTTGTTTTAATAGTAACCAAAGCATTAGGAAAGTTGACAGAATCATAATCATAATAATAATCATTATTTTCTGTACAAGATTGCAAGCATGTTGTTCCCAAAAGAACAATCGCGCCAAATAATAAATAAAATATTCGTTTCATACTAATTTGATTTTTGTTTTCTAAATATTAAATCCGGAAAATGATAAATCTTGCTTGGAATTATTTGAAAAAACGTTAAAATTTATGTTTGCCTTTTTAATGATGATGCAGTCTTTTCATATAATAAAGCTCTTTAATAAAAAAGATGTTTATTCATTAATAGAAATATACTACGAATAAATGTCATTTACCTATACCTGCATTGTGGGGAAGATGAAAGTGATAACTTCATAATAATTTTATAAACAATCTATATGAAAAAGATTTTAATCAGTTGCATTTTAGTGATTATAACCGGATGTACAACAGAAAAGGCTATAGTAGATAACATTAGAGTATCTGATGTAAACACATCGGATTGCAAGACGTCTCTATCAAAAAAAGACACTCGCCCTGAATTTTACGAAAACATTTTTAATAAGGAAACGACTATGAATATTACATTAGGGAATGATGGTATAGCGAGTGCTCAATTTAAAGATGTAAAAGACAATTGTATGATCGGGAAATTTTATGTTAACGCTATATGCAAAGACGCCCAAATTGTATTGATACTATATCCCGAAAAGGATATGCTTACAGATTGCGTATGTCAATATGATGTTGATTTTAAAATAGAGAATATGAATGTTGGCATTTATCAGATGAAGGTGTATCACACAACTTCTGATATGAAAATAAATGAAAAGAATAAAATATATGATGGCGTTATAAGTTTAAAACAAAATGAGCCACTTACATTGACAATAAGTGACTCATTTTGATTATTATTGTTTAAACCTTGATGTGTCAATAGCCTGATGCTTTTTCTCTTTATACCCTCCAAATTTATAAGTGAATGAAACGCCGAATTCACGATAACAAGAGAAATCCATACTTAGGTTCTGTCGATCGTAATTGATACGTGGATTGATGGCAGAAGTCTGGAAAATATCATTGCAGAAAACACGAATTATGGCATGTTTCTTCAAAAAGAGCCACCTCGTACTGAGATTTACATCACCGGAAGCAGGCAAGTTATAAGTAGCCTGAATAGATTTAGAACGAATCATACCATCAACAGACAGGGTTATATCAGGACTCGTAGAAAGTGTGATGTTGTTGTTGATGTTTGCCATAACAAAAAAGACATGACGGTCAAAACTAATATCATAGAAATGATCGTCTTTCTCACGCTGCCATGCGCCTGCTAATGTCACTCTACTATCTAGCAATTGTGATACTTTAAAAGGTACAATAGCCTGTAGACCTGCTTGTTGCTGGAAATTAAAGTTTTGCGACTGATAACTGATAGCTAATCGGTCATGGCGCTGATAAGGTGACTGCACAAAATAATTGTTGGTGTAGTTAAACCATCCTATTAATTGATATTTGCTTTTCATGACATATACCGTCTGAAACTGATACTCATCAGCAGGTTTTAAATTTGGATTACCCGTAATTTCATTATATCCACCATTACTGAATGTTGTAAAGTTTGTCATAGCCCAATATTCTGGATAGGTACGGTCATAGCTCAACCCAACCTGTAATACATGACCCTGCTTTGGTATATAAGTAATATTAAAGGTAGGAAAGAAATCCCAATGATGCCAATTTGGAGAATGATAGTACTCTGCTGCAATAGATGCCTCTGTAGTCAACTTACTTCCGAAACTTTTATCAAAACCAGCATAGATATTTACGTCGTTTTCTGTTTGGTGAGTATGGCTATTTACAGGCTCTTCACCCGTTGTTGAATTGGCATCGATATAGTATTGCGAACTGTTATTAATACTAGTGGTATAAACTACGCCATAATTAAGATTCCATTCATTGCCTAAATGATGTTCTTGTGAAAGAAAGAACTTCCATCTATTCACTTTCTGATTATTGTCAACATTATAAGAAAGTTTTCCGGTAGGCAGACTGCTGCTAAGAAATTGATTCTCTGGATTATGATAATATGTCATTTCTGCTCCGACCTTTATACCAAAGGGAGCTTTATAGTCCATTCGTAGATTGTGAAGCCTGTCAGGACTAAGTATGTCTGTCTGACCGAGTATGCTACCTGACATATCCTGAGTGCTACGTTTATGATTATATACACCATTATAAATGAAACTAAGTACATTATTATCTGCAAAACGATAATCCAATCCAAAACGGAACTTGTCGCCATATTCTCTGTCTCGTGAGATCTCATTTGAAATGATATCATGTACCGAACCGTTGTCAAGACTGTGATGACTTGTCTCGTCTACCCATGAATAACCCCTGCCATGACTATGCAGATACATTCCATCAATAGACAGTTTTCCTTTGTTATACAACAAAGAAACTCTTTCCCCGAATTTGGCATCATGCTTTTGATTCAATGCCATATTAACTTCTCCTTGCAGCGGAGCATTTCCATCAGTATGGTGCTTAAGTTCAATGTTGATTACAGCGCCACGTAACTGCATTTTTGCCGGTGCATTATACATTACTTCGGCTTTAGCGATACTATTCGCAGGAAGACTCCTCAAAAGAGAATACAATTCTGTTGAATTCATCATAGTAACCTTTCCATCTAATATGACTGTTGTAGGCAACCCTCCTAGTGTTATTTTGTCGTTTTGCTCAATAACACCTGGAAGCTCTTTAACAGCATCATATATATTATCAACAGACTTTTTTTCTATCAACCTTGGTAAATCGTATATAATAGAACTGCCCTTAACCTTAGCAATAGGTCGTTCCCCCTTAATAACTACGTCAGGTAATTGGTGCATAATACTATCCATACGTAACGAATCAACAGACTGTGCATTGGCTGTTAATGCCATTGATAAGACTGTTAATAATAAAGCATTTCTCATAATCTTTTAAATTTGTATTTAATGCTGCAAAGTTACAGTGATTAAATATGCAATCAAAGAATTTAGGCTTATCTAGTCTTAAAAGAAAAGTTATTTAGTCTTATCACTTTAACCTTACTATACTAAAAATGTTTATCTTTGCAATCATGAAACTATCATTGAAACATATCGTAATTTTGGTTATTGTTGCCTTAACAATAATATTTGCTTATCAGGCTTATTGGCTTACGGGACTTTATACCACGATGCAAAGTAAGATAAAAAGTGACATCAAAGAGACCGTCAGACTATCTGATTATGACGAAGTGTTCCATCGTATAGCAATATTGCGCAAAGAGAAGAAACGAAAACATGGACGCATGGACATTAATGTGGAAATAAACGCTAATGATCATTCTGCAACAGTAAAAAATCAATCACACCTGAAAGATAATACTGAAGAAAGCAAATGTGCAACTAGTACAGAAATTCCGAATCTTGATTTTTCCAGTATGTTACGTAATCCTAAAGGCATTATGAAGTTTGAAGTCTATATGCAGCAGGGCATTCATTCAGGACTTGACCTCATGAAAAATATAGATATAAGATACTTTAATAAATTACTTAATAGAAGACTTGACTCACTCGGCATCAACACCCCACACCAATTATTATATATTCACTACGATAAGAAAGATGGAGAGAAAAAGGTTCTTGCAAAGACGATTGCCTCTTTTGGCGATTCAAGCTATAAATACACTGACACGCTGAAATTATCTTTAAACCCAACTAATACTTATTCGTATGTATTGTTGACTCCTCCTATCACAACTGTAGTTCTACGCCAGATGAGTGGAATCTTGGTAACGTCACTCATCATCCTTATTATTTTGATATTCGTTTTTTATTATCTGATACATACGATCATGAAACAAAAGACTCTTGATGAGATGAAAAGCGACTTTACAAATAATATGACTCATGAACTCAAGACTCCAATAGCAGTAGCATATGCTGCAAATGATGTTCTGCTCAACTTTAATGGCACCAATGATACAGAGAAGACCAAAAAGTATCTTTCTATCACCCAAGAGCAATTGAAACGCCTTTCCGGCCTAGTTGAACAAATCTTATACATGAGCATGGAAAGACGAAAGACCATGAGCCTAAAGATAGAGGATGTGGATGTACTTGGGGTTATTCAACATCTTGTTGCACAACAAAAGTTGAAGGCAGACAAACCGGTAGATATTACTATTGACATTCAAAATAGCTTAACCGTGAAGGCTGATTTCTCGCACTTCTCAAATATAATTAGTAATCTATTGGATAATGCAGTAAAATATTCTAAAGAGAAAGCGGTTATCTTGATAACAGCTAATCGTTGTGATGATTTTATAGAGATAGATATTACCGATCATGGCATTGGTATAGAACAAGACAAACAGAAATATATTTTCGATAAATTCTATCGGGTGCCTCATGGGAATGTGCAAAACGTTAAGGGTTATGGGCTTGGACTATACTACGTGAAGAGTATGATGGACAAATTTAATGGTTCGATTGATGTGGAGAGCGAGCCATCCAAGGGTACAACTTTTAAACTGAGATTCAATGGATGATATAAGAGTATTGCTGGTTGAAGATGAGACTACCCTGGCCATGATTATCAAGGATACACTAGATGCGCAAGGCTTTGAAATCACTACTGCAGCAGATGGCGAAGAAGGTCTACGGCTATTTAATGAGTCAAAGCCGGATGTCATTGTTGCTGATGTGATGATGCCAAAGATGGATGGATTTGAAATGGTACGGAGGATACGTAAAATTGATCCAGTAACGCCGGTATTGTTTCTTACTGCTCGCTCTGCCATCAACGACGTTGTTAAAGGATTTGAGTTAGGGGCCAATGATTATCTAAAGAAGCCTTTTGGCATGCAGGAATTGATAGTACGTATTAAGGCTCTGGCCAAGCGAACAGGCCTTTATCTGACTATTAATCATTCTATAGATCTCAATAAAGAAATAACCATTGGACAATATCAGTTGAATACCAAGACAGAAAAGCTTATATATGGTAGCTGTTCTGAGGAATTGTCTCATCGCGAAACGGAAATTCTCCGCATGTTGGCGGAGAATAAAGACTCTGTTGTTGAAACCAAAGATATTCTTCTTCAGTTGTGGGGTGATGACAGTTTTTTTAATACTCGTAGTCTTCAGGTGTTTATCACCAAACTTCGTCACAAAATGTCGAAAGATAATAATATCAGAATTATTAATGTAAGAGGTGTGGGATATAAATTGATCTTTTAAATTGGTACTTGCGTAAACAGCTATAAAGGAAAACGCTGAAAACTAATTACTTAGCTTTCAGCGTTGTACCCAGACCCGGGATCGAACCGGGATGAATTGCTCCACTGGTGTTTGAGACCAGCGCGTCTACCAATTCCGCCATCTGGGCGTGTAGCGGGTGCAAAGGTACTAATAAAAATTGAACCTGCAAATTTTTAGTAGAAAAAAACTTAAAATCTTTGTCCATATCATTTATATTATCTAACTTAGTGGTCAAATATAAATAACAATAGTATGAACAACCCACAAAACAATTTTTGTGTAATACTCGCTGGTGGTAAAGGAAGGCGTCTATGGCCTTGCAGTCGTGAGAATTACCCGAAACAGTTTATAGATTTCTTTGGAACTGGACGTACTCAATTACAGCAAACTTATGACAGGTTTACTAAATTTATACCTAAAGAGAACATCTTTATAAGTACTAACCAAGATTATGTGAATTTGGTGAGACAGCAATTGCCAGATATACAGAAGTCGAATATTCTAGATGAACCCGTAAACAGGAATACGGCTCCAAGTCTGGCTTGGGCCAACCACCGTATATCATCTATTAATCCTAATGCAAATATTCTTGTAGCTCCATCAGATCAGCTTGTCTTTAATAACGATGTCTTCGAAAAGAATATCATACAGGGATTCGAATTCGTTGAGAAAAATGAACGTATGCTCACTATGGGTATTAAACCTACACGCCCGGAACCGGGATATGGATATATACAGATAGGTGAAAAATCTGATACAGAAGATGTGTATAAGGTAAAGTCGTTTACTGAAAAACCTGAACGTGAATTTGCAAAGATGTTCATGGAGAACGGTGAGTTCTATTGGAACACGGGTCTCTTCCTTGCTAATAATAGGTGCATAAAGAGATGCTTCAATAATTTTCTACCACCTATATTGAAAGAATATGATGAGTCTGTAGATAAATTCGACTTTGAAAGTGAATCTGAATTTATCAAAGATCATTTCTCGCTATATCCTAATGTATCAATAGACTATGGTGTGCTTGACAAGTCTGATAATGTGTATGTAATGATATGCAAATTCGGATGGGCTGATATCGGTACATGGCACTCCATATATGAGAATATGAGTAATGGTACGGATGAGAATGTCGTAATAGACTCTGACGTAATAATGGAGAACTGCCATAACAATGTTATAAAGATTCCTAAAGGGAAACTGGCTGTCATTAATGGTCTGGAAGATACTATTGTTGCTGAGAAGGATAATGTATTGCTGATATGCAAGAAAGAAGACTCTTCGGCATTGATACGTAAATATGTAAACGAAGTTCAGATAAAACTGGGAGATGATTTTGTATAAAAAAAGTAGATATATAATAAAGGGCGGTACTCAAATACCGCCCTTTATTATATATTACTCAGCTGTAAAAGCTTTGTATATGTTACCGGAAATTTCTTGAAACTCTTCTTCTGAGAGTTTCAACTTAGGATTAGAGAATACCATATCCTTTTCTGAATTCATAGGTACGAGGTGTATATGCGCATGCGCTACTTCAAGCCCTAATACTGCGACTCCAACTTTGACGCATGGATAAGCTTTTTTGATGGCAATAGCCACCTTCTTAGCAAAAACAACCATCTCGGCCAACTCGTCGTCGGTCATATCAAAAATATAATCTACCTCACGACGAGGTATAACAAGCGTATGTCCTTTTACTAAAGGGTTTATATCCAAAAATGCATAGAACTTATCGTTCTCGGCACATTTATAACTTGGTATCTCGCCTGCGGCAATCTTTGAAAAAATGTCTGCCATAATCTAGATTGAAATTTTGTCAATGCGTAATTTGATTGTGCCTCTTGGGATCTTTATTTCTACTTCGTCTCCAACTTTCTTACCAAGCAGACCCTGTGCTATAGGAGTATGAATGGAGATCTTGCCTTCTCGCAGATTAGCCTCACTCTCACTTACGATAGTGTAACTCATCTTTGCCTTGTTAGTAAGATTAGTCATATCAACTTTAGACAAAATCTGTATCGTATCAGTGCTCAGACGTGAAGTGTCTACTATCTTTGCATCTGATATAGCTAATTTGATCTTGTTAATTTTGTCTTCCAGATGTGCTTGCGCTTCTTTGGCCGCATCATACTCTGAATTTTCACTCAAATCACCCTTGTCGCGAGCCTCTGCAATAGCGGCTGATGCCTTAGGGCGCTCAACAGTCTCTAGCTGTTTCAACTCGGCTACTAATTTCTCGTAACCCTCTTGTGACATGTAAGCCATAATTGTAATTTTTTATTTTATAGTTAATATAGTATTTCTTGGTGAACAAAACAAAACAAAGAATTCCGACAATTTCTCATGTCGGAATCCTTTTTCTATAATGTCCGTTTTAATCCTTACTTTTGCAAAAGTATATAATTATTTCGAATAAACCAAATTTTTAATGACAAAAAGTTGTGTGTGGTGAATTTTATTTATACTTTTGCAGTCACAAAAATACAATTTTATTGCATTTATATGCTAAACGAAGACGAAAGAAAAGCTATTTTAGAGCTTATGCATAAGCAGGTCGTTCCTGCAATCGGTTGCACAGAGCCAATATCTGTAGCACTATGTGTGGCAAAAGCNAAAGAGATTTTGGGTGAAGTTCCAGAAAGAATAGAAGCCCGACTAAGTGCAAACATAATAAAAAACGCTATGGGGGTCGGCATCCCGGGAACAGGCATGATCGGTTTGCCTATCGCAATTGCGCTAGGTGCCCTGATAGGGAAATCAGAACTTGAACTTGAGGTTCTTAAAGGGTGTAACAGTAAATCTGTCGAGGATGGTAAAAGGTTTATCTCTGAAGACAGAATTAAAATATCACTTGAAGAAAAAGATCCGGACAAACTTTTTATATCTATCCGATGTATTGGGGATGGACATGAATCTGAGGCCATCATCAAGGGGCATCATACAGATTTTGTATATCTGCGTAAGGATGATGAGGTGATGCTTGACAATAAAGCGGGCTGTACTGATCAAACGGATACTGAATTTGTAAAACTCACTTTAAATAAGGTATACGAATTTGCTAAAACAGAAGATATTGATAACATAAGATTCATACTTGAGGCAAAACGTCTTAATGAGAATGCCGCCGCTAAGGGACTGGAAGGAAACTACGGACATGAGTTGGGAAAGACCATGTGTAGCCCTCTGGGAAAAGGCATAATGGGTGATAGCATCTTCTCTAAAGTATTGTCTGATACAAGTTGTGCCTGTGATGCACGTATGGCAGGTGCAATGATACCTGTTATGAGCAACAGTGGCAGTGGTAATCAAGGTATATGTACAACGATGCCTGTAGTGGTTTTTGCAAAAGAAAATCACAACACGGAGGAAGAACTTATACGCGCACTTATACTCAGCAATCTAACAGCAATATATATAAAGCAGAATCTTGGAGCATTATCCGCCTTATGTGGTTGTGTGGTGGCATCTACAGGCAGTAGTTGTGGTATAACATATCTTATGGGTGGTACTTACGAGCAGATATCATATTCTGTAAAAAATATGATAGCCAATCTTACCGGTATGATATGCGATGGCGCCAAACCAAGTTGCGCTCTCAAACTTACCACAGGCGTTGGAACGGCCGTGATGAGTGCAATGCTTGCCATGCAGCACAAATATGTTACATCTGTAGAGGGTATAATAGATGATGATGTAGACCAAAGCATACGGAATCTTACACAGATAGGCAGTAAGGGAATGGATGAAACAGACAAATATGTACTTGAGATAATGACACATAAGTCGTCTTGTAAACTATAAAAAACAATTACACAAAAATATAATGAAAACAATTAAGACAAGTATCACTACATTACTGCTGGCGTTGTTCGCCACTACAGTAATGGCCCAAATGCAAAATCCTGTACATTTTACTGTAAAACAGAATCAGGTTTCTCCTACAGAGGTTGACGTTATTTTCTCCGGTACCATTGGTTCAGGATGGCACGTCTATTCTACTAACATGGCCGGTGGCGGTCCTACATCTGCCACTATAAATATGGATAAGGTCCAAGGAGTAAAGAAAATTGGTGGGTTGAAAGCTCACGGTGATGAAATAAGCGTGTTCGATAAACTATTTGACATGCAGGTACGTTACTTTAAAGGTAGTGTGCAATTTGTACAGAAGTTTAAAATCACAGCAAAAACATATAATATAAAAGGTTACTTGGAATATGGCGCTTGTAACGACCAAAGCTGTATGCCTCCTACATCTGTAGAATTCAACTATAGCGGTAAAGGTCCTGCAGACGCGCCACAACCTACTGACGATAAAACGGCAACTGACGTAGATAATACAACTACGGCTAATACAGATACAGCAATGACTGCAAATGTAGTTAAAACAGATAGTGTTGCACGTGATACATCAACAATAGTTGCAAAGAGTGACTTGTGGAAACCTGTCATAAAAGAGATGCAACAGTTTAATGGTAATGATAACAACAGCAACCACTCTTGGATGTACATATTCTTTATGGGATTCATCGGAGGACTTTTAGCGTTGTTCACTCCATGTGTAT
>JGI20214J51650_10003326_pt1 | contig 10079 bp, 8 predicted proteins | sample WetSurMetagenome_FD_51650 | JGI IMG/M metagenome (IMG submission 51650)
GCGGCGTTGTAGATGGTCAGGCTGAGGTCCGGGTGCGGCCGGGAGAGGACCAGCGTGGGGAAAATCCCGATGGCGACCAGCACCATCAGGCCCACCACGGTCGCACTCGAGGACAGGAACGCCAGAAAATCCCGGCCGTGATGGATCTCCCGAGGAATGTTGGCAATGGCCAACATCGTCAGCACCGGCACGACGAAGAACACCGGGTGCCGCTGCATGTGCTGGCTCATGTGCGGCAGGTACAGGAGCGTCGCCATGGTGGTCATGCCATAGCAGATGATGAAGAAGATGATCGTGTTGTTGATCCAGCCGCGGGCGATCTCGTGCAGTTCCCCGTCTGTCTTCAAGACGACGTAGATTGCGCCGTGCATCATGAACAACGCCACCGTCGTGACGCCGACCAGCAACGCATACGGGTGCAGCAGACCCAGGAACGAGCCGGCGAATTCCCGCTGGGGGTCGAGCGGCACCCCCCAGATGATATTGCCGAACGCCACCCCGAGGAGCAGGCTGCACCCGAGGCTGGCCCCCGAGAAGCTTACGTCCCACATCGTTCGCCACCAGCGCATCGGTTGCTTGCTGCGAAACTCGATGGCCACGGCGCGGAAGATCAGCATGCAGAGCAGCAGCATGAAGGCCAGATAGAATCCGGAGAAGACCGTGGCATACACCTCCGGGAACGCGGCGAAGAGGGCGCCGCCGCCCGTCACCAGCCAGACCTCGTTGCCGTCCCACACCGGCCCGATGGCGTTGATCATCAGCCGGCGATGCTCGTCCCGCCGTGTGAGCAGGTGCAGCGCACCCACACCGAGGTCGAAGCCATCCAGGATGGCATACCCGGTCAGGAGGATCCCCACCAGTCCGAACCACGTCGTGTTCAGATCGAGCGCCATCGTCACCTCTGGTGGTACGCCACGTCCAGGTCGTCGGCCAGTGGGCCGTGTCGAATCTTCTGATCCAGCAAATAGACAAAGAGGATAAAGAGGGCGAGGTAGATCAGCAGGAAGAGCACCAGCGACGCGAGAATCTGGCCGCTGGTGACCACCGGAGAGACCGCGTCGGCCGTCCGCATCAGCCCGTACACGATCCACGGCTGGCGGCCAACCTCGGCGGTGAACCAGCCGAGTTGGTTCGCCGCCTGCGGGCCGAGGACCGCAAAGACGAACACCCACAGGAGCCAACGGGTCTCGAAGAGGCCACCCCGCCACCAGAGTAAGAGCCCCAACAGGCTCAGACCGATCAGGCCCGTTCCGATGCCGATCATCGCGTGGTAGGCCTGGAAGACCGGATTGACCGGCGGGCGGTCCTGCGGCGGGAACGCCTGCAGGCCGGTGACTGGTTTGGACGCGTCGCCATGGACCAGGAAGCTCAACATGCCGGGGATACTGACGCCGACGAAGCGCTGAGCCTCCTCGTCCACCCAGCCGAAGAGCGAGAGCCCGGCCGGCGCCGCGGCGGGGAGATGACCCTCCATGGCCGCCAGCTTCGCCGGCTGGTACTTGCTGACCACCAGGGCGCTCTCGTGGCCGGTGACGAGTGAGCCCACCGAGGCGAGGACCGCCACCACCAGCCCGATCCGCATGGACGCCTTGGCGAACTCCAGATGGCGGCGTTTCAGCAGATAGTAGGCACTCACCGACAGCACGAAGAACGCCGCGGCTTGCCACGCGCCGAGGACCGTGTGCGCCAAACGAATCATGGCCGACGGGTTGAATACCATCGCCCAGAAGTCCACGATCTCCGCCCGCGACCGCAAGGCCCCTTGCACGACGTGGAAGCCGGCAGGGGTCTGCATCCAGGAATCGGCCACGACGATCCAGATGGCGCTGAAGTGCGCCCCCAGGGCGACCATGACCGTGGAGAACATGTGCATCCGGGGTCCGACCTTGTTCCAGCCGAACAGCAGGATGGCCAGGAAGCCGGACTCTAAAAAGAAGGCGAAGATCCCCTCGGCGGCCAGGGCGCTGCCGAAGACATCGCCCACGAAACGGGAATAGTTCGACCAGTTGGTGCCGAACTGAAACTCCATCACCACGCCGCTGGCAACCCCCAGGGCGAACGTGAGCCCGAAGATCCGCGTCCAGAAGCGGGTCATTTGCTGGAACAGCGGGTTGCGGGTCTTGAGATAGAGCGCCTCCATGAACACCAGGATGACGCCCAGTCCGATGCTGAGCGGCGGGAAGATATAATGGAAGGAAATGGTCAGGCCAAATTGGATGCGGGACAGCAGGATGGGATCCATGGCGTCGGCGAAGCCTCCGGGTGCAACCTATATCAGAAGCCGGCCCTTGGCGCAAGTGTTAGCAGGCTACTGAAAAAGGCGCACCTGCGGTGACCCATCCTGCGGATGGGTGCCCCGCCCGCCTTGGCACGCGCTGCGGCGTACCTCCAGTACGCCTCGCTCGGCCTATCGCGCGCCGTCCCGCGTCGTCGCGGGACATCTGAGCCCTTTTGAACAGCCTGGGGAACGGCGGGTTTTTCCGCACTCTGTTAGCCTCGACGTCTCGGCGGGCGGCGCGTCACGGCTGTGGTGTCTCGCGGGGGCCGGCGACGTCTCGCTCCGCTTTCCAGAACGGGCAATGGTCGGCGTGGAGGGGATGATGCAGCACGCGGCCGAGCCAGGACTCGGGGTGGGCCCGTGCGTGATTGCAGACCGGGCAACGGCTACAGATCGCCGCGAGCGCCTTCGTGATCAGACCGACCTTGGGATCTGTCATGCTATTCTCCACCGAAAACGAGTTGCCATCCTACAGAATAGGCCTCCCGCTCCCCTGCGCACGACGCGCGATCCACGCGATGTGGCGGTCATCGGTCCCGCAACAACCGCCGAGAACCTTCGTGCCGAACCGACGGCGCAGGCGGAACATTGCGTTGGCGAGCGCCTCGGGACCCTCCCCCGCATCCAAGTCACCGCGACCGTCCAGTTGGTCCGGACTCCGCATCGAGGTATTCGCCTGGAGCCCGATCACCCGCTCGTGGACGCTGTGGGCGCGAGAGTTGTCGGACGCCAGCGCCGTCTCGAACACCCGGGGGTGGACGCAGTTCGCCATGAAGAAGAGCGGCCGCGGACTGACGGCTGCGTCGATCGTCGCGACGGCCTGGTGGAGCGGGATCCCATCCAGCAACCGTCCGTCACGCTGCAGAACGAAACTCACCACGTACGGAATCCGGCAGTCCGCCATGGCATGGGCCATGCCCAGCGCCTCGTCAACGTTCGGCAGCGTCGCGGCGAACAGGAAATCCACGCCCGCTGTCGCCAGGGCGACCGCCTGGGTCGCATGGAACGCGGTCGCGGCAGCCGTGGAGAGCCGTTCCTCGGGCTTATACGCGTCGCCCGCGCACCCGAGCAGCCCGCCGATGAACACCTGATGCGCATACGGGCCGTACTCGTCGCGAATCGCGGCCACGAAACGCGCGCCGTCGCCGTTTGCATCCCGGTCTGCCAGGTCGGCCAGGCGCAACCGGTCCGGGTTGGCCCGCCAGGTCGGGGTGCAGACGATCATGGGAAGATCGGCCGCCAATCCGATATCGAGATACTGCCGATACAGGCCGCGCAACGCTCGGCAGCCGCCTTCATCATAGACGAAGCCGGCATGGAGCACGTGAGGATCCAGCGACACGGCCGGATCGCGTCGCAGGCGCTCGATGAGCGCCCCTTCGGTCAGGATGATCGGCGACTCCCGGAGAGCGGTCACGATACCCACGGACTCCCGGCACCTCCTCTTGCAGGTTCTGGCCCGACGGGGCCGTGCGCCGACCGGACTCCGAACGATTGATACCGATCCATCCGCGCCGCGCAGAGGACGCTACGCAGGCCCTCGCCGTCTGTCAAGCGGAAACCGTCCTGCGCGTCCTTTGCGATTGACGCGGATTTCGCCGATTTTCGGTTGACCTGCTCTTTCGCCGGGCGTTATGCTCCACTGGAGACGTAGACGCCTGGAATGGAGGATCGCATCGTGACACACGTCTTACTCGACGGAGACCATCTGACGCTGTCACAGGTCGAGCAAGTCGCGCGAGGCGGCGCGGCGGCGGCGCTCGCGCCTGCCGCACGCCCGAAGGTCGTGGCGGCCCGCGCGGTGATCGAGAACGCCCTGGCTGCTGAGCGGAAGATCTACGGCGTCAGCACCGGCTTTGGCCCGCTGAGCGACGTCTTCATCGGCGGCGCCGATCGCGACGCGCTGCAGGCGAACCTGCTCCGCAGCCACGCCCTCGGCACGGGGAACTCCATCGGCGAGGCGGAGACCCGCGCGACGATCCTCCTCCGGGCCAACGTCCTGGCCAAGGGTCATTCCGGTGTCCGGCCCGAGGTCATCGAACTGCTCTGCGAATTGCTCAACCGCCGGGTCCACCCCGTCATCCCCGAGCGCGGCTCGGTCGGCGCCAGCGGCGACCTGGCGCCGCTCGCCCACCTGGCCCTGGTCCTGATAGGCGAGGGCGAGGCGGTCCATGAGGGNCAGCGCCTCCCGGGCGCCGAGGCCTTGCGGCGCGCGGGTCTCGCGCCGCTCACCCTCAAAGCGAAGGAGGGATTGGCGCTCATCAACGGCACCTGCGGACTGACCGCCATNGGNGCCCTNGCCTCNGTGCGCGCAGGGCGCCTGATGAGACTGGCGGACGTGGCGAGCGCCATGACGCTGGAGGCACTCCGGGGCTCCGTCGTGCCCTTCGATCCCCGGTTGCAGGCCGTGCGTCCGCACCCCGGCCAGGTGGCCACGGCGGACAACCTCCGCCGGTTGCTCCGGGACTCCGAGATCAACCTCTCCCATCGGGATTGCGGAAAAATCCAGGACAGTTACACGCTGCGCTGCATCCCGCAGGTCCACGGGGGCGTCCGCGACGCCCTGGCGTTCGCCGAGGCGGCGCTCTCCCGGGAACTCAACGCCGCGACGGATAATCCGCTGGTCTTCCCGGACAGCGGCGACACGCTCTCGGGCGGAAATTTCCACGGACACCCGGTGGCCATTGCCCTGGACGTGGTGGCCCTGGCCTTGGCGGGCCTCTGTGGATTCGTCGAGCGGCGGATCGAGCGGCTGGTCAACCCGCAACTCAGCGAGCTCCCCGCCTTCCTCGTCAAGGCCGGCGGCCTGAATTCCGGCTTCATGATGGCCCAGATCTCGGCGGCCGCCCTGGCGGCCGAAACGCGAATCCTGGCGTCCCCGGCCTCGGTGGAGTCCATCCCGACTTCGGGAAACAAGGAGGACTTCGTCAGTATGGGCTGGTTTGCCGCCGTGAAGGCCGCCCAGGTGGCCGATCGGTTGGCAACGGTCTTGGGGCTGGAATTCCTTTGCGCGGCCCAGGGGCTGGATTTCCTGCTCCCGCTCCGGCCGGGGCGGGGCGCTCTCGTCGCGCATGCCGCCATACGCCGCTGCAGCGCCCATCTGGAGACCGACCGGGCCCTCCGCCCGGACCTCGACCGCGTCCTCGCCGTGGTGGACGACGGGAGTCTCCTAGCCCGCGTGGAGGCAGAGGTCGGTCCGCTCGTTTGACTCCGATCCCGGGTCACGCGCGTCCGGGAGAACGCGGAGCACCTCTGCCTGCCGCACCACGACGCCGCGGGGGAAGCGCTGCCACGCGAGAGAACATACTCCGGTCAGTCTGCCGTTGGCCGTCGGAGCAGGACGATCGCAAGGACCAGAAGCAGGGCGAGCGTGTGGATATGGTAACTGAGTAGGACCAGGGACAGGTCCTTCCCCACTGTGTCCCGATTCAGCGCCAGGGCGAGCACCGCATACGTCCACATCCCGGCGGAAGCCAGCGAGCCAAGCGGCCGGATGGCCTGGCCCTCGACCATCACGAGATACAGCGCCGGGATGATCAGCACGAGATGCTGGGTCCACGTCACCGGCGAGAGCAGTAGGGCCAGGATCAGGACCGCACTGGCTTCGAGCGGCCAGCTCGGGTCGTCCGGACTGCCGTAACGTCGCCGGGTGAGCCAGGCGCAGCCCAGAAGAAGCGCGAGCACCCCTCCCTTGACAACCCAGTCGGCCGCCCGGGCGTCCATCNCGCCAAAGGACAGGTAGGCGGGGTGGGCGAGCCGCAGCGGGTGGCCGTCCGGATACGTCACCAGATATCGCGTCAGTGCCAGCNTGAGACTTTGGTTCTGGATCCGTTGTTCACTCTCGCGGACCCCTGGCTGGGTATTCCCCAGGACCGATTGAAGCGCCGTCCGAGTCCATTGCTCCTCGTGGCGCCACCAGCCCGCGGGTCCCATCCATGCCATGGGCAGAACAGTCCACAGCACGGTGGCCGCGACCGCGGCGGCGGCCAGCTTCCATTGCCGCTTCCACAGCAAGAACGGCAGCATCAAACCGACCGGCGCCTTCAGCACGGTGGCGAGCCCGAACCAGGTCGCCCCGAGGACCACCCGTCCCCGCGACACGCAGAAGATCCCGGCGACCAGCATCGCTAAGAGTTGGAGATGCGGCCCGCCGTCGTCGAGGTCCCGGACGATATACTGGGACGCGAGAACCAGCGTGAGCGCCTCGATCGCAAACACCGCGGGGGGATCCAGGCGGTGGCGACGCCCGACCAGCGCACGCAGCATCCGAAAGGTCAACCAGAGCCCCACGATCGAGACTGCGTAGCGGAGCGCCAGACCGGCCCCAGGCGGCACCAGCGCGAGCGGCGCGAAGGACAGGGCGGCGGTCGGAGTATACGGATAGTGCAGACCCCCGGCGTAGAGGTGCTCGCCGGCGAGGAATCTTCGCCCCATCTCCCGCGAGATGTCGTAATCCCCCCGGTGCGTCTCCCGACGATGAGCGATCACGACCGTCTGGACGACCACGACGACCAGGCACACCGCGATGAAGGCGCGTCGCGCCCACCGTCGCGCGAACCATCGCCGCGCCATGGTCGAATGGTCCGGCATGCGGTCGGTCACCGGATGACCCGATCCCCGGCGGGAGCCGGGGGGGGAGCCGCGGCGGCGCCCGTGTCCCGCTCCGCCGTCTTCCAGTCGGTGCCGTGCTGACGCGCCCAGAGAGCGGCATATCGGAGTTGCACAGCCCCGGCCGCTCGCTGCGCAATCAGCAGGCCGAATTGCCCGTCCAGGAAACCTTGCTTGAGCAGGTAGAACTTGGCGAACGTGAGCGGGGGCCGCAGCAGCAGATCCAGCCACGTGCAGCGCTTTCCCCGACGGAGCATCTCCTCGGCGGCGAGCTTCAGCCGCTTGTCCGCCAGCCGGCCATCGAAGTAATCGGCGAATCCCGCCTGGCTGTGCCGCCGATGTTCCATCCACCCTCGTAACCGCGCCACCCGCGACGGGTGGCTCGGAATCCGCCGATCGTGCACGTTGGCATCCGCCCATCGACATCGGCCCCGATGGATGAGTCGGTTCTGCCAATCCGGGCTGAACGCCCGGACGTACCGGCCCATCAGGTAATTTCGCCGTCGCATGAGGAAGAGGTCCCGGCGCTCCATCTCCGCCTCGGTCAATCGGCGGATTTCGTCCCCCAGTTCGGGCGAACACTCCTCGTCCCCGTCCAGCACAAACGTCCAGTCGTTCCGGCACAGGCCGACGCCAAACCGCTTCTGCTCCGTATACCCGCGCCAGGGTTCGACCACATACCGGGTGGCGAAGCGCTGGGCGATCTCCCCGGTGGCGTCCGCAGAGCCCGAGTCCACCACCACAAGTTCGTCCGCCCAGGCGACGGAGCGACACGCCGCCTCGAGCGTGTCGGCAACGTCAGCGCAACAGATCACGACGGATATCCGCGGCATNCACCGTCTCCTCGATGAACTCGGNCCACTCGTCTCCACTCATCCGGACGCACGACCGTGCCGAAGCCTCACAGCTCACACCCGCCCTGCCCCACCGGTCCCCGTCCGCCCGCGCGCCTCGTCTCCCGGGCTCCAAGGTCTGGCGTCACCCATCGGAGGTGCTCGCGTCGGCGGCGGGCCGGCAGCGGAGAATCCGGTGGAAGATCCACCCGAGGAACGCCAGTGCCACGATCGGCTTGAGCCAGAGCTTGGTCAACGGCCAGATGGGATTACCCATGCCGGCGTTTCCAAGCNCCAGCGCCAGCGCNGCCAGCAGCCAGCCCACTCGGCGCGACTCCACCGCCAGGAATCGGGCCGCCAGGACCGCGACGGCGGGCGCGAGGATCACATAACTATTGGACTCCGTGCGCGGGTTGAAGAGCATGAGGTACCCCGCCGAGAGGCCCAAGAGCGTCAGCACGCGGTGGGGTCCCTCCAATCGCCGAGAGCCACTCCACCACATGGCCAGGATCGCGCCTCCCGCCGCCACACGGAGCACAAACCACACGCCCGGGTCCAGGTGCCAGCCCAGGACGCGGAAAAGGCCTCCCAGATCTTCAAACCGAGGTTCTTCCGACGGCGCAAGCAAGAGCAGTTGGCGAAACCAGGCACGGTAGGTTCCCGCAACCGTTGGCCAGGCGTCGAACGCCAGTGGGGCCAGGGCGGTCAGTGCCATCCCGCCGAGGAGCCACGGGATCACGGCGCGGTCTGTCGCCGCTACCAGGAGGACCATCACCACGGCGATGGGTTTGGCGATCAGGCCCGCGATGAGCCACCCTGCCATCGCCCAGTACCGATGGCGTAAGAGGTCGACCGCCGCGTGGCCCATCGCGCCGGCCAGCAGGAGATTCGATTGCCCGTTCATGGCGGTATTGAAAGCACCCGGCGCCGCCAGGATGGACACGAGCAGGAAGAGATCCATCCGACCCGACTGAGCCACGGTGGCGAGCCGGCGAAGAGCGCTGACAAAGATCCCCATCTGCAGGAGACGCCACAGGGTGTCCCCGGCCGCCTTGGGCAACCGCTCGAACGGCGAAAACAGGATGGCAAACTGGGGAAGGTAGTTCATCTCCCCTTCGCGCTGAGGATAGATGTCCCGCCCGGCGAGCCAGTTCTGCGACGCGCTGCGATACGCCGAGGTGACCGAGCGAAACTCCGGCTTGGCGATTGTCACGGCCGTGAAGACGAGGAACACGATGGCCCACATCACCCAGGCAGCCCGGACGCGTTGATGATTGACCAGCCACCCCACCCATTCCTGTCCCAAGACCCTCTCCTTCGCCCGTCATCCGGGAAATAGGCCACAACCGGCCGCTTGGGCCGAACCGTTCTCGCGGCGGTCCTATCACAGCTCTTTCTCTCTTGCAAGCCCGCGCACCACGTGATAGACACTCGCGGGTCGCTGCCATTGTCAAGGAGCCATGCAGATCATGTCGGCCATCGTCATCATCCCCACCTACAACGAGCGGGACAACCTCCACCCCTTGACCGAGCGCCTGCTCGGCCTGGGCCTTCCCCTGGATATCCTCTTCGTGGACGACGGCTCCCCGGACGGAACCGGGGAACTGGCTGATCAGTTGGCGCAGACGCACCGGCAGGTGTCCGTCATCCACCGAACGGGGAAACTCGGCTACGGGAGCGCCGTCATTGCCGGCTTCCGTGCAGCCCTGACCGGGGAATACGACTGGATCTTGCAGATGGATGCCGATCTGTCTCACGATCCCGCGGCGATACCCGCCATCCTGCAGGCCGCGCCGGACCACGACCTCGTCATCGGATCCCGCTACGTCGGGGGTGTCCGGGTCATTGACTGGGAGATGAGCCGCGTCTTGCTGAGCTGGATGGCAAACGCATACGCCCGGACCGTGACCGGTCTGCCCATCAGCGACGTCACCACCGGTTTCCGCTGTTATCGGCGGTCCGTCATCGAGCGGATGGATCTGACCGATCCGCGGGCAAGCGGATACGCCTTCTTGATCGAGATGACGTATCGCACCTGGAAGGCGGGCGGCCGCCTTTTTGAGGTGCCGATCATCTATTACGGCCGCCAGCGGGGCAAATCGAAGATGTCGAAGATGATCATGGTCGAGGCGGCACTCCTCGTCTGGCGGTTGCGGTTCGGGCGGCGCCCCGTCACGCACTGACCGGTCCCGGGACGCGCCGGTCCGATGTCCGTCCGGGCGCGCCGAATCGCCCGCGGCAAACGATCGCCGCCAGACACCCCATCCAGAGCGCCAGCGTTCCCCAGGTTACGCCACCCAGCCAGAGCCCCAGGTATCCGACGGTATTGCCAAGAATCGTCCGGTGACTCATAAACATGA
>JGI20214J51650_10003327_pt1 | contig 10078 bp, 8 predicted proteins | sample WetSurMetagenome_FD_51650 | JGI IMG/M metagenome (IMG submission 51650)
AAGGGGATTACTCTTAGGGCTGCACGCAACAACGATGAGTTGTGGGAAGGCAAGGATACTGATGCTGTATTTGTTAGCACTCCTGACTTTTCACATGCCCTGGTTACTGCCGATGCAGTGAAGAACGGACGTGATGTATATTGTGAAAAACCATTCGCAGAAACGATGGCAGATGCACGCTATACCAGGAAAGCTGTTGAAGAATCCGGAAAGATTGTCCAGATAGGCTCCCAGCGACGCAGCGCACCTAACTATATTGCTGCAAACGAATACCTCAGATCAGGAAAATTTGGCAAGATTGTCATGGTTGAGATGTCATGGAATGTAAACCAGCCAGGCAGATGGAGAAGACCAACCGAGGTTCCCAAACTTAAGGAGGCTGATACAGACTGGAAGAGATACCAGCAAAACCGCCCCACAATTGCCTTTGATCCAAGAAAATACCTTGAATTCAGATTGTTCTGGCCATATTCATCAGGAATCCCGGGCCAATGGATGGCTCACCAGATCGATACAGTTCACTGGTTTACAGGACTTGCACATCCGAACAGCGTAGCAGCCAATGGTGGCATCTACCTCTGGAAGGATGGCAGGAGCAATTTCGACACAATGACCGCTGTTATGGATTATGGTGATCCTAAGAATCCCGACATGAATTTCCAGGTTGTTTACACCTCACGGTTCACAAACTCAGCTGGCGGAACCAAGGAACTTTATTATTCCAATGGAGGGATGCTCAACCTCGATACCAACAAGGTATCTTCTGAAGGCGGACTTCAGTCAAGGGATGCTGCCGACATGAAAATGCAGGCAAACCTTCTTGAGCCGTATGAACTTCCATCAATAAAGGTTGAGACCAATGCCAACACAGGAGGCGACCCAATGACGGTAGCACACATCAGGAACTGGATGGAGTGCGTTCGTAACCGTACCAAACCTCACGCTGATGTGGTGGCTGGCTATAACCACTCAATTGCAACCATCATGTGCACTGCAGCCCTCAGGACTGGCGAAAAAGCTTCCTTTGATGAGAAGACCCAGGAAGTGCTTGCAGGCGGAAAAGTATTCCAGTACTAACATTTTATAAACTCACATAATGAAAAAAATTCTTTTAATATCAGCACTCATTCTTTCTGCAGCAGCAGCAATCAATGCTCAGGCTGTAAAGGTCGATCTGGTAAAGGATGATGCAAAAAACAAAGTCGATGTAATGGTCGATGGCAAACTGTTTACATCATATCAGTATCCGACGAATATCGAGAAGCCTTTCCTTTTTCCTGTTATTGCGCCAAACGGATCAGTAATAACCAGAGGTTATCCTCTTGAGCCCAGGAAGGGCGAAAGGATAGACCATCCGCATCATATTGGAATCTGGTTTAACCATGGTAATGTAAATGGCCTCGACTTCTGGAACAACTCCTCTGCAATTCCGGCCAGCCGAAAGGGTGAATATGGTCATATAGTAGTGAAAAGCATCAAGCAGGCAAAAAGCGGTAAAAAAGCTGTCCTTGAAGTAATTTCCGACTGGTGCGACAATACAGGAAACGTTCTTCTTACTGAAGATGCAAAGTATATCTTCTCAGGAACCAAGGACACCAGAACCATCGACCACATTTCGACTCTCACAGCCGTTAATGGAAAAGTTACCATCAACGACAATAAGGAGGGAATGTTCGCAATCAGGGTCGACAGGGCTTTTGAAATGCCTTCAAACGAGTCTCTGATTTTTACCGACGACAAAGGAAACCCAACAACCGTTAAAGCAACTGACAACACCGGAGTGACCGGTATGTATACCAGCAGCAACGGCAATACCGGTGATAAAGTCTGGGGAACAAGGAATGAGTGGGTTATCCTGACAGGCACAAAGGATAATGTGAAAACATCATTCGCAATATTTGACAATCCAAAGAATCCCGGCTTCCCGGCATATTCTCATGCAAGAGGATATGGACTCTTTTCAGTGAACAATCTCGGACAGAACTCCTACGATCCTAAACAGGCAAAAGTCAACTTCCCACTTGAGAAAGGGCAGTCGATGACCCTGAAGCATAGATTTTATGTTCAGTCCGGATCAGAGCTGACTCCAGATGGAGCCAAAAAGATCTTCGCTGATTTCTCAAAAGCTTATTAATCAATATTTTTCTTATATTTTTCCCCCTTCCCCTTGATAAGGCAGAAGGGGGAAATTTTTAAAAACCAGATGATTATGAAAAGATATTTTACAGCTATTCTGATTGCTCTTCTGCTGATTGCACCTGCCTTTGCCAAGGCTGCACCTCCTGCCAAACAGATGTTTTATGAGATCAGGATTTACAGGACTACAAAACCAGGGCAGGCTGAGGCAACTGAGAAATTCCTGAAGGAAGCTTTCATCCCCGCAATGCACCGGGCAGGTATAAATACCATTGGTGTTTTCAAGCCTGTTGAGGCTGATACCGCATTTGGTAAATTTGTTTATGTTTTCATTCCTTTAAAGAATCTCGATCAGTTTGCCGGATTGGCTGATTTGCTTGACAATGACAAGGTATTTCAGGAAGCAGGAAAGGATTTTCTTGATGCACCTGTTGCCACCGCTCCCTTTGCAAGATATGAATCTGTTCTCCTGAAAGCCTTTAAAAACATGCCGGAATTCAGGGTGCCGAAGTATACCACAAAACCATCAGAGAGGATATATGAGTTAAGGAGCTATGAAAGCGCAACAGAAGCAAAAGCAGCTCAGAAGATTAAGATGTTCAATGATGGTGGCGAAATCGGGATATTTGAAAAGGTAGGATCGAATGCTGTTTTCTATGGACAGGTACTCTTTGGAAGCCTGAAGCCGAGACTCATGTATATGACAACCTATGCCGATATGAAATCGCATGATGATCACTGGAATGCATTCAGGAATCATCCCGACTGGGTAGCCCTAAAAGCTCAGAAGGAATACCAGAATACAACTTCAAAAACTAATCCATACCTTCTTCACCCTACAGATTATTCTGACTTTTAGAAGAATTTTGTATAACATAAAAATAAGTTACCCCCTCTGAGCCCGGTTGTCGGGGATACATCTCCCCCTTTGAAGAGCTTGTCCCGTGAAGCGAGAGGGGCGGGGGGATGTATCTCCACTTATGATTGAGCAGAGAGGGGGCAGGGGGTGAGTCCGTGGTATTATACAGTTATCCCTATTTCCGAGATTGCCTTTTCAACCTCTGCATCTGTAAGTGCATGGTCGGGAAGGTTATTTTCAAAGTACTTCTCATAAGCTGAGATATCGAAGTGGCCATGGCCGCTCAGGTTAAAGAGAATGGTCTTTGATACACCCTCAAGGTCGGCTTTCCTGGCTTCATCGAGCGCTCCTGCAATTGCATAGGTCGATTCAGGTGCAGGTAAGGTCCCTTCGCTTCTTGCAAAAGCAACTCCCGCCTCAAAGCATTCCCTCTGCATTTTGGCTCTTGCTTCAATGAAGCCGTCTTTCAGAAGCTGGCTTACCAGCACACCTGCTCCGTGATAGCGCAGTCCTCCTGCATGGATCTTGTCGGGAATGAAATTGTGTCCGAGTGTATACATCGGAAGGAGCGGAGTCATACCGGCTGAATCGCCGAAATCGTAGGTGAATTTGCCCTTTGTAAGTTTTGGACATGATGAGGGCTCAATAGTGAGAAAACGGGTTTTCTTTCCGTTGATGATATTCTCTCTTATAAACGGGAATGCAATTCCTGAGAAGTTTGAGCCACCGCCGAAACAACCGATCACCACATCAGGATAATCGCCGGCCTTTTCCATTTGTATAAGCGCTTCCTGTCCAATAATTGTCTGATGAAGAATTACATGGTTCAGTACGCTTCCCAGTGCATATTTTGTGTAAGGGTCCTGGGCCGCTATCTCCATAGCTTCGGAGATAGCTATTCCAAGGCTTCCGGGTGAATTCGGATCCATCTCAAGGATTTTCCTTCCGGACTCTGTCATCGTGCTGGGCGATGCCACGACTTTTGCATTATAAGTATTCATGAGAAGCTTGCGACCCGGCTTCTGGTTATAGCTTACTTTTACCATGAAAACCAGCAGCTCGATTCCGAAGTGGTGACAGGCGAAGCTCATCGCGCTTCCCCACTGTCCGGCTCCGGTTTCTGTTGTTATTCTCTTTATTCCTTCCATCTTGTTGTAGTAAGCCTGTGGAATTGCCGTATTGGCCTTGTGCGACCCCGAGTAGTTACCTCCTTCATACTTGTAGTAAATCTTGCTTTTTGTCCCAAGAGCTTTTTCAAGGTTTGTCGCCCTGAAGAGGGGAGAGGGACGGTAGGTGTAATAGAGATCCAGCACTTCTTCGGGTATATCTATATACCTCTCTGTCGAAACCTCCTGCCTGATAAGCTCCATTGGAAAAACTGCAGCCAGAGCCTCAGGGCCGATAGGCTGTTTTGTACCGGGGTGAAGCGGCGGAAGTGGCTTGTTTGGCATGTCGGCCATAATATTATACCACTGTTTCGGCATCTCTCTTTCACTTAAAATGATCTTTTTTACTTTTTTCATGGTTTTAATTATTAATTGTTATTTAAGTTTTTGCATAAAAAAAAGGCACGCTGTGAAAAGCGTGCCTTTAAAATCTATCCTTTTATAGTTATAGTACGGCCTGTTTCACAGTTTCAGCAAGTGAAATACGCCAGCACCAATTGTATGTCCTCATCTTTATCATCATCGCAAAACTAATCAAAAAACTTAAAGAAAAAATAAAATACGATAAAAAATATATATAAAAACTTATTCTGACTGAAAATATTCAGCTAAACAGCTTATTAATTGTTATTCATAAACCTGCGCACCTATTTCCCTGAGATCATTAAAGAAGCCGGGATAAGATTTTGCAACGCATTGTGAATCTTTAATAAAGACCTTGCCGGTAGCCCCTATTCCGGCAACAGCTTCTGCCATGGCTATCCTGTGGTCATCGTGTGAAATAACATGAGCTCCTCTGACTGCCCCCCCGGTGATGAGCATGTAATCGCCTGTCACTTCAATTTTTATCCCCATTTTTTCAAACTCTTCGACGAGGGCAGCTGATCTGTTGCTCTCTTTGTGTATCAGTCTCGATACACCTTTTATCCCTGATATGCCGGTACAATAGGCAGCAAGGGCAGCAAGGGGAGGGAAGAGGTCGGGTGATTCTGTTGCGTCAAACTCAAATGATTTAAGGGCGGATTTCTTTACAGTTACCGAATTTTCGGCAATACTCATAACTACTCCTGCCTTATCGAGTGCCGAGAGGAGCGACTTATCGCTCTGGTGACTGTCTGGTCTCAATCCGTGGACAGTAATATTGCCGTTTATGGCTCCGGCAACCAGGAGAAAGGCACCTCCGCTCCAGTCGCTTTCAACTTCAAAGCTGCAGGGCTTGTATCTCTGGTTTCCTGAGATGATAAACTTTTTGTATTTGTCGTTTTCGATCTTTATACCAAATTTCCCAAGAGTCTGGAGTGTCATGTCGATATATGGCTTGCTCTTGAGATTATTGACTTTGATAACGGAATTCTTTGAAGCGACAGGGAGTGCCATAAGCAGACCAGTCAGCAGCTGAGAGCTGATAGAGCCGTCGATTTCACAGTTGCCTCCTTTCAGGGGCCCTTTAATCAGAAGCGGGAGAAATCCATTTTCACTTTCGCATTTCACTCCGAATTGTCCAAGTGCATCGGTTATCATAGACATTGGTCTCTTCCTCAGGGAACCTGTTCCGGTCAGTGTCAGCTCTGTCTTATAAAGTGCAGCAATTGGAGAGAACATCCTGATAGCCAGTCCCGATTCGCCACAATTAAGTTTTTTCTCCTTAAGTTCCCCTGCACCAGTAATTTTTAGGATTCCGGGCTCAGGCTCAACTCTGGCCCCCAGGCCAGCAGCAATGCTCATTGCCGCAAGTGAATCGTCACAATATGAAGGATTGGAAATAGTGCTCGTTCCTCCTGCCAGAAGTGCTGCAGCAATTGCTCTCTGTGTCATGCTTTTCGATGACGGTGCCTTAACATCACCATTCAGGGTTGAGGGTACTACTATCCTTTCCATATACCNGGTTTACTTGTTTTCAGTTCCGTTTTGATTTTCAANGCCATTGTTCATCACCCTCATCTGCCTGTTGATAGATTCCTGGTGAATNGCCTTGAACATCGAATCAATGAGCTCAGCGCTTAGTCCCTTTGCCAGTCCTTTTGCCATTGCCTTCTTTACAATTTCGTCCCAGCGAACCGATTGTAAGATAGTAATATTATTCTCTTTTTTATAGCGTCCTATTGTTTCAGATACCTTCATCCTCTGTTCAAGAAGGTCGAGAAGATGGTCGTCATAAATATCAATCTGCTGTCTTAGTTCTCCCAGAACATCGAGGAGTCTTGGATCAGTAGGGGATACATTCCTGAGGATAAGNCGGCTGAGAAGTTCCTTCAGTTCATTTGGAGTAACCTGCTGGGAGGCATCGCTCAGTGCCACATCAGGGTTAATATGAGACTCCAGCATGAGACCATCGAAGTTGAGGTCCATTGCCTTCTGGGAAATCTCATAAAGGTATTCCCTCGCTCCCGAAATATGGCTTGGATCGCAAATTATCGGGAGGTCGGGTATTCTCCTCCTGAGTTCTATCGGGATCTGCCAGTTGGGCTGATTTCGATACTGGGTCTTGACATACGATGAGAATCCCCTGTGTATGGCCCCAAGTTTTTTGATGCCGGCTTTGGCAATCCTTTCGATAGCACCGACCCATAGTTCGATATCGGGGTTTACCGGGTTCTTGACAAATACAATTACATCGGTACCTTTCAGGGCATCGGCAATCTCCTGGACTGTAAAGGGGTTTACCGATGTCCTTGCGCCGATCCAAAGCATATCGACGCCATATTTAAGGGCTTCATATACATGTTTCTCATTGGCAACCTCAGTCCCCACGAGTAGTCCTGTTTCCTGTTTAACCATTTTGAGCCATTTCAGGCCTGTTACACCCACACCTTCAAAGGAGTTGGGCCTGGTCCTTGGCTTCCAAATACCTGCCCTGTAAATTGAGACCTTGTTCAGGGCAGCAAGTTCCCTTGCGGTTGCCATTACCTGTTCTTCACTTTCAGCACTGCAGGGACCCGAAATCAGAAACGGCCTCTCCCTGTACTCTTCCCACTCCCCGATAAGGGAATTTTCGATCTTCACTACCATAGGTATTCAATTATTTAATTTAATATCTTCCTGATCTTGTTTGCTTCTTCCATGAGTGATTTAAGTCCTGCTGTATCCTTCTCCGAAATCATTTTTCTAAAAGTATTCATCTTTTCAATATATGTATCTATCACTTCGATAATATATTGCGAATTTTCTGTAAAGATAGGAGCCCATGTCTCACCATTACTCTTTGCAAGCCTGACAGTACTCTCGAAACCTCCGCCGGCAAGTGCCAGAATATTCTCTTCCTCCTGTTCCTTTTCAAGTACACTCAGGGCAAGCGAAAACGATGTTATGTGGGAAATATGTGAAATATACGCCACATGAATGTCATGAACATCGGAGTTCATATATACGAGGTGCATGTTCAGGAGACTGAGCATTTTGCATACCATGTTAAGGGCATCGGGATCGCTGAGTTCCTGGTCACAGATAATAGCTGTCTTGTAATCAAAGAGCCTGCCAATTGCAGCAAGCGGACCTGAATACTCGGTTCCTGCCATCGGATGAGCAGCAACGTACCTGCCCCGGCCCTGATGGTCTTTTGCCACCCGCGACATTCCAGCCTTTGTTGATCCCATATCGGTGACCACCTTGTCTGTGTTCTTAATTCTATCGAGAATGCCCGGAAGCATCCTTATATTTGAATCAACAGGCGTGCAAAGAATTATCAGGTCGCTCTTGTCGATGGCATTTTCGAGAGTGTCGACTTCATCGATTATGCCACAGAGCTGGGCTATATTCCTGTGCTGCATATTGTTTTCAACTCCAATAATCCTGTCGGTAAAGTGACGCTTCCTAAGGTCGAGGGCGAGGGAGCCGCCAATGAGTCCAATTCCTACTACTGCTATTGTCATATTTAAGTCTTTTATACCGGTTACCGGTTGCCGGTCACCGGTTGCTTTTTTAAATATTCCTTAATCCTTCTATGTGCCTCATTCAATGTGCTTTCATCAGCACAAAGTGATATGCGTATATATCTCTCGCCGTTGCTGCCAAAGATAAAGCCGGGAGTAAGGAATACGTTCACATTAACAAGAATATCTTCTACGAATTCCTCGCACGATGCTATTTTCTCCGGCAACCTGCCCCACAAAAACAACCCGACCTGGCTCTTATTTACAGAGCATCCGATGGTATTCATTATTTCTTCAACGATCTTCCGTCTTTCGACATAAGCCTTGTTCATCATATCATACCATTCGGGAGGATTGCCAAGCGCCTCTGCAGCTGCCACCTGCATAGCCCTGAAAATTCCTGAATCCATATTGCTTTTTACCTTCAGGATATTTTTTATATAATCCCTGTGACCGGCAATCATTCCTATCCTCCAGCCAGGCATATTGTGCGATTTGCTGAGCGAATTAAGCTCAAGAGCAATCTCCTTTGCGCCTTCCACAGCCAGTACGCTCCTGTAATCCTTGTTAAGGATGAAGCTGTATGGGTTGTCATTAATCAGGAGTATTCCCTTCCTTGCGGCAAAAGCTATCATATCCTGAAAAAGTTTTACTGATCCGTTGGTGCCGGTGGGCATATGCGGGTAGTTGACCCACATGAGCTTCACCTTGTCAACACCTTCCGATTCGATCTTTTTCAGATCCGGAAGCCATCCGGTTTTTTCTTCAAGGTTATAATACCTGACCACACCTCCGACCAGATTTGTCACAGAGGCATAGGTGGGATAACCGGGATTGGGTACAAGTACTTCATCTCCAGGGTTTACAAAGGCCATTGAAATGTGCATGATGCCTTCCTTGCTTCCCATCAGGGGAAGTATCTCGCTTTCAGGATCGAGTTCAACCCTGAAATACTTTTTGTACCAATCGGAGAATGCTTTCCTGAGGGCAGGAATTCCGTTATAGCTCTGGTAGCCATGGGCATTGGGTTTGAGGGCTTCAGAATAAAGTCCCTCTATTGTATTTGCCGATGGCGGCTGGTCGGGGCTTCCTATGCCAAGATTGATGACATTCCTGCCAGCCTTGCGCATTTCGTCGATCTGTCTCAGTTTCCTCGAAAAGTAGTATTCCTGTACAGATTCAGTTCTTATTGCGGGTTTAACTTTCATACAGCATGTCTCCTTTATTGTAAATCCCCAGCACTTCAAGGTCGCGGGTATAATTTTCAAGAACATTCTTCACAAGTCCCATGTCGTGATCGGGCTTGAGCTCAAGATCGAGGTAGAACATATATTCCCATTCTTCGTTTAGTTTGGGGACCGACTGTATCTTTGAAAGGTTGATATCGAGCTCTGCCAGCCGCACAAGTACAGCTGCGAGTGAGCCGGGCTGATGTCCTGTGGAAAAACAGATTGAAACCTTGTTCCCGTCTGTATTTGCCTGCTTAACGTCGCCGAGAACGAGAAATCTGGTGTAATTTTTTTTATAGGTCTCAATGCCTCTGGCAATTATATCAAGACCATAAATTTCAGCAGTAATAGCCGAAGAAACAGCTCCCACATTCCTGAGGCTGTTTTCACTGATAAATTTTGCACTTCCGGCCGTATCGTCGCTTTCGACTAGTGTAATTCCTTTAAGGCGGCTCAGGTAAGTCATGCACTGGGCAAGGGCGATGGGATGAGACCTGATCTCCCTTATGTCTTCGACAGTCTGCCCCGGGAGAGCCATCAGATTCTGAACAACTCTCAGGTTATGTTCGCCGAGAATTTTCATGCCTGATTCCCTGATAAGGCTGTAGTTGTACAGTATACTGCCCGACCGTGCATTCTCAATCGCCATAATTGCAAAGTCTGCCAGGTCTTCCCTGACTGCCCTCAGGGTAAGCTCAAATGTAGTGCATGGCACAATTGTCACTTCTTCCTTCAGGAAGTACTGCCTTGCTGCCACTTCGTGGAAGCACCCATGCTCACCTTGTACGGAAATCCTCATAAAATCGTTTTAAAAAAAAA
>JGI20214J51650_10003330_pt1 | contig 10077 bp, 5 predicted proteins | sample WetSurMetagenome_FD_51650 | JGI IMG/M metagenome (IMG submission 51650)
CGTTATCGCCGACGTCAACGTCGTCTTCCCATGGTCTATATGCCCGATGGTCCCTATGTTTACATGCGGTTTGCTGCGATCAAATTTCTCCTTCGCCATATCATCCTCCGAAGTCGTGCCTAATTGCTGACCAACTTGCCACGGACCTTTGCGATCACCTCATCACTGACGGCTTTTGGCGCTTCATCGTAATGTGAAAAGTGCATCGAGTAGGTTGCTCGTCCCTGGGTCATCGAACGCAGATCGGTGGAATAACCGAACATTTCCGAAAGGGGCACCTTGCATTGAATAATAGTAGAACTGAGGCGAGATTCCGTCGATTCCACCCTTCCCCGGCGCGAGTGCAGATCTCCGGTAACGGCGCCCATGAACTCCTCCGGTACAACCACTTCTACTTTCATCATCGGTTCAAGAAGCACCGATTTGGCGCGCCGGGTCGCTTCTTTGAGCGCCATGGAACCGGCGATTTTGAATGCCATTTCCGAAGAGTCCACCTCATGGTAGGAACCGTCAAGAAGGGTCACCTTGACATCCACTACTTCATAGCCCGCCAGGATTCCGGTCCCCAGCGCTTCCTTAACACCTGCTTCAATCGGTGAAATATATTCGCGCGGGATCGAGCCTCCCGTAATTTCATTCTCAAATTCAAACCCGCCTCCCGGCGGAAGCGGTTCGAGGGCGATCTTTACATGTCCGTACTGCCCATGACCGCCGGTTTGGCGAATGAACTTGCCCTCAGCCTCGGCCCGCTGACGGATGGTCTCGCGATAGGCTACCTGCGGTTTGCCGATATTTGCAGCCACGCCGAATTCACGCACCATCCGGTCCACCAGGATCTCCAGATGGAGCTCGCCCATTCCGGAAAGAATGGTCTGGCCGGTGTCATGATCCGTGTGAACCCTGAAAGTGGGATCTTCCCGAATAAGCTTTTCAAGGGAAATGCCCAGTTTTTCCTGGTCCGCCTTGGTCTTGGGTTCGATGGCCACGTCAATTACCGGGGCCGGAAATTCGATTGCCTCCAGCACAATAGGACTCTGCTTGTCACAGATTGTGTCGCCAGTACTGACGCGCTTCAAGCCAACGGCCGCGGCGATATCGCCGCAATAGACATCTTTGATCTCTTCCCGCTTGTTGGCGTGCATCTTCAAAAGCCTGCCCACGCGTTCAACCGCTTCCCTGGTGGAATTGTAAACACTGGCTCCCGATTTAAGCTGGCCGGAATAAACACGAAAAAACGCCAGCTGCCCGACAAAAGGATCCGTCATAATCTTGAAGACCAGTGCTGAAAACGGTTCGTCGTCTGAAGGATGAAGAACCGGCGGCAACACCCCTTCAGCGGCCACACCTTTGACCGGCGGGACATCCAGAGGCGAAGGGAGATAATGGACAATTGCATCCAGCAATTGCTGGATTCCCTTGTTCTTAAAGGCGGCACCGCAAAGGATGGGAACGAATTTAAAAGATATGGTCCCCTTGCGCAGCGCGGCAACAATTTCTTCCTCGGCTATGGCAGCGCCGCCGACGTACCTCTCCATTAGATGATCATCAACGTCAGCGATCGTTTCCAACATCAGATCACGATAGCGGGCGACTTCCGCTCGATATTCCTCTGGAATTTCCCCGATATCAAAATCGGCGCCCAGAGCGTCTTCCCGGAAGAAGACAGCTTTTTGAGTAATCAAGTCGATAACGCCGCGGAACTGATCCTCGCTTCCCAATGGAATTTGGATGGCCACAGGCACCGAGTTCAAGCGCGTCCGCATCATTTCCAGCACGCGAGGAAAATCAGCGCCTGGGCGATCCATCTTGTTTACGAACCCAATGCGCGGGACGCGATATTTATCCGCCTGACGCCAGACCGTTTCAGACTGGGGTTCCACTCCTTCGACAGCGCCAAAAAGGGCTACCACCCCATCCAGCACGCGCAGGCTGCGTTCTACTTCAGCCGTAAAATCCACATGGCCGGGTGTATCAATAATGTTGATACGATGATCTAGCCAGTGGCAGGTAGTCGCGGCCGAAGTAATTGTAATGCCGCGTTCCTGCTCCTGGGCCATCCAGTCCATGGTGGCCGTTCCCTCATGAACTTCGCCCAGCCTGTGAGTGATTCCAGTGTAATAAAGGATACGCTCGGTAGTCGTAGTCTTGCCAGCATCGATATGCGCCATGATGCCGATATTCCGAGTCCGTTCCAACGATACTAAGCGTCCCACCTGAAACCTCTCTACCAGCGGTAATGAGCAAAGGCCTTGTTGGCCTCCGCCATGCGATGCGTGTCTTCCTTTTTCTTGATGGCGCCGCCGCGATTATTGGATGCATCCAGAATCTCGGCAGCCAGTTTGTCCTTCATCGTCTTCTCGCTCCGGCCCCGCGAATTAGAAATGATCCACCGGATCGCCAGCGATGTCCGGCGATCTTGCGGAACCTCCACGGGAACCTGATAGGTAGCGCCACCCACGCGGCGAGATTTGACTTCCAGGACCGGCCTGACAGAATCCATCGCCTTCTTAAAGATTTTGACCGGATCTTCCTTGGATTTTTCCTTGATCTGGTCAAAGCTGCCGTAGAAGATGCGCTCCGCCACGCTCTTTTTTCCCCCGTTCATCATGCAACTGATAAACTTGGTGATGAGCGTGCTCCCATAAACGGGATCCGGCAATGTTTCGCGTTTTGGTACTTCTCGTCGCCTCGGCATACTGGAAGCTCTCCTACTGCTTACTGTTTTTTGTCACTGCTCCGATTGGGACGGCTCCACCGAAGGCGAACCTCATCGGCTCCAGCAACAGCCGTCCGAAGATTCTCGCCTGGTGCAAACCCGTCACCCTTGCACGGAAAATTTAAAGGAGTGATTAGCTTTTAGGTCGCTTGGCGCCATACTTGGAGCGGGAATTTTTGCGATCCTGAACTCCAACGGAATCCAGAGCGCCCCGCACCACATGGTAGCGAACCCCAGGGAGGTCCTTGACACGTCCACCGCGGATCAGCACGATGGAGTGCTCCTGCAGGTTGTGCCCGATACCCGGAATATAGGTAGTGACCTCGATTCCATTGGTCAGCCGGACACGCGCAACTTTGCGCAGCGCCGAGTTTGGCTTCTTGGGTGTCGATGTGTACACCCTGGTGCATACTCCTCTGCGTTGCGGGCTCGCCTGCAAAGCCGGACTTTTCGTCTTGTAACGAATCTTCTTTCGGCCAGATCGAACCAGCTGATTGAAGGTTGGCAAACTTAACTCTCCTATACGAAATAATTGACCACGGCCTTTACGCTGATGCGCATTCGCCCAGGTCTTTGTTCAAACCAGTGAAAAACCGCACGAATATAGCAAAGGCAAATGGGCGTGTCAAGGAAATAGGCTTGAAAAAACAGCACTTTGTGGCAATCTTGCCGGCGCTCAGGCATGAAGGAAAGACTTGCCCCGGAGCATATTCCCGGAATCCCGGCCGACCAAACTTCTCCGCGTCGAATAACAAGATTTATTGGCTCAATACCACTCCGTACGGTTAGATTTTATGTCCGGGATTCTGCGGACAATTCCAAGGAGACTATAGACCATGGGTGGTATGAATAGGGTGATTCTGATTGGGAGACTGGGGCGGGATCCAGAAGATCGCATGACTGCCGGTGGAACGCGGGTTTCCAATTTTAGCCTTGCCACCGATATCAACCACGCCGGGAATGAAGAAAAAACGACCGAGTGGCACCGTATAGTGGTCTTTGGCAAAACCGCTGAACAGTGCAACCTTTACCTTCAAAAAGGCCGCTTGGTCTGCATCGAAGGGGCGCTTCAAACGCGCTCCTGGGAAAAACCCCCGGGAGAGAAGCACTATGCCACCGAAGTTGTGGCTTCGCGAGTTACATTTCTCGATTCAAGAAACCGGCCAGCTCAAGCCGATGAGACGGAGGCCGGAATGGAGCCCTAATTCCTAACCTCTCCAATAGAATAGGGGAGCCGCATGCTATAATCAATTTCGAATTATGGCTGCGAAAACACCGGAAGCTCCAACTGGAAACAAGCGCAAGATTCCCATCATGCTTTGGATTCTGCTTGGCTTCCTTCTGGTTGTTTTCATTGGCGTCGGAAGCGGCTTAGGGATCCTGCTCAGTTATGAATACGACCTCCCTAAGATTGAAAGCCTTGAAGATTACCGTCCCGACGTCATTACAGATATCTACTCCGACGACAATAAAGTCGCAGGCGAATTTGCGCTCGAACGCCGCATAGTGGTTCCCTTAGAGGAGATTCCCCCTTTTCTGCAGCTCGGCATCCTTGCTGCTGAAGACGATCAGTTTTATAACCACTCAGGCATCAATTACTTTTCCAATCTCCGGGCAATCTATCGAGACATCATCTCCTGGAGTAAATCGGAAGGAGCAAGCACAATCACCCAACAGCTGGCGCGCCTCCTTATGCTGTCTCCAGACAAGACCTTTGACCGGAAGATAAAGGAGCTTCTCATAGCCTGGAAGATTGAGAAGCAGTATTCCAAGCAACAGATCCTCACCTTATATTGCAACCAACACTACATGGGGCACGGCGCTTACGGAGTTGCGGCGGCCGCGGATACATATTTCGGTAAACAGCTGAGAGATTTGACTCTGGAAGAATGCGCCCTGATCGCTTCCTTGCCGCGCAATCCTTCGATTTACTCCCCTTTTCTCCACCCGGATGCCGCCCTGGCTCGGCGCAATTATGTGCTGGATCGGATGGCCGCCGAGCACATGATTTCGGTGAAACTGGCAACCGAAGCCAAAGCAAAACCTATCGTTCTAAAAACCCGCCAGCATGACGCCGATATAGCCCCCTATTTTATGGAGTGGGTGCGGCAATCCCTGGCCGGTCGCTACCCAACCGATGTCATTTGGAGAAAGGGATTAAGGGTCTACACGACCCTCAACCACGACATGCAGAAGGCTGCCAATGAGTCGCTGCGCGAAGGACTCCGTAAATATGACAAAAAGCGTGGCTGGCGCGGTCCGGTTGGCAATATCTTGAAAACCACATCGGTCAACCTGGACACTTACTCCAATCCCGATTGGCGCACTCCGCCTCGCCCGGGAGATATCCTGATCGGTCTTGTGCTTAGTGTCGGCGAGAGTGAAGCTGCCGTGAGAATCGGCAAGTACCAAGGCATAATCACAGCCAAAGAGATCGCTTGGACCGGAGCAGATTCGCCCGCCAAAATTCTTAAACCTGGAGATCTGGCCTACTTTAAGGTTGCCTCCCTGGATGACGCTAAAAAGGCCGTGTCGCTTTTGCTGGAGCAGCACCCGCTGGTACAGGGGGCCTTGATTACGATTCAGAACGACACCGGGGAGATCAAGGCAATGGTCGGCGGTTACGACTTTGAAACCAGCAAGTTCAATCGCTCCACGCAAGCGATGAGGCAGGTGGGATCGACCTTCAAGCCTATTGTCTACTCGAGTGCGATCGAGAAAGGCATGACGCCCGATAGCACCATTCTGGATGCCCCTATTTCCTATACCGATGATCTGGGAAGGGTCTGGCGTCCTTCAAACTACGATGGCAAATTCAAAGGACAGATTACTGTGCGACGGGCGTTCATCGAATCAAGAAATGTGCCGGCAATTAAGGTAGCATCACTCATAGGAATAAAGAACGTTCTTGTCATGGCGAGACGGTTTGGACTGAGCGGGGCCATGGAGCCATACCTGCCTCTGGCAATTGGCGCTTGTGAGGCGACACCCATTGAAATGGCCTCCGCCTTCACCGTATTCCCCAACCTGGGACTGCAGCCCAAACCTTATTTCATTCGTAGGATAGATGACTACGACCACATCAAGAAAGAGGAAACCCTGCCCCAAAGCCATAGGGTCCTGGAACCTGAGATTGCTAAGAAGATGCTCGATTTACTCCAAGATGTGGTCCAAGAGGGAACGGCCGTAGCAGCCAAGTCGCTCGGTCGACCCATGGGAGGTAAAACGGGAACCACAAACGATTTCACTGATGCCTGGTTTGTGGGTTTCAGCCCGTCCATTACAACTGCGGTATGGGTNGGCTTCGATGAAAAGGAGACCCTGGGTGATAAAGAAGCGGGAGCCGTGGTCGCTCTTCCGATTTGGATTCGATTCATGGAGCAGGTCCTGAAGGACAGGCCTGTGGAGCCATTTACATCTGTCGAAATGACCGACCAATTTGCTGGAGAGTCCGACGAATCCGCCCCGATGACTCGTAAGAAGCTCTTTGTGGAGGACCTGCCCAGCAGTAATGCCGACCGACCAAAGCCGTAGCTCTCGGTTGAGCACTAACCCCTGCTGATATCCCTGACNGGGAGGGAAGGTCCTCTGANTGGAAATGCCGGTCAGAGAATTATCCCGGCATGCAAAAAGAGGACCATTTCAACAATGCGTTGTAATCTGTCAGCCCGATCTGCCGATCATATTGGATGGAGTCACGCTTTGGCTTAAATTCCGTCAGAGCAGGGATTTGTAAAGGGATCATCCATCTGGGACAATTATGAACGTTCTGCATATTACGGCAAACCCTCAGGAAGCTGCAATCATCAGGAACGAGATAGCCAATGTGGCTCCTGATATTCAGGTAGAAGCCTCTTACCTGCCACCGGATGCTTCCGCTCTCCCAAGGAGCTATGGAACCTACGATGCGATCCTTTTCGATCTAAATCTGCCCAATGTTGATGCCGAAGGGGTTTTAGCTCAAATCCGCCAATCCGGCCATTCTATACCGGTTGTCGCCGCAATTGGTCCCACAGACGAAAATCCGCCCTTAAAGCTATTACGGGCGGGGGCAAATGATTATGTCGTCAAATCAGGAGCCTACTTTGGCTCTTTGGCCGCCAGATTGCGCGGCGCCGTCGCTCAGCGCGAGTGGTCCCGCCCAACGCCGGCGCTGACCCAGGCGGAAGTTCGACTTCGTTTGATTATCGAGGCAGTGCCCGCCGCCGTGATGCGGCTTAATGGCGAAGGAATCATCCTTGCATTGAACCGCCACGGACTTGCTTTGATTGGCGCAACTCAAGTGGAAGAAATTGTGGCCAGAAGTTTCCTCAATCTTCTGCCGCAAACACAGCAGGATGCGGTAAAGACCTTCCTTGATAATGTTTGTGCCGGGAAGCGGTCAGCGGTCCAATTCAACTGGGATGCGCTGGACGGCAAGATGCGCCGTTTTGAACTGTATGGGGTTCCAATTCAGGGAGGCGGCGAAGGCATTACTAACGTACTCGGAGTACTGACCGACATCACCCAAGCCAGTCAAATGCAGCAGGATCTTGCCGAAACCAAGGAACAATTTGAACAGCTGCAACTCGAGCTCCAGCAAGCCGAGGCACCTCGTCGGGAAATGGCGGAAGCGCTCCAAATGGAGCGAGGACAATGGGAGGCGGAGCGCTTAAGACTCGAACAGCAGGCCAAGGCTGCCGAGGATCAGACCGCCCAGCTTCATGGGCTTCTGCAGCGCTCGGAATCAGACCGCGGCGAGCTGGCAGGGAAATACGCTGCCGAACAGAAACGCCTCGAAGTAATGGGCCGCGAATTCGAGCTGCGTTTGAAAAACGCCGAGACCGAAATCGCCCAAAGGGAGCAGGCCCTCCGCACTTCGGATTCCCACCAATCCGAGTTGACTGAAAAATATGCGCAGGAGAGGTTGCAGTGGGAATCAGCCCAACAGGAGCTCGAAATTCGGCTGAAAAACGGCGCGGATCAAAATGCTGAACTGCAGCAGCAGCTCCAGGCCGCTGAAGTACAGAGCGCAGAATATACCGAGCAAAGTCTTCAGGCCCGTCACCAGAGAGACGAGCTTCAAAGAAGCCTGGAACAGCAGGCTGGCTTTGTCCAATTGCTGGAAGCGCGCCAGATCGAACTGGGCAAGGAACGCGAAGATCAGTATGCCCGATTGAAAGCCTCACATGACGTTCTCCAGCACCAATGGGAAGAGCTTCAATCGCAGAAGGCTTTGCTTGAAGCAACTCTGCAAACAGCTCTGGAACAGCAGGAAATACTGGCTATCGCAGCCGAATGCGCCCAACGGGAACAGGCGCTCCACATTTTGGATTCAAACCAATCCGAGCTGGCTGACAAACATGCGCAGGAGCAGCTGCAGTGGGAGTTAGAAAAACAGGAACTGGAACTTCAGCTCAAGAACAGCGCGGATCGGATTACCGAACTGCAACGGCAATTCCAGGCGGCTGAAAGACAGAGCGCAGAACTGATCGAGCAGATCTCTCAGGACCGCGACCGGAGAGAGAAACTCCAAGCCGAGTTGGACCAGAAGACCAGCCTGGCTCAGTTGCTGGAAGCGCGCCAGTTTGAGCTGGGCAAGGAGCACGAAGATCAATATGCACAGTTGAAAACTTCCTACGGTGAGCTGCAACGCCTATTGGAAGAGATCCAATCGCAGCGAGCCTCGCTCCAAATCTCGCTCCAGACCGCTCTCAAGCAGCAGGAAGAACTGGCTGCTGAAAATAATGCCGACGCGGCCGAACGGGCCCTCCTGGAACAGGCACTCCGCACTTCGGATTCACATCGGTCCGAGATGGCCGAAAAATATGTTCGGGAACAGATGCAGTTGGAATCGGCAAAACAGGAGCTCGAAGTTCAGCTAAAGAGCAGCGCAGATCAAAATGCCGAACTGCGGCAGCAACTCCAGGCCACTGAAAGGCAAACGGCAGATTTGATCGAGCAGAATTTCCGGAATCGCAATCAGATAGATGAGCTTCAGACCAATCTGGAACAGCAAATCCGACGCGCCCAATTGTTGGAGGAACGTCAGGTTGAGCTGAACGGTGAGCTCGAGGGAAAGCATGCCCAGCTGAAAACCTCGTACAATGAGCTACAGCATCAATTGGAAGATATCCAATTGCAGCGGGCTTCACTCCAAACATCTCTGCAGGCAGCTCTCGAACAACAGGAAAAACTGGCTGCCGAAAAAAATGCCGACGCAGCCGAACGTATCCTGCTGGAACAAGCGCTCCGCGGTTCAGATGCATGCCGGTCTGAGCTGGCTGAAAAATACGCACAGGAGCAGATGCAGTGGGAATCGTTGGCACAGGAGCTTGAACTTCAGCGCAAGGACAGCTCGGACCGGATTGCCGAGCTGATTCAGCAGCTGCAGACGGTCGAAAGACAGAGTGCAAAACTGACCGAGCAATCCATCCGGGATCGTAACCAGAGAGATGAACTTCAAAAAAACCTGGAACAACAAATCCAACGCGGTCAATTGCGGGAAGAGCGCCAGGCTGAGCTGGACAAGGAACATGGAAAAAAGTATGCCCAGCTGAAAACCTCGTATGGTGAACTTGAACATCGATTGGAGTCAATCCAATCTCAGCGAGCGGCAATCGAGACCTCCCTGCAGACGGTTCTCGGGCAGCGGGAAAAACTGGCTGCAGAAAAAAATGCCGCCGAGGCCGAACGCACTCGACTGGAACAGGCGCTCCATCTGTCGGATTTACGCCAATCCAAGATGGCCGAACACTACACGCAGGAGCAGATCTGCTGGGAATCGGCAAGACAGGAATTCGAGCTTCAGCTGAAAAACACTGCCGATCGCAATGCCGAGCTGCTGCAGCAACTCCAAGCTGCCAAAACACAGATAGCGGAGCTGCTCGCGCAGGGTTCTCAGGATCGCCAGCGGTTAGATGAAATTCAAAAAGAGCTGCAGCAGCAGGTCCAACTCGCCCAGTTGCTGGAGGAACGCCGGATTGAGCTTGTCAAGGAAAACGAAGAGCACTTAGCCTGCCTGCAGACCTCACACGATGAACTCCAGCAACAACTGGAGGATCTCCAATCACAGCGGGCCTCGCTTGAGGCCTCTCTGCACGCAGCTGTCGAGCAGCATGAAGAGCTGATCGCGGAGAAGAAGGCAGCTGAGGCCTCCTGGAACGACGAACTCCGGATATTGAGAACTCAGATTCAAACGCTGGATGGTGAGCTCCAGGAATCAAAGGCAGCTAGGGNAAAAATGGCGNGTTTGTTGGCTGAGTTCCAACTCTGGGCACCGAGCGGCGGTTCTGCGACCAAGTCCGGTTCCCAGGATTCGCCGACCGTGTCGCGTCAGGTCGATCTTGCCCGTGTGCATCGCCTAATCGAGGACACAGAGC
>JGI20214J51650_10003331_pt1 | contig 10076 bp, 10 predicted proteins | sample WetSurMetagenome_FD_51650 | JGI IMG/M metagenome (IMG submission 51650)
TGGCACTGCAGCTCGGCCCGGCGCTGCGAGTGCCGGTGTCGCGCACGAGCGCCGCCGAGGTGCTGGCACGGCTTGGCGTCCACGTCTGAGCCCAGGGTTTCACCCGATCTAGGACTTTCCCGAGGTAGAAACCGCTTGCGTTTTCCGGTTCGACCGTTGGTGCACGTCCTGCCGCGTTTCGTGCAAGCCGCCGTCCGTTAACGCTGATCGGAGCCCAATCCTTCGTAAATTCGAAGGACATTCGTGCGCTCCAAGAATCGGCGCTCTCTCGAACGACGAGGAAACGCCGATGATCCCGCCCGCCTTCGACTACCACGCGCCGCGCTCCGTCGGCGAGGCCTTGTCGCTGCTCGGCACACTGGGCAGCGATGCCAAGCTGCTCGCCGGCGGCCACAGCCTGCTGCCGATGATGAAGCTGCGGTTCGCGCAGCCCGCGCATCTGATCGACCTGAACCGGATCCCGGCGTTGCGCGGCATCCGCGACGATGGCGGCGACGTCGTGATCGGCGCGATGACGGTCGAGAACGAGCTCATCGCGAGCCCGCTGCTGCGCGCCAAGCTGCCGCTGCTGGCCGAGGCGGCGAAGCTGATCGCCGACCCGCAGGTGCGCAACCGCGGCACGATCGGCGGCGACCTCGCGCATGGCGACCCGGCGAACGACCACCCGGCGCTGGCGATCGCGCTCGACGCGACGCTGGTACTCGAAGGCCCGCGCGGACGGCGCGGCGTGAAGGCCGACGGCTTCTTCGTCGGGCCCTACGCCACCGCGCTCGCCGACGACGAGATCCTGGTCGAGATCCGCGTCCCGGCCCTGCCCAACGGCACGGGCTGGGCGTACGAGAAGCTCAAGCGCAAGACCGGCGACTGGGCCACCGCCGCCGCGGCCGTGGTGCTGCGCCAGGCCGGCGGCAAGGTGACGCATGCACGCATCGCGCTCACAAACGTCGGCCCAACCGCCTTGCGCGCCACCGACGCCGAGAAGGCGCTGCTCGGCCAGCCGCTGAGCGACGCTTCGATCGCCGCCGCCGCGACGGCCGCTCGTGCGGTCACCGACCCCGCCGCCGACCTGCGTGGCGACGTCGCCTACAAGACCGCCATGGCTGGCCAGATGGTGCAACGCGCGATCCGGGCCGCCGCGGCCCGCTGCGCCTGAGGAGACGAACGAATGGCGAAGAAACTCATCAGCGTCAAGGTCAACGGCCGGGTGCAGGACAAGGCGGTCGAGCCGCGCACGCTGCTCATCCACTTCCTGCGCGAGGAGCTGAACCTGACCGGCGCTCACATCGGCTGCGAGACCAGCCACTGCGGCGCCTGCACGGTCGACGTCGACGGGCACTCGGTGAAGGCCTGCACCCACCTCGCTGTCCAGTGCGACGGCAGCGAGGTGCTCACCGTCGAAGGCCTCGCATCCTTGGCAAAGGACGGCGGCGTGCTGCATGCGGTGCAGGAAGGCTTCTACAAGGAGCACGGCCTGCAATGCGGCTTCTGCACGCCCGGCATGCTGATCCGCGCCTACCGCTTCTTGCAGGAGAACCCGAGCCCGAGTGAGACCGAGATCCGCGCCGGCATGGCCGGCAACCTGTGCCGCTGCACCGGCTACCAGAACATCGTCAAGGCGGTGCAGTACGCGGCCGCCAAGCTGCAGCAAACCGAGAAGGTGACAGCATGAACGCTCCGACCGACCCGACGCTGCTCGAACGCAAGGACGCGCTGCAAGGCCTGGGCGACAGCCGACTGCGCAAGGAGGATGCTCGCTTCATCCAGGGCAAGGGCAACTACGTCGACGACATCAAGCTGCCCGGCATGCTGCACATGGACATCGTGCGCAGCCCCTACGCCCATGCGCGCATCAAGAGCCTCGACAAGAGCGCGGCGCTGAAGGTGCCGGGCGTGATCGCCGTGCTCACCGCCGACGACCTGAAGCCGCTCAAGCTGCACTGGATGCCCACGCTGGCCGGCGACGTTGCCGCGGTGCTCGCCGACGGCAAGGTGCATTTCCAGATGCAGGAAGTGGCCGTCGTCATCGCCGAGGACCGCTATGCCGCGGCAGACGGCGTCGAGGCCGTGGTCGTCGAGTACGAGGAGCTGCCGGTCGTGATCGACCCCTACGCGGCGCTCGAGCCGGGTGCCACGGTGATCCGCGAGGACCTCGCCGGCAAGACCAGCGGCGCGCATGGCGCGCGCGAGCACCCCAACCACATCTTCACCTGGGACGCCGGCGACGCGAGCGCGACGAACGCGGCGTTCGCAACTGCGCCGGTGACGGTGAAGCAGCATCTGTTCTACCCGCGCGTGCACCCCTGCCCGCTCGAGACCTGCGGCTGCGTGGCCAGCTTCGACCCGGTGCGCGGCGAGCTCGTCACCTACATGACGAGTCAGGCGCCGCATGTCGTGCGTACCGTGGTCAGCCTGCTGTCGGGTATCCCCGAGAGCAAGGTGCGCATCGTCAGCCCCGACATCGGCGGCGGCTTCGGCAACAAGGTCGGCGTCTACCCCGGCTACGTCTGCGCCATCGTCGCCAGCATCGTGCTCGGCAAGCCGGTCAAGTGGATCGAGGACCGGGTCGAGAACATCAGCTCGACCGCCTTCGCCCGCGACTACCACATGGACGGCGAGATCGCCGCCACGCCCGACGGCAAGATCCTCGGCCTGCGCGTGCACGTGATCGCCGACCACGGCGCCTTCGACGCCTGCGCCGACCCGACCAAGTTCCCGGCCGGCATGTTCCACATCTGCTCGGGTTCGTACGACATCCCGGCCGCGTACTGCCAGGTCAAGGGCGTCTATACGAACAAGGCCCCCGGCGGCGTGGCCTACCGCTGCAGCTTCCGCGTCACCGAGGCGGTCTACCTGGTCGAGCGCATGGTCGACGTGCTGGCGCAGAAGCTCGGCCTGGACAAGGCCGAGATCCGGCGCCGCAACTTCATCCGCAAGGAGCAGTTCCCGTACAAGAGCCCGTTCGGCTTCGAGTACGACTCGGGCGACTACGCGACCGCGCTCGAGAAGGTGCTCACCGCCGTCGACTACACGGCTCTGCGCGCCGAGCAGGCGGCCAAGCGCGCCGACCCGCACTGCCCGACGCTGATGGGCATCGGCCTGGTCAGCTTCACCGAGGTCGTCGGCGCCGGCCCGAGCAAGATGTGCGACATCCTCGGCGTCGGCATGTTCGACAGCTGCGAGATCCGCGTCCACCCGACCGGCAGCGCGATCGCGCGCATGGGCACCATCAGCACCGGCCAGGCGCACGCGACCACCTACGCGCAGATCATCGCCACCGAGCTTGGCATCCCGAGCGAGGTGATCCAGGTCGAGGAAGGCGACACCAGCACCGCGCCCTACGGGCTGGGCACCTACGGCAGCCGCAGCACGCCGGTCGCCGGCGCGGCGATCGCGCTCGCGGCGCGCAAGATCCACGCGAAGGCGAAGAAGATCGCGGCGCACCTGCTCGAAGTGGGCGAGAACGACCTCGACTGGGAGATCGATCGCTTCAACGTCAAGGGCGATGCCAGCCGGCACAAGACGATGAAGGACATCTGCTGGGCCGCGTACAACAACGTGCCGGCCGGCATGGAGATGGGGCTCGAGGCAGTGCATTACTACGACCCGCCGAACTTCACCTACCCGTTCGGCATCTACCTCTGCGTGGTCGACATCGACCGTGGCACCGGCGAGACCAGGGTGCGGCGCTTCTACGCGCTCGACGACTGCGGCACGCGCATCAACCCGATGGTCATCGAAGGCCAGATCCACGGCGGCCTGACCGAAGGCTTCGCGGTCGCGATGGGCCAGCAGATGCCCTTCGACGCGCAGGGCAACCTGCTGGGCAACACGCTGATGGACTACTTCGTGCCGACCTTCGTCGAGACCCCGCACTGGGAGACCGACCACACCGTGACGCCGAGCCCGCACCACCCAATCGGCGCCAAGGGCGTGGCCGAGTCTCCGCACGTCGGCTCGATCCCGACCTTCACGTCGGCGGTGGTCGACGCCTTCGCGCACCTGGGCGTGACGCACATGACGATGCCGCACACGAGCTGGCGCGTCTGGCAGCAGCTCCAGGCCAGCGGCGTGGCGCTGTAGCAGGGCGGAACAGCCCCGCCCGCCGCGCGCGCGTGCGGGGCTTCGCGCGGACAATCGCGGCTCCCATCCGCCACGCACCGCGCCCACAGCAAAGACCGCCCCATGGAAGTCAAACTCGACAAGCATTACCCCGTCGCCGCCAGCGCCGAGCAGGCCTGGGCCGTGCTCTCGGACATCCGCGCCACCGCCGGCTGCATGCCCGGCGCACAGATCACCGAACAGCTCGACGCCACCCACTACAAGGGAACGGTCAAGAGCAAGGTCGGCCCGGCGGTGATGACCTTCGGCGGCGACATCGAGGTGCTCGCACTCGACGCCTCAACGAAATCGATGACGATGCTCGGCAAGGGCGCCGACAAGTCGGGCTCGTCGGCGTCGATGAACCTGGCCGCGCAGGTCGAGCCCGGCGCCACGCCCGGCGAATCGGTGCTCGTGGGCCAGGCGACGATCATCGTCAGCGGCAAGCTGGCGCAATTCGGCAGCCGTCTGCTGGTGCCGGTCTCCGACGCGATGCTGGCCCAGTTCGCCGACAACTTCCGCGCCGCGGCGGCCGCCGTCCCGGCCCCGTCCGTCGCGGGCGCCGGCGCGGAACCGGCGGCAGCGCCGGCCACTCCAAGACCGGTGAAGGAGCTCAACGCGCTGGCCCTGATGTGGGCCGTGTTCAAGGCCTGGCTGGCGCGNCTGTTCGGCAAGAAGACATGAGATGAACGACACGGCGCTGCGCGAACGGCTCTACCGGGCCGGCTACATCGCCGACGAAGGCCTGGCCACCACGCTGTGGCTGGCCGGCGAATTGCAGCGGCCGCTGCTGATCGAGGGCGACGCCGGCGTGGGCAAGACGGCGCTCGCGCTCGCACTGGCCAAGGCCGGCGGCCGCAAGCTCGTGCGACTGCAATGCCACGAAGGGCTGGACCTGGCGCAGGCCGCCTACGAATGGAACTACGGCCGCCAGCTGCTGGCGATCCGTCTTTCGGAAAGTCGGCACGAGCCCGGCGACGCCGGCCAGGTGCACGAGTCCGACCTGTTCGCACGCGACTATCTGCTCGAGCGCCCGCTGCTGCAGGCGATCGCGAGCGAAGCTCCAGTCGTGCTGCTGATCGACGAGATCGACCGCGCCGACGAGGCCTTCGAGGCGTTTTTGCTGGAGGTGCTGGCCGACTGGCAGATCACCGTNCCCGAGCTCGGCACCCTCAGGGCGAAGCACGTGCCGCAGGTCATCCTCACCAGCAACGGCACGCGCGAGCTCAGCGACGCGCTGCGCAGGCGCTGTCTCTACCACTGGCTCGACTACCCGACCCTCGCGCGCGAGATCGCGATCGTGCGCGCGACGCTGCCGCAGGCCGAGAGCGCGCTCGTCGAGCAGGCTGTGGCCTTCGTCCAGCGGCTGCGCCGCGACGACCTGGGCAAGACTCCGGGCGTGGCCGAGACGCTGGACTGGATCCGCGCGCTGCACCGGCTGCAGTTCAAGGCCTTGCCCGAGGACCCGCACGGGCTGATGGCGACGCTGGGCTGCCTGCTGAAGACGCGCGAAGACCGCTTCCAGATCGGCCCCGAACGCGTGCAGCAGCTCATCGAAGGGCGACGCGCCGGCGTGGCCGAGAAGGCGTGAGATGCCTGCATTCGCGTGGCAGTCCGCCAACGGCACGCCAACGGCGCTGGCAGCCAAGGCCGTTGGGTGGCCCGCAGAGCGAAGCGAAGGCGCAGCGACGGACAAAGCCCGCCGCGCAGGACATGAGCGCAGTGAACCACCCGATGGCCTTGGCACGCGCGAAGGTCGAGCATGGCGCACTCCATGACTGCGCAACCACTCGAAGCCATCGCCGGGTTTGCGGCCTTGCTGCGTGACCACGGCCTGAAGGTCGGCATCGCCGAGCAACGGGCGATGGTGCGCGCGGCGTTGGCGCTGCCGGTCGAGCGTGCGCGCGCGCTCGACCCCGCCTGGCGCGCGATCGCCTGCCACGACGCGCGCGACTGGAAGCGCTGGCCGGACCTGTTCGAGCGCTACTGGCACCCCGAGCGCCAAAGAGGCAGCGTGCGCGCCAGCGGCCAGACCCGCCCCGAGCGTCAAGCACGCGACCTGCGCCAGATCGTCCAGTCGCTGCACGACAGCCTGGGCCAGCCCGGCAACGGCCGAGCCGACACGGCACTCGATGGTCCCGAGGGCGAGGCCGGCGGCCCCGAGCGCGCGCGGGGCGGCGCCAGCCGCACCGAGGCGCTGCACGATCGCTCGCTCTCCGAATGGCTGCCGCAGGACCTCGCGCTGCTCGATCAGATCGCCGAGCGCATCGCGCGCCGGCTGCGCCGCCGCCTCACGCGCCGCTGGCGCGACGACCCGCGCGGCGCGCGCCTGGACCTGCGGCGCACGCTGCGCGCCAGCCTCGGCACCGGCGGCCTGCCGCTGGCACCGGCGTGGCGGCGCCAGCGGCGCGAGAAGCCGCGCGTCTTCATCCTCGTCGACGTCAGCCGCTCGATGGAGACGCACGCGCAGCTGTTCCTGCGCATCGCGCGCGCCTTCGTGCTGGCGCTGCAGGCGCGCGTGTTCGTCTTTCACACGCGGCTCGCCGAGGTCACTCCGCTGCTGCAGCGCGACTCGGCGAACGTGCAGGAGAAGATCAACGCGGTCACCGCCGGCTTCGGCGGCGGCACGCGCATTGCCACCAGCGTGGCCGACTTCCACCGCGTGCACGCGCGCGCCCAGCTCGGCCGCAACGCGCGCGTCTGGCTGCTGTCCGACGGCTTCGACGCCGACGAGCCGCAGCGCCTGGCCGAAGAACTGGCCGCGGTGCGCGCGCACGGCGCGCGCATCACCTGGTTCCACCCCGGCGAAGCGGCGCCGGCCTCGGCCGCGCTCAAGCCCTGCCGGCCGCTGATCGAACGCTTCGTGCGCCTGAACCGCCTGCGCGACCTCGCGACGGCGGCCGATGTCCTGCAATGAAGGAGACTGCCATGTCCACGATCGACGTCCTCGCTGCCGCGCAGCGGCTGCAACAGCAGGACGAGCCCTGCGCGCTGGTCAGCGTGCTGCGCGTGCAGGCCCCGGCCTCGGCCAAGCCCGGAGACAAGGCGGTGGTCACCGCCGACGGCATCGTCCACGGCTGGATCGGCGGCGGCTGCGCCCAGCCCGCGGTGCTGCGCACGGTGCGCCAGGCGCTCGCCGACGGCCAGGCACGCGTGATCCGCATCGCGCCCGCCGAGGAGGGCCGGATGCGAGAGCTCGACGACGTGCTCGAGTTCGGCATGGCCTGCCACAGCGGCGGCACGCTCGAGCTCTTCGTCGATCCGATGCTGCCGCGCGCACGGCTCACGATCGTCGGCGACTCGCCGCTCGCCGCCGCGCTCGCTGGCCTCGCGCCGCGCGTCGGGCTTTCGGTGACGCTGCTCGCGCAGGGCGCCGACGCGGCGCGCTTCCCCGATGCCGAGCGCGTGATCGCCAGCGACGACGCGGCCGAACTCGCGGCCCTGGTGGCCGCGGGCAGCTTCGTCGTCGTCGCGACCCAGGGCCGGCGCGACGTGCAAGGCCTGCGCGCGGCGCTCGCGCTCGGGGCGCGCCGGGTGTTCTTCGTCGCCAGCGCGCGCAAGGCCGCGGTGCTGAAGGCCGCGCTGATCGAATCCGGGCTCGACGCCGACGCGGTGAGCGCGATCGTCGCACCCGCCGGCCAGGCGATCGGTGCACAGACGCCGGAGGAGATCGCGCTGTCGGTGCTGGCCGCGGTGGTCGCGGCAAGGCGCGGCGCGTTCGCAGNGCCGACGCAGCCACCGACCGCCAAGCCCGCGATCGCGCCGCTGCCGGAACTGGCGCCGATCAAGGGCTCTTGCTGCGGGGGGTGAAATGAACCACCCCAGAAGCGCCTTCGGCGCTCCCCCTCGAGGCGGCGACGCCAGCGGCCGGGCCAAGTCGGTCCGCGCCGTCCGCTTGATGCTTCTGGGTCGTACGACGAGGCTGCCGTTTTCCGGCATGGAGAACTGAGATGGGTTGCCTTTTGAAGGGCGGCGGCGGGCTGTACAGCCGCGTCGTCGTCGGCGCCGTGCTCCTCGCTGCGGGCGCCGGGTCGCGCCTCGGCCACAAGCCCAAGTGCCTGCTCGAACTCGGCGGCGTGCCGCTGATCCGGCGCCAGCTGATCGCGCTGTCGGGCGCTGGCGTCGACGAGGTCGTGGTCGTGCTCGGCCACCACGCCGAGCTCATCGAGCCGGCAGTCCAGGCCTTCCCGGTCACCGTGGTGCGCAACCCGAACCCGGACGACGGTCAGGTNTCGTCGCAGCGCCTCGGGCTCGCGGCGCTGACGGGCAAGCTCGACGCGGTGATCGTCGCCCTCGCCGACCAACCGCTCGTCAACGCGCAGGACATCACTGCGCTGATCGGCGCCTGGAAGAAGCGGCCCGAAGGCGCCGCGGTAGTCTTCCCCGAGGTGAAGGGTGAGCGCGGCAACCCGGTGATCTTCGGCGCCGAAGTGCGCGAGCAGATCCTCGCCGGCGCTGCCAACGTCGGCTGCCGCCAGTGGCAGGCTGCGCACGCCGACGCGGTGGCGCCCTTCGTCACCGACAACCGGCGCTACAAGGTCGACATCGACACGCCGGAGGACTTGGAGCGCTTCGAGCGCGAAACCGGCCATGCGCTGCGCTGGCCGGCGAGCGTGCCGGCCTGAGCGTCAAGACTCCGACGCGGCACAATCGTCGCGATGCCCACCGCCTTCACCGTCGTCCACAACGCCGCCGCGTCGCGCTTCGAGGTCGGGCTCGACGGCTGCCTGTCCGTCTGCGCCTACCGGCGCCAGGGCGAGACCGTCGACCTGACCCACACGGAGGTACCGCCGGCGCTGCAAGGCCACGGCATCGCCGCCGAACTGGTGCGCGCGGCGCTGGACTGGGCGCGCCAGGAGAAGCTGCGCGTGCGCCCGCTGTGCAGCTATGTCGCGGTCTACATGCGCCGCCACCCCGAGACCGAGGACCTGCGCGCCTGACGTGATGATCGCGCTGCACCGCGCGCTGCTGCCCGAGGCCACCGCCGCGCGCTGGCGTTCGGTGCTCGACGCCCGGCCCGACGGCTCACGCAAGCTGGTTGACGCGCTCGACTTGTCCGAAGTGCTGGCCGCGTTGCCGCGCGTTCGCCCGATGCTGCAAACGATGCTCGGCCCACGTCTGTGCTGCGACATCGATCAATGTTGGGTCCGGCGCGCCCGGCCGGCGCACCACTGGCACCAGGACGGCGCGCTGCGCCACGACTTCCTCGCGCATCCGCATGCGCCGGCGGTCGACGCGCTGCTGCCGATGCGCACGCTGTGGATCGCGCTCACGCCCTGCGGCGTCGACGCGCCTGGCCTCGAATGGGCCGAGCCGTCGCCGCAACGGCTGCTGATGCCGGCCGAGCTGACCGAGGCCGCGGTGCAGGCCGCCTGGCCGCACCGCGAGCACCCGGCGCTGGACGCCGGCGACGCGCTGCTCTTCGACGGCGCGCTGCTGCATCGCACGCATCTCACGGCGGCGATGCGGCGGCCGCGCACGAGCCTCGAGCTGCGCTTCTTCGCCGCCCCGCCGCCGGCGCGGCTGGGCAGCGATCGCATGCTCGCCTGCGACTGAACGCCGCCGCTCCCCGACAAGCCCGTCCGTCGCCCCGCCGCGGCGGTTCGCGCCCTGGGTCGACATCCCGTCGCAAACGAGGCCGGCACGCGCCGACGGCCGGACTATGCTTGCCCGGTTACGCGTTCGAACCCACGTGCAGGAGCGACACCATGAACTTGTTCCGCCTCGTCACCCGCCCTGTGAAGAGCCTGACCGACGCCATCGTGATGCCGTTCAAGGCCATCTTCGTCGTTGGCCTGTGCGCGGCGATCAANGCGATGACCTTCAACGGCCATTGGTGGTTCAAGTGGGTCGCGCTCGGGATGGGCATCGCGGTACTGGTCGCGTTCGCGCGCGCCGCCAAGACGCTGCTGCTGCTCGGCCTGATCGCCTGGGGCGGGGTCTGGATTCACCGCCGCTACGGCGCGCAGGCGCGCACG
>JGI20214J51650_10003333_pt1 | contig 10072 bp, 10 predicted proteins | sample WetSurMetagenome_FD_51650 | JGI IMG/M metagenome (IMG submission 51650)
CCTGGCAGTCAGGATCTATGAGAACAATCCTCCCAACAGGCCGTCCCCGCCAATGGGAGTCGCTTCCGGCTATGTGGACAGGCCCTACTCCTTCAAAGGATATGCCACAGATCCTAACCAGGATCAGGTCGCCTGCATCTTCGACTGGGGTGACGGCAGCACCTCGCAGAGCGAGCCGGCGAAATCAGGAACTCCTGTGCAGATGTCGCATAGCTGGAGCCAGGCGGGAACCTACCAGATCAAGATCATGGCCGTGGACGGCAATGATGCCAAATCTCAGTGGTCTGCCAGCAGAGCAGTGAAGATTCATGGCGCAGCCGTACGCCCAAGGTATCAGGCCGCCCTCAAGGCAAAGATGGAAAGAGCGGGACAGGTTAAGTGAACCTGTCCCTGTTCTAAGAATTAGGGTGCAGTGCAGGAGCTCTTTTCCAGGCTGGCCACCATCGCCTCCGCCCTTTTAGCCACCTCGGATGGATCCATCGGAGAGCGCGCCACACCCGTCTCTATGGCGGCGCGAGCTACCGCTGCTGCCACCGCCGGAACCACCCTTCTGTCCAGGGGCGAGGGAATGATGCACCTTTCGGATACGCTATCCACCAGCCCGGCAATAGCCCTGGAGGCCGCGACCTTCATGGCTTCATTGATGTCTGAAGCCCTCACATCCAGAGCGCCGCGGAAGATCCCGGGGAATCCCAGGACATTGTTGACCTGATTGGGGAAATCGGACCGGCCGGTGGCCACCACCCGTGCTCCCGCCTGCAAGGCCAGATCCGGCATGATCTCGGGAACGGGATTGGCCATAGCAAAGACAATTGCATCCGGGGCCATGCTCCGGACCATCTCCTGCGTCACAATGCCTGCCACGGATAAGCCTAAAAAGACGTCCGCTCCCCTGATGGCATCGGCCAGGCTTCCAGTTACGTTTCTGGGATTGGTCAGGCGGGCGATCTCCTGCTTGGCGGAATTGAGGTCGGACCTGCCCTGGTGGATCACTCCCCGGCTGTCGCAGAGTATGGCATCCTTCACCCCGAAGCTGTAGAGGAATTTGGTGACAGCGATGCCCGCAGCACCTGCACCGCTCACCGCGACCTTTATTTGATCGAAGCTCTTGTTGACGACTTTGAGGGCATTGATCAGTGCCGCCAGGGCGACCACGGCGGTGCCATGCTGATCATCGTGAAACACCGGTATAGAGAGGAGCTTTTTGAGACGAGTTTCCACCTCGAAGCACCGGGGCGCGCTGATGTCCTCCAGGTTGATGCCGCCGAAGACTCCTTCGATTCTGGCTACCGTCTCCACGATGACTGAGGGATCCTTGCTGCCTATCGCTATTGGAAATGCATCGATTCCCGCAAAGTTCTTGAACAGTATGGCCTTTCCTTCCATTACCGGTATGGAGGCCAGAGACCCGATATCTCCCAGGCCCAGGACGGCGGTGCCATCGGTTACCACGGCCACGATGTTGCCTTTTGAGGTGTACTCATAAACGTCGTCCGGATTTTTCTCGATCTCGCGACAGGGCTCGGCGACTCCTGGAGTATAGGCCAGCGAGAGGTCACGCACCGTTTTGCAGGGCACCTTGCTGTGGATGGCAATCTTGCCCCTGGCATCTTTGTGAAATGCTAAAGCATCATCTCTAAGAGACATAACAACTCCTGTTTTTAGGGTCCTGCCGCTAATAGGGAGGAGCAACAGATATAAAGCATGGGTCCGACGGAGAATAGTATGGGCCGGGGTGGCAGAGCGGACAATTTCTGCGGGCGGCAAGCCCTCAGGAGTTCATACGCGGCAGGCTCGAGACCTGTTGTCCCTTCCTGGGACGCTTGGGTTCAAAATGTGATGAGCGCAATAGCTTGCACAGGAAAATCCCAACCCCGGCGCTAATAATTATAGAAAGCTTCATATCCAAACAGAAAAAGGCGATAAGGTTATGGCTAGATTTCCAGAAGCTGAAAAGCGAATACTGAATCTCAAGATATGCATGAACTGCAACGCACGAAATCCTGTAAGGGCGACCCGCTGCCGCAAGTGCGGCTACAAAGGGCTGAGGATGAAGTCCAAAGAGAATAAGACCGCTTGATGATGTCTGAGAGAGGCAGGGTCGAGCTGCTTCTTGCCAAAGCGGCAGCCGAGCGCGGAGCCGGACATCTGACTCTGATCGATCCGGATTCCCAGAGCCCTGCTCAGGCAGGGGCTATGGCCCTGGCAGCGGCCAGAGGCGGCACGGATGCCATCATGGTGGGTGGCTCAGTAGGCGCGGCTGGAGTCCTGCTTCACGAGACCGTGCGGGAGATCAAGAGCAAGACCGATCTCCCGGTGATTTTGTTTCCCAGCAGCGTAGCTGGTCTATGCGAAAATGCCGATGCCGTCTTCTTCATGAGCCTGCTCAACTCCCGCAGCCCGGCATACATCGTGGAAAACCAGGCTCTAGGAGCCCCGCTGGTCTTCCGCTACGGCCTTGAGCCGATACCAATGGCTTACATCATAATCGAGCCCGGCGGAACAGTGGGCTTTGTGGGCGATGCCAGGCTCATTTCGCGAAGAAAGCCGGAACTGGCTGCCGCTTATGCCCTGGCTGCCAAGTACATGGGCATGAGGCTCGTGTACCTGGAAGCAGGTTCCGGCGCAGACTCCCCCGTGCCGGTCGGCATGGTCTCCCTGGTGAAAAAGCTCCTGGGCGATGTTCTGCTCATCGTCGGCGGAGGAATCCGTTCCGGCGAGGCAGCGGCGGAGCTGGTAGCCGCCGGAGCCGACCTGATCGTCACCGGAACCGGCGTGGAAAAGAGCCAGGACGTTGCCTCCTTTGTCTCAGATCTCACAAAATCCATTCGAAGGTAGTTATTTGTGCCTTCTTCTATCCAGACGTTTTTAGATCGGCATAATCTAGACGGCTTTCTCTTTGTAGGTGATAGCTTCAGCGATGCCGACATGTATTACCTCTCTCACTTCCTGGCAGGAGACAGATTTGCCTTCCTGGCTCAGGAGAAGAGCACACTGCTCGTCTCTTCCATGGAAAAAAGGCGGGCGGAAAAAGAGTCCATTGCAGACAGAATTATCAGCACTTCGCAATACCAGATCAGGAAAAAGCTGAAGGTCAGCGAAAATTCTGAAGAGGCCTATGGCCGGGTGCTGGCCGATCTCCTGCGGGATCGCGGCATCAGGAATCTGGGAGTGCCTTTCCGCTTTCCTGCCGGCCTGTACCAGCATCTGGTCAAGGACTTCGCGGTCGCTGTAATAGAGAGCCCCGCCTCGCGTTCCCGAGTGGTGAAGACGCAGGAAGAGCTCCTTGCCATCGAGATGGCGCAGAGGGCCTGCGAGAGGGCCATGCGCCAGGCGATTCGGCTGATCAGCAGCAGTCAGATCCAGGGTGAAATGCTCTATCGCGACGGCCAGCCTCTTACCTCGGAAAGAGTTCGCAGCGCAATTGAGCTGTCCCTGCTGGAGGATGGCTGCGAGAGCACCGATACCATTGTTGCCGGGGGCTTTCAGGCGGCGGACCCTCATGCGCGAGGGACTGGACCGTTGTCCGCCAATTCACCCATTGTCATCGACATCTTTCCCCGGAGCAAGAGCAGCCGCTATTTTGCCGATATGACGCGCACGGTTCTCAAGGGTGAGGCCCCGTTCGAGGTTCAGGAGATCTACGAGGCGGTATGCCTGGCGCAGGTCGAGGGCCTTCGGGCGCTCCGGGCCGGAGTTTCAGGCAGAGAGGTCCACTCCCGGGTCTCTGAGGTCTTCAGGGACCTGGGATTTTCTGAGACCGAGGGCCGGGGTTTTACTCATTCCACCGGGCATGGCGTGGGCCTGGATGTGCATGAGGCGCCATCTCTGGGAGAGGCCGGAGAGATTCTGCCGGAAAACTGCGTGGTAACGGTGGAGCCCGGCCTTTACTATCCTGAGATCGGAGGCGTGCGCATGGAGGACATGGCAGTGGCAAAGAAGGGCGGCTGCCAAAACCTCACACAATTTGAGAAGAATCTCGTCGTTTAGGTGTTATCGATGGATACGGATGTTTTAGAGAAATATAGAAGCGCAGGAAAGATCCTGGCACAGGTGTTGGCCGAAGCCGGGCCGCGAGTAGAGCCGGGTGCGTCGCTCCTTGATGTGGCCAATTTCGTGGAGGATTCAATTCGATCAAAGGGCGCAAAGCCCGCTTTTCCCTGCAACATATCCCTGGACAGAAATGCAGCTCATTACACGCCTTCGCCCCAGGATGTCTCCCGCTTTGGCGAGAGTATGGTCAAGCTGGATGTGGGAGTGCATGTGGACGGCTATATCGCGGACTCTGCCATCACCATAGACCTGAGCGGCCATGATAAGCTGGTCGAGGCCTCCCGTGTTGCTCTGCAAGCGGCGTTGGAGATAGTCGGGCCGGGCACCAGCACCGCCCAGATCGGAGAGGTCATTGAGCAGGCCATAACCGGATACGGCTACAAGCCGGTCTACAACCTGACAGGCCACGGTTTGTCCAGATATCTGGCCCATGACGAGCCTGCCATTCCTAACAAGGCTATGGAGAAGGGAATCATCCTGAAGGAAGGAGATGTCATCGCCATTGAGCCCTTTGCCACCAACGGTTCGGGCAGGATAAGTGAGGCACAGATCAATGAGATATACGGTCTTTCCACCATGCGGCCGGTGCGCCTTCCTGCGGCGAGAAAGCTTCTAAAAGAGATCTCTCTAGAATACAGGACGCTTCCCTTTGCCAGGCGCTGGCTCAAGGGCGAGAGGGCGGATTATGCGCTCATGCAGCTTTTGCGCAGCGGCAGCGTGCACAGATATCCCGTGCTCTGGGAGGTAGAAGGGGCCAGGGTCTCCCAGGCCGAGCATACGGTTGTGGTTCTTGAGAAGGGATGCGAGGTAATAACCAGACCTATCTAGTCTATCGCACCCAGATCCTCAGTTCCATCATCATCTTTGTAACTATCGTCGCCCAGCATTGCGGCTGATATGGCATCAATTCCGTCCATGAGCTCTGCCGTCATGCAGTAGGGTATCTCGCTGATCTCGGGAAGGCTCTCTCCACCTATCACCCTCGCTCCCACCTGACTGAGAAGGTCAAAAGCGCCATCAAGGTTTTCCTCTTTCTCAGCGGCAACCGCTTTTGCCACCAGCTCTTCCAGGGGGGTCTCGCGATCAAAGTCCCCAATGATGAAGCGCTGGCTGGAGACGAATACTGCGGCGAGGGATGTCTTGAGCGATTCTAGCATCAAATCTGCATCTTCGCCCATGGATTCGGTGTTGGAAAAGACGATCGATCGGATGGCTGTGATCTCTGCCAGGGCCTCTTCGGGCGTTATGATTGTGCGCTCGCACCGGGCTATTACCTTCAGGCAGGAGAGCACCACATCATCCATGATGTAGATGAAGACGGCACCCGAGTTCTTATCATCCTCCTCGGTGAGCTTGAAGTTGCTGTCTTTGACCTTGTTCATCCAGTTGAGCCATCGCTTTTCGGTGTAGAATTCTTCTTTCATTTTACAAATCATCCTCAGTTTAGCAGTTTTACCGGTATGTATCCACCAGGGCCACCCTTTCGATGACCAGATCTTCGATCCGCTCATCCCCGACGGCAGATAGCTCCTCGGAAGAGATATTAAAAGCCTCCATTAAGGACTTTGCACAGAACTGGCTGCCTTTTCCATCCGGATCTATGATCCCGGATAGCTCCCGGCCTTCGGGAAGTGGGGGGGAGCCAACGAGGACCAGTGCTATTCTCTCCGTGCGATCTGATACTCGCATGAAAAGGGCCCTCTCGATCTGCCTCTCTCCAGCGGCGTAGCGCATGATCTCCATTCCCGCGTCTTTGGCGACATTTCTCTGCTCGGAAAATGCTGCCAGCGCCTTCTCTACGGCAAAGCGAATGTGCCGCTCGCTGGCAATTGCATCAGCGTCAAAAGCCTGCACTATGCAGTTATGGCTGGACTGTAGATTCCTAATAGCTGAAATGAGCTGCCAACTGTCTCTTGTCGCGGGCCTTCCGAAGAGAAGAGAAATCTCATTCATCAATGCCGATCTGATGAGAAGGCTTAAAAGTTTGCGGTCTTGAGGGATTTATAAAATCTAAGAGGGGCAGATCACCTGCCCATATGTATTGAGTTTAAAGGAAATCAAACCAGGCCGGCACGTTGCAGCCTTAATAGGTCGACTGTGCTCAGCTTCTCGCCCTGCCTGAAGTGAGTAAGGATATCCTCGGCCTCGCGCTTGGCAACCTCTTTGGCGCGATCTTCCTTGATGTCCCGGTTCTTCTTCTTCAAGCCCACAATGACCTTTTCGAAGTCGCGAACCTCCCTCTGGGTGCGGATGAACTCCTTATGCTGCTCATCTGCAGCCTCCTGGGCCTTCACGAACTCCTTGTGAGCAGCGTCAGCTTCGGCACGAGTCTGATCGGCTTCCTTGAAGGTGGCTATCATCTGATCATGGTACTCCTGGGCCATCTCCGCGAACTTGGTAACCTTGTCGTGGTGCTCAGAAGCCTGATCCCTCATGGCCTGGGCCTCATCTAGAAGCTTTCTCAGCTCCTCATTCTTCTCAAGCTGCTCTTTTCTTCCCTTGAACTCCGCATGCAAGGAGGCGATCTTATCGACCAGCTGCTTCTCTTTATCCGGACTTAAGACCTCTGTCTGCTGCCGGAATTCCAGGTGATCTATCTCGCGGCGCAGATCCCTTATGGAGCGGTCTCCAGTGAGGTTGTACTTCTTTCGGATCTCATCTATCCTTGCATAGAGCTGATTGGTCTTCTCATTGTACTCATCCCGGTCCTTCTTGGAATCAGCCACATTCTTGTTATTTTCATCACGCAGCTTCTTGAGTTCCTGGGCCTTGTCTATCAACTCTTTGGTGGCCTTGTTCAGCTCATTGCGTTTAGCAGCCCATTTGCTCGCTTCAGCATTCAGTTGGCTTCTTCTGTCCTTGAAGGCAAGGGACTCCTGTCTGAGTTTGCCTCTCTTATCTTCTAGTTCTGCCAGCATCCCCCGTTTGTCCTCCTGTTCCAGCCTACGGCTGGGATTTGGCTTTCCTTATCGGGGCCAATAAACCCGGAAAACCTTTGCCTCTGCGGCAAAGTCCTCTCCTTTTGCACGATACATGGTGGGGTTTTTGCATGCTCGCCTTTGGGATCTTATGACCGATATCAATTTAGATATATAATTGTTAATCCCAATTGTACCCAGATAGCACGGCTCTCTTGCAAATGATTTTGACCAAAAGATGACCAGACCACAAGATCGATAGGAGCGAGCATACTACTCCCTATCGAGCAAAGCTTACGTATTAACCTTTTGGTTATGAAGGCAAACTGATTGCAGAGAGAGAAATAATACCCCGGTTTTTTTGAAAAGGCAATCAACAGATTAAAATAGGTGCGTTGACTTACGGAAAGCAGGATAATTTAAAGAATAGTGTCATTCGCTTTAGATGGAGGGATTGATCTGAAGAAGGCTATACTAATAGTAATGGTTTTAGTAGCTCTTATAGGGTGTTCTGCTGCTTGGCCCAGTTTTGCAACAGATGCTTCGCCTGCATCCCTGACTTATCCCAATGGATACATGGAGAGCAACAGGACATTCGATTTCGAGCAGAGTGTGCAGGGAAGTGGCTACTACGTCACATATCTGTATGCCAAGGCAGGAAACGTAGCAGTCAAGAATTACGCTCATGGCTCCGGCTCATTGGATAGCGAGGCCACGCTCACCTGGCAGAATCTGGTTCGCTCGACGCATAATACATATTCCGACTACAACGACTTCGCACAGGACTGCATCCAGTTCAAAGAGGATGTAGCCATGGTCTACGCACCCATGAAGATCGCTGTCGGAAACGGTTACTATGCAGCAAATCCGCTGGACTACAGCTCTCTGCTCAAGGAGAAGACCTGGGTAAAGAACTATCTGGCAGGAACCAGCATGCACCATGAGGTTGAGTACGCTCATGCCCTGGACAAGGAACTTGAGATAGTCGCAAAAGACAAGAGGAACCTCACCTGGGACCCCGAGCTTGAGTCTGTCGGCTACACCCAGATGAAGATCGTAGAGGATGTAACAGACGGCAAGGCCCATATTGGCGTACTGCAGGCAAACGATGATTATCTGAATACCTCCGCAGTCGCTCAGGCTGACCTAACCAATCCAAACACATTGAACCAACTTGACATGGATGTTAAGAGCGCCTGGAGAAATCCATCCATCGAGATCGATGAAGATTACTGGGGAACCTATCACATCGAGAAGAACATGACTCTCGAAGTGCCCTACCATCTGATTCAGAAGAAGGAGGATTGGCTGCCCTGCTGCTTCGGTGGATACCTCACCCTGCCAGTAACCTTTAGGGGAGACCTGGGGCTCAAGGGCGCGAAGGGCGTCTTTGACTGCACCTGCTTCAATGCACCTACCGCCGCTGAGTTTCCACGAGTCTATGAATAAGGCAGAGAAAGGACCTTCCTTTCTCTTTTCATTTTTCTAAAAAATAGGATTTTAAGATAAGACTGCAATAGTTTTCTGTATGCAATTTACTGCCTGGCAGCCAATTTACTATTCCATCTTGCAGGACTTCGGCTTTTCTGAGGAACGAGACGAAGAAGCAGCAGAGCTCTTAGCCGGGATTCTGCGCGGACGGGAGCCAATGCTGCCGGCTGCGAGATCCATTTTATCCGGATGCAGGGCAATTGTATGCGGTAATGCTCCAAAGCTGAGCCGGGAACTCGATGAGCTGCAAGATAGAAATGCTATCTTTCTGGCAGCGGATGGAGCCACGGCGGTTCTTCTGGAGCACAATATCATTCCGGATATTGTGGTCACCGACCTGGATGGGCCATTTTCGGCCATATTGAAGGCCAACAGGATGGGCTCTATCGTAGCAGTCCATGCCCACGGTGATAACCTGGATGCCCTGAAAAGGTATGTTCCGGAGCTGAAGAGAGTCATAGGCACAGTGCAGTGCCGGCCGCCGCCGGGATTACATAGCTTCGGAGGATTTACGGATGGAGATCGAACCGTATTTCTGGCAAGAGAGCTGGGGGCGGCAAGCATTGAGCTATTGGGCTTTGACTATGAAGATGAGAGCGTCACGCCGCGCAAGAAGAGAAAGCTGGAGTGGGCCAAAAGGCTGATAGAATTAGCCCTGGAGGATGTTCCCCCGCAGTCTCTGCAAAGTTAGCGCTCCACGATATGCCTCAGGATCGCATTCATTGCCGCGTTTCCTACGTCGTCCGCGTCCTGTGCGGCATCTATCTGCACAAACCGTTCCGGCTCGATGGCGGCCATGAGCCGGAAGTTTCCATCCACCTGTTTCAGGAATTCCAGCCGCTCGAACTTATCTCTTCCCGGGCGGGCCTCTATTCTCAGTAGAGCCACCTGCGGGTCCAGGACCAGGAGTATTGTCATATCGGGGAGCACATTCCAGGGACGGCTGATGTTCTGAATCCAGTTGACCGGATCCGGCACTATTCCTCTCAGGGTCACTCCCTGGTAAGCTGCAGTGGAGTCGGCATATCTGTCAGAGAGGACGATTGCCCCTGAATTCAGGGCCGGAATGACGGTCTCAGCCAGGTGATAAGCATGGTCGGCCATAAAGAGAAAAAGCTCCTGCATGTGCCTTGCAGTCGCGGGCTCGCCTTCTTCTTCTTCGCCGGACCTGGCCAGTTCTTCCCTCAGCATTCTGCCTGTCTGTCCAGTCGTGGGCTCGGCGGTGAGCACCAGTCTCCTCTCCGGCATCCTCTCTCTTAGCCTTGAGGCGATGTATTTCGCGACGGTGCCCTTTCCAGAGCCATCTATGCCCTCCAATGTGATGAGCTGGCCTTTCACAGTGCTGGTTTTGAGCTCCAGAATGATTAAATTATCGCTGGGAATTATGCTGAAGAATGGTGATAAAGGATATTGTCGCCCGATACTAACTCTGGCGCGTCATCCGATGGGTATCCGCAGTCAGCCCAGTAACCCTCGTAGCGGGCGTCTGTACCGCATTTGGGTTGTCTCATGGTCATAGGTAGACAGATAGTCAGTATCCTACCATAAGGACCTATCAACGCGGCCTGTAGTCCCTTTCTTGCACCAACATTCACAGCAGAACATATTCT
>JGI20214J51650_10003335_pt1 | contig 10070 bp, 10 predicted proteins | sample WetSurMetagenome_FD_51650 | JGI IMG/M metagenome (IMG submission 51650)
GTGGTAGACGGCAGGGAGCATGTAATAGAAAACCTTGACGGCGGAGTACCTTACGGGTATATGAACGAACATATCTTCCCCGAGGTAAAGAGGATAACATACACGTTGACATTCAACCAAAAGAACATGGATGTAGGCGCAGCCAAACTGATGTTGAAACGCAAGCCTGAAAACATGACGTTGGAGGACTTCTATACCGTAGCCGACAGTTACGAACAGGGCACAAGGGAGTTCAACGATATTATCGACTTATCTGCAAGGTTGTTCCCTGACAGTCCCGAGGCAAACATCAATGCATCGGCAGTAGCAATGTTGAGAGGCGATACGAAGTTGGCAAGGAAATATATCACCCGTTGGCAGACAGACCCGAGAGCATACGAGAATATGGGAGTTCTGAACCTGATGGAAGGCAACCGCGACAAGGCGGAGGTATACCTCAAGATGGCTCAAGCCGGAGGAGTAGACCAGGCTACTACGGTTATCAATGCGTTGAATATAAAATAAAGAGATAGTATAGTAAAAAAGTAATGTTGAAACGACAGGGCTATAAAATGATGTTATTATGTACCGTTGCGTTATCGGCTGCAGTAATGCTGTCGTGCATCAACGAAAGCGATGCGGGCTGCGTGCAGTATGCAGCCAAGCCGAGCCTTGTTGACGGCAACGGCGCGACGCGTAGCGACGCGGCGGTAAAAAGCATCACGGCATACCTGTTCAGCAACGGAAGGTTCGACCATACATTAAGCGCAGAAAGCGACGGACGCTTCCTTGTTAGTTTCGACGGAACAAAGACTACTACACTAGTGATGTTCGGTTATCCTGATAACGACAGCCTGTCGGTGAATGTCCCGAAAGAAGGCGAAGACATAGAAAACGTCTCGTCATCGGTGTTAAAGACAAGAGGCAACCTTTCACCAGCCGGTTTCTATTGCGGCAGATACGATTACACACCATCTAAGTCGGATACCTTGAAAAAGGAGATAAGCGTAAAGATGCAGTCGGAACGCGCAACGGTGAAGGTGGTAGTGGAAAATCTTATAAGCAAATATGGTAGCGGTGGGAGTTATGGCATAGAACTGAGCGGATTGAGAAGCTCTGTCGGTTTTGATGGCACAATAGGCGGCGATTCTATAACGTATAATCCACAAACGACATTTGACACTAATAACAATTTATGCAGCGAGACCGTAAATACGTTACCGACTAAAAAAGATGAGAGTGTGACAGTAAATTTATACAGGGACGGTATGCTGCTGTGGAAAATCTCTGATGACTGTCAGGGCAACAGCATTACTTTATCTGGTGGTGATAACAAGGCAGTAGTGATAGATGTGATGCGTATGACGGCGGCCTTGTTTAGCGGTTCGGCCATTAACAATTGGAATAACATATCCGGTAGCACAACGGCCCAATAACGTATATATGGATAAGAGATTAAAGGAAATAATAATAAAGAAAATAAAAAAATCGTACAATTATGAAAGTGACAACAATTATTTCGATTTTGGCAGCAGGTGTGATAATGGCATCATGCAGCAGCGACGGCGCATCGCCGGTGAACACAACACCTGTGGCGGCAAACTTCTCCGGAGGAATAAAGAACACGAGAACATTAATTTCGTCAAACACGGCAACATGGGTAGCAGGTGATGCCATAGGCATAACGGCAACCAGCACAGGGTCAACCAACTACTCCAATGAAAAGTATACGGCAGCCGCTGCCAATGCGAGTACAACCTTTAGCTTCAGTTCGGGTAAGCAGATATATTATCAGGATAGTAAGACGGTTGATTTTACGGCATATTATCCGTTTATGGATGGTACAGAAACCGGTTCACTGAAGGGAGCATATAGTACAGGTGTCATAACTAAAACAATAACATCAACCGATGAGACGACAGCTAATCAAACAAATATCGATTATTTGTATGCCGCAAATAGTAGTGTGACTAGTGGAAGCAGCGTCGGTTTTACATTCAACCATAAGATGTGTGAATTGACATTAACTTTTTTGCCTGGTAACGGTTCTATCGATGTTTCAAATGTAAGTTATTCGTTAAGCGCCGGTGATGTTTATCCTACAGGAACCTTTACTACGACAACCGGAATGGCTGTAGGAAGTACAACAAAAGGAACAATAACCGGTGTTTCGGCAACAGGATCATCTACGTCAACATCGTCGACGTTAATACTATTCCCTACACCATCAACAGTCACTGCAGCAAGCGTAACATTGTCGGCTACAATTTCAGGCATAACATATACTGCAATTCTCCCGATAACATCAGATGGCGCAAGTACGAATAGCGGTATGGTGTCAGGTAATAATTATCAATTCAATATAACAGTGAATGCATCAGGTCTTTCAGTGTCAAGTTCTTCTATTGGAGCATGGAATAGTGTGACTGCAACATCAGTTACGGCAGCAACCTCATAGAGAATATCATATAAAAGGTAATGCAGTAAAAGTGAGACGTGTATATATAAAATACGGATTAATAGCAATAACGTTGATAGTGATGCTGTGCGGTTGTTCGGAAAACGGCAATGAAGAAGGGCATAATGAACCGATGTCGTTCAGTGCGGCGATAAACGGCCGTACACAGACGCGTACCACAGTTGATACCGCAAGAACGTCAGGCGACAACCTGATAGTATGTGCTGCGGAGCCTGCAAATGTAACTACCGAAAGCACAGGCAAGATAACCCGCACATCAACAACTCCTGATGGATCATGGCCGAGCGGAGCAAACGTAGCTGTGCAACAGGTAGGAGGCCGTACGATGCCATATACTGTAAATTCTAACAATACCATAACTTCACCTTCACCGTTATACTGGAAGAATAGTAATGATATATCAGTAATTTCATGGTATCCATACAGCACATCTATGCCGTCATCATGGTCTGTAAACAGTGATCAGTCAACATCGGATGCAAGTAGCTACAATAGCAGTGATTTCCTTTATGCGCCAGGTACATTCACCTACGGAGGCGGTAGCAACAATAAACTCACATACAGTCATGAAACAGCCAAAGTAGTAATAAACATAGTAAAGGCAAATGATGTTACAAGTGCTTCAAGCGTAAGTGCAGTAACAATAGGCACGGCAAGCTCGCAGATAGACTTAAGCGGAACGGTAAACGGCAGCGCAATAACTGCCACCACAGCAACCATCGGCTACATCAAACCCTATCAAACAACACCAGTGGATGCAACAAATTACGTTGCCACCTACAGTGCATTGGTGATTCCGCAGACAATTGCGAGCGGAAAACAATTTATATCTGTAACGTTAGGGTCGAACACATATTATTATGTACTACCTGGTAGTCTAACACTTCAGGGCGGCCATGAGTATGATTATAATGTGACGATACCGCCAAGCGCAAACTCACCGCTAACGCCGGGACAATATTATTTATTGGATAATGGAGCAGTTAGTACATTACCTATACCGTCAGGAAGAACGGCAATAGCAGTTGTGTTTTCAAACAGGATAGGTCCCGAAGAACAGGTAAAAGGTTATCATAATTATGCTATGGCATTGAAAGATATTACCGGTACATCATGGGGACCTTATGGTGGTACTACATCATTAACCGATCATCAAACGCTAACGGCATATTATAATGATTTGAGCAGTGGCTATTTAGGTACATTCACATACGGAATGGCGAGCAATACATATCCTGCCTTTCTGCAAGCCAAGAATTATTCATATACTGTAGCAGCACCTACAACTATAGCAAATAGTGGATGGTATTTGCCAAGTATTGGTCAATGGTGGGATGTGATAGCAAATTTAGGGAAAGTTGATATGTCGTCTTATCAGAGTTCAATACAATCTACTGCAAATATTGGCAATAGCAGTACGATAAGTAATATTAATAGTAGCTTCACTGCAGCCGGAGGGTCTGTATTAACCACTAGTTATTATTATTGGTCAGCTTCCGAGTTTAATAGCGACTGGGCTTGCGTTGTCTACTTTCAACAGTCGTACGTCGATCCGGTTTATACCGATAAGGATAACGCCACCCACTATGTCCGTGCAGTTATTGCTTTCTAGGTGCGACAAGAAGTTATATAAGTAAATTATTAACAGGTAGTTATAAATAATAAAAGTAATGAAAAATATTGAACCGAATGTTCTGTTAATTGAGCCTACGGAGACGTGCGAACAGAGTAATTTGTTGGTACGAAGCTCTTCGGACAAAGCTGTACTTTCACAGAGGAGGAATGAATGAAAGTCGTGAAGCAATAATAACTATCCCAAACATCATAAAATATGGATGGCCAAGCTGACCGATAATGGTAACGGATGTTAACTTTTGTAACTATAGCCACCACGCAGTAGGCTAAAAGATAGAGGCAATGAAATAAAGAAAAATCGTTTTAGAATCGTTAAAAGCGGTATAACCACAAACTACGTATCGCTTTATAAGCTTCTCCCGTTGTGACTAACGTGAGGAGCTTTTTTTATTTGTTATTAGCTTTGTTCCATTCGTTTATGAAATACTTTTTCGCTAAAATCTTTGCTAAACCTGTTTTCTCTTGTTCAGAAATCAAACTACAATAAAGTTGCTTATCAGATGCAGAAATTTGTTTTGCTGTATATTCTTTGTCGTCAATCGTCGCTTTAATTTCCAATACATCATCATTGACGGGGTTTATTGTAACTTGATTGACAATCATATTACTGTCTTGATATTCTTGAATTAATGGATATTCACTGGAAAATCTCAATAAGGAAATAGTATCATCTTTTAGTCTTGTTTTGATAAAAGTCTTTTCCTTGCTATCTATTAATTCACCAATATTACTCATTATTGCTTTTGTAGAGAATTTCTGTATTGCATCGACGCATTTGAGTGTGTAATCTTTGAGTGGCATACCCATACGATATTCAACAATATCCTTATTAATTGGAGTCTTAATATTCAAGAAAAAGTGACAATCATATACATCACGCCCCGTCATTCCTTTTCTGTCAAGCAGGGCACAGAGTTTATGAGCAAACATATCAGGCTTTTGCATAACCCTAATATTGATTCCCATCAGATTCTTGATTTCATAGTGATTGCCATATTCACGATTGGATACTTCAAGTTTCAAATTATTTTCTCCTTTTCCGTAGTCTAAAACTACAATTGGGCCAAAGAACTTTTCTTGTGAGTCTTTTATCTGACCATATCTCTGTGCTATAGTTTTCAACTTCTCAAATACGGAGTGCTGCTTTGTGCAATCCAATAAATTGAAATCCAAATCAACCGAAAATCTTGGCAACTGATAGAAAAACATTAGTGATGTACCACCTTTGAATGCCATACATGATGACAATAATGGATCCGTAAATATATCTTTAAGAATCTGCATCATCATAAACTTATGCTTATTTGTATCCATACGCTCCTATTTTAACAGCTTTGTAACTCTTTCCTCCATTTTTTTATTCCTGTATATTGGCAATATATCAAAAACCTTTTTCTTATCAAGTATTTCTATGTTGTCAAAGTAAAAATCAGGATATAAATATAACGTATCGAGAGCTGCGCGCTCAGGAGTGGCGATGTTTACGCTTCCATCGTTTTCAATGCCAATCATGTTGACCATGATTTCGCCCTTTATCTTACGATAGCTATATGTGTTATTGTCTACTTCAATCTCTCTGCTGAGATAACTTACCATGGTAATTGTACTGTCATATTGGAATATCACTCCACTCTTTTGCAGCACATATTGCAGGGAAACATAGCAAAATGTATAGAGGGAGCATGCCAACTCCAACTTGTTATATTTGTCCTTTGCATAGATGCCTCTACGCAAATTCTTCAATTGACCCGTACGAACATAATAGTTGATACGCTGAGTGAGTTTCTTTCTGTCGCTCTCACCAGTGAGTTGGGCAACCAGTGCAGGCGTAAATACTGTCTGAGGTGCCTTTAGTATTTCGTAAAAAGTCCTATTTTGTGAACCAATCATTTGAATTTATCATATTTCCAGTTCACAAATATAGGAATAATAATGTTACATATCAATTTTTACGAAGGAAAGATTATTGTTTCTTATTGTATATTTTTAGCAAAAGGAAAAGTTGCGTTTTACATATTTACTCTCACAAAATAGTATATTTGCAAACGTGAATTGCATAAAGCAATGATAAAGGCTAAATTATTTTGCCACCAAAAGATTACAAAAATTTCTATTAAAAACATTAAAGAACAAGTGATAAATGATGACTCAAAAAGATCTCTTATTCCGACAATTCCAAATTCGTAAATACGATCGGAGACGAATTGTGCCGGCTGTAAATATGACGGTTGAAATTGCTATGGACAGAATGCTTGAATTTAGAAATGAACTGAATGCTGCTTCCGGCGAAACAAATACTCACATCACTATTAATCATTTTATTCTCAAGGCTATCGCCGACAGCTTGAAACGTTATCCTGTATTGTACAGCTATTTTTACGGGAATAAAATCGTCCAGAATGACGAGATTGTATTTAACGTTCCTGTTGACATAGAATCGCATGTGGAATATGTTGTCATACATCACCCTGATACTAAATCGTTTACCGAAATATCTGCCGAATGTGAGAAAGAAGTTAAATTGATCCGTGCCGGTAAAGGCTCGAACATGGAATTTATTCATCTCTTGAGTAATATGTCTTTTCTGACTAAGATAGGCTATTTGTTCAATCCTAAAAAAGTCTATTCGGTTATGGATAAGAAGTATGGTAATTTCCCAGTTTCCAATTTCGGGACTTTTCGTCTAAAGTCGGGTAACATTACTATTACCAGTCCAATAATAGGCGGAGTATGCATCGGCTCAATAAAGAAGGAAGCAACAGGCAGTTTTGTCCTTCTGACATTGACTTTCGACCATCGGGCACTTGACGGCGCTTATGGTGCTAAGTTTTTAAACGACGTAAAAGCTAAGTTGGAACACCCTGAATTGGAGTTTATTGATAAACACGAATAAACCCGTCAATCAACATTTTCCTCAGTTGGAGTTTATCTTATTTCTATCTCATAACCGCCATTGAATACTTCACCGGCGCGTAAATGTTGTATCCAGTCTTTATCTTTAAACTCACCGTTGTAGTGTGCACGGTCGCAACGCCCGTACCAAGGTTCGATGCAAACAAACGGTGCATTCTTCTCCGGCGGTGACCACAAGCCTACTGCAGGTGTATCGAAATGGAGACTTATATACGGTTTTTTCTTATTATTATACAAAGTAACGTCTTTTACCTGATGATCCTCCAAGACCAAAGCATCATTATCGAATGTATGAGTATCGAGGGGAAGTAATCCGTCGGTCAAATTCAATTGATACTTGATGGCTGTATCTATACAACCTTTTTCTGAAACTAAAATATACTGCAATCCTTCTTTTTTATCAAAGCCGAAAAAACCTCGTTGTGTTGTTGTGGGGTTGAAATTCGGATAATAGAATGCAGGATGTGCTCCTATTTGAAAATGCATTTCATCAGTTCCTGAATTTTTCACTGTCCATTTAACGGCTATACGATTGCCTTGTATATGGTAGCTTATATCCAGACAAAATGGGAAAGGGTATTTCTTTAGCGTATCTTCGTTACTTGTTAGGCGATAACTTAATTCATCATCCTTTTCGGCAATTAGCGTAAAGTCCATGTCACGGGCAAATCCATGTTGTGAAAGAGAATAAGTATCACCATTATGCCTGTATGTATTATCCCAAACCTTTCCGACAATAGGGAAAAGGACTGGTGAATGGCGGTTCCAAAAAACAGGGTCGGCCTGCCACAAATACTCTTTGCCATTGGCAAATATGCTGCATAGCTCGGCTCCGTGGTTAGAAACCTGTATGCAAAGTTTATCATTGGATAATATTTTCATCTGATGTTATCATTTGATATTGTCGAATGTTGAGGGTAATGCAAGTAATTGATATTGAATTGTACGTGCCAAGCGATAATCACCATTGGCATTGGGATGCAGGCGGTCGAATTTACCATTATGAAAGAACTGCACATACGAATCGGACAGCGGATAGAGTCCGCTTAACGAATAAAGGTCGATACATGGTACAGACCAATTGCTTGCAGCTTGTTTTAATATATCAATATAGGCATCGACATAAAGCCCTTGTCCGTTGGTATAGCGTTCATCCGGTTGCACATTGGTCGGATTAAAATTGGCTTGTGCACGATGAATAGGCGTCATGATGATGATTTGCTGTTTCGGGAAACTGTCTTTCAGAAATTGCATTGCCTTGTTGATGCGTCCGCAAAATGTGGTGTCATCCATTAGAGGAGTACGATATTTGCGAGTAACAGTTTGACCGTTGAAATTTGTTTTTTTTGTTATTTCTTCGTAAAACTTCCCTACAGGTACGCCATGATTATAGTCGTTTGTCCCGGCAAAGATAAGTATTGCATCCACCGGATTCTTTTCACGATACAGTTTCACAGCCTGTTTGTATATATCATTCCATTGGTTGCCGCTTATACCGTAAACCGAAGGATGAATGCCCAACAGTTCCTCAAGATATTCCCAGTAAACACAGGTTGTACCTACACGGCGTTTATCAGTCATCGAGTCACCGAGGAAAGCCACTTTCTTTCCCGCCCACTGCGTATTTAGCGTTTTGTCACCATTGGCTATTATAACTTTCGGTGTTACTTTCTCTATTGATCTTGCTTTTTGTGCATAGCTGCTTAAGCTAACCGTAAAACAAAGAATTAAAGTACATAGAATTGCATTTTTCATCTTTTACAAATTGTTTATACAGGCAAAAGTATGAAAAATCACTAAAAATGAAAAGTTCTTTCATCTTTTTATAGGGTATTTAGTTTCTGAACCATCATAATAATAGAAACAAGAAAATAAAAGTATTAACTAAAAACAATAGTATTATGAAAACGACAATTAATAAATCCATGAAACTTCTGCTTGTTATCTTAATGCTGGCAGTTGTTGTTCCTTTGCAAGCTCAGATAAGCAATACAAATGACGACAGTTATATTACGATAAACGGTGTTGTAAAGAATAAACAGAATAAGAAAAAAATCGAATACGCCAATGTATCCGTTAAAGGTACCAACATCGGTACGGTCACGAATGAAGACGGTGAATTTACTCTAAAGATAAAGAATGTTCTGCATGCCGGATCAATTGTTGTGTCACATGTCGGTTATGCAAGTAGCCAAATAGCTCTCACAGAGAATGATATGGATAATGTGAAAGTATGGTTGACTCCTCAGAATAATTTATTGAACGAAGTTATTGTCAGGGCCGGCGAAGCCAGGCAACTTGTGCAAAGCGCCATAAACAACATTCCATCAAATTATGAAGCCAGGAAATGCTTGTTGACCGGATTCTACCGCGAAACGGCTCAAAAGAGAAGTCGCTATATCAACATTTCCGAAGGAGTGATTAATATTTATAAAACTGCCTATGGAGAGCGTTCAGTAGCTGAAGACCGCGTACAGGTATTTAAGGGGCGCAAGTTACTCAGCGATAAAACGGGAGATACGTTGGCTGTAAGATTACTAGGTGGCCCTACTCTATCGGTATATGCCGATGCGGTTAAGAATCCCGATGTACTTTTGGACAATGAAAGCCTGTCATATTATATATTTAAAATGGAGAAACCTGTTTTTATCGATCATCGCTTACAATATGTAATCAGCTTCGCTCCGCAAGTTACTTTGCCATACGCCCTCTTTTATGGAAAACTATACATCGACAGAGAAAGCTTGGCTTTCACCCGAATAGAATTGTCGCTGGATATGAGCGACCGCAACAAGGCCACCCAGGCCATTTTAAGGAAAAAACCATACGGAGTTGTTTTTAAGCCTCAAGAGTTGAGTTTTTTAATTGATTATAAAGAACACGACGGAATAATGAGATTGAGCTATATCAGAAATGAGACTAAATTCAAATGCGACTGGAAGAAAAAGCTGTTTTCAACAGGTTATACCGTAGTGTCGGAAATGGTGGTAACCGATCAGGTTGATGAAGGAGTTAAAGGCATACCTTATAAGGTATCGTTTAATACCGAAGACTCATTCACCGA
>JGI20214J51650_10003338_pt1 | contig 10065 bp, 8 predicted proteins | sample WetSurMetagenome_FD_51650 | JGI IMG/M metagenome (IMG submission 51650)
ATAATAGTACTTGTTATATCTTCAATTTGTAAAGGAAATACAGATTTCGAGGCAAATGTAAGAGTAACTGCTGCTATCATGGTTGTTATGCCCATCAGCGCATTTCTTGGATTTCTAGGTCATTTTAATCTTTACCTTGGGTTAATAGTTAGCCTGGGTGTCAATATCTTTGTATTGTGGCTGCTGTATAATGCGCTTGTTGAGGCACTTAAAGCAAAACCGGAAACCACGAAAATAGTAATGTATGTCCTGATAGCTATTACTGTTCTGTTCCTGCTTATTGGTCTGGGAGCAAAAAGAAGAGCCAATCAATTCATGAACGAATTTAATAACTCTGATATCAAAGAGCTGTTAAAAGATCAGGAGAATAAGTAAGCTAATTACTAATATTTTACAACGCCAGGTTCATTTGGATGTGATTTACATCGGACCTGGCGTTTAGTTTTTAATATGAAAACACTTACAATATTAATTGCATTTCTATCCTGCATTAGTCTTAGCGGCCAAAAGGGAAAGCTTTTTTTAAGCAGCTGGCATAAAGTTGGAAATGATGGGAATGATATACCTACAACTAGCTATTCAAATTTTAAAAAGGGAAACCTTTACTATTTTCTTTCTAATGACAATGCTAATGTTTACATCGACATGAAGATTGTGGATCCGCCAACTCAGACCCGTATACTGGAATACGGACTAACAATCTGGATCAATATGGATGGCAAAGAAGTAAAAAAACTGGGAATAAGATTTCCAATCGGCTCTCAAAATTCAAAAGTCCGCAAAAATTCGGATATGGGCGAGTATAATATGAGTAAAGATGTAAATACTGCAACTCTTCTTTCTCTTGCTAATAAAATAGAACTGCTGGGTTTTACAAGTGAAGAGGTAAGGCTTTTTCCATCCGGCAATTCAGATAATTTCAGAGGATCGCTGAGATATGATAATGAAGGTACTCTCTATTACAGCTTGGTTATGCCAATTTCAAAACTCCCTGTAAGAAACTCTAAAGATGGTAATGGAGCTATGCCCTTTAATTTAGGTTTTGAGTATGGTCAATCAAATGCTCTACCAGCTCTATCTTTCTGGATAAAAAATTTCAAACTTGTAACTGATAAGTAGTTTTTATAGTTTTATCTTTTCATTGTCCTTACTGAATAGGCAGATTAGGATACAATAAATGTCATGACTGATAGATGAGTATATGAGAAACTGGTTAGTCTCTAAAAATATTTTTGTGGTTCTTGCATATCGGATTTTGCTGATTGTGCTCCTTTTTTCATTTTGCAGGATAGGATTTTTCATCTTTAACTATAAAATGTTCCCGGGAATCAGCTTTAGTCAGTTTATCACGATTTTAAGAGGGGGCCTTGTATTCGATATATCTGCCATCGTCTATATCAACATTCTTCTTATCCTGTTACACATTGTACCGCTGGATATACGCTATAAGGAGGGATACCAGATCGTTCTGAAATATTTATACTTCATTACCAACGGAATAGCTATTGCCATGAACGGAATGGACTTTGTTTATTACAGGTTTGTTGATAAGAGGGCAACTGCTGACGTTTTCAAAACATTTGAGCATGAAACAAATCTGGTGAAACTGTTTTTCAGGTTCCTTTTTGATTACTGGCCGGCAACTTTGTTTACCCTTTTATTATGGTTTCTGATGGCCTTCTTATATAATAAAGTTAAAGCTCAAAAACCCAAACCCGGAAATAAAGTTATCTATTATTCGATAAATATTCTGATGATTCCTCTGATAATTGCACTTGTTATAGGTGCTGCCAGGGGTGGATATAAACATTCAACCCGTCCCATAACCATCAGTAATGCTGCACGTTACGTAGATACACCACGGGATGTTGCTATAGTTCTGAATACTCCGTTCAGTTTTTTCAGGACATTTGACAAAAAGGCGCTGGTCAAGTATAAGTTCTTTGATGATGAAAAACTTGGAAAACTTTATAATCCCCATTATATTCCTTCAAAAAATAAGACTTTCACTAACTATAATGTGGTTATTATCATCCTCGAGAGCTTTGCCAGGGAATATATCGGAGCTCTGAACCCCAGCCTGGAAAGTGGGAAATATGAAGGTTATACTCCGTTTATCGATTCCCTGATTAAAGTCAGTCTTACATTTGATGTATCAATAGCAAACGGTAAAAAATCAATAGATGCGATGCCTTCAATACTCGCATCTGTGCCCTCGCTCGAAACTCCATATACAATTTCACATTATGCAAATAACAGGATAAACGGACTTCCTGAATTACTTAAGAGAAAAGGATACTATTCGGCTTTTTTCCATGGGGCACCAAATGGATCAATGGGATTTGATTCGTTTGCAAAAGTTGCCGGATTTGATGACTATTTAGGCCTGGATCAATATCCTGAAAAGGCTGACTTCGATGGAATATGGGGAGTATGGGATGAACCTTTCTTTAAATTTTTTGCCGGAAAACTGAATGGCTTCAAACAACCTTTTCTGGCTTCCATATTTTCAGTTTCATCACATCATCCATTCAAAGTTCCTGAAAAATATGCCGGTAAATTTAAAAAAGGTCCTGCTCCAATTGTTGAAGTAGTTGGGTATACAGATTATGCATTGCGTGAATTATTCGATGAAATATCTGCAACCAGCTGGTTTAACAATACTCTCTTTGTGATAACAGCTGATCATACTAATGAATCTATACATAAAGAGTTCCAGAATAATTTTGGGGCCTACTGTATCCCGATAATATTCTATAAACCAGGCAGTGATCTGAAAGGTGTAAAGAAAAGAATTGCTCAACAGATAGATATTATGCCGACTATTTTAAGCTATTTAAATTATGATGAAGAGTTTATTGCTTTCGGTAACAATCTTTTAGATGACTCATCTGAATCTTTTGCCTTCAATACTGCCGGGAGCAATTATCATCTTTATATGAAAGATCATATCTTTGAAATGATTGATAATAAGCCTGCAGGGCTCTTTGATTATAAAAATGACCTATTTCTCGAAAAGAATCTTATAAAAAGTAATATGGAGTTGGAATTACAAATGGAAGAAAAACTGAAAGCAATAATTCAGACTTACAATAGCAGGCTGATTGATAATAATATGACAATTAAAAAACAGAATTAACAGATTTTGTGTTTACAGACAATTTTGATTATATAACAGGTTCTTACAAATATTAAAATAAGATTATGAAGTCACGTCGTCAGTTTTTTAAGTTAGCCGGTACAGGTATACTTGCAGCCGGTGTATCGTCAGTTTACGCTTCATCAGGAGTTTCTTCCCTTTTGGATAACACAAAAGAAACTTTCAGCCTGGGTATGGCTGGTTATACCTTCAAGGAATTCTCCGTTGAAAAAACTATTGAAATGATGAACAGGATAGGGATTGTTAACATCTCTCTTAAAGACTTTCATATGCCGCTGAACAGTACCCAGGAGCAGATTAATTCAGTTTTAGCGAAGTTTAAAACGGCTGGGATAAATGTTTATACGGTTGGTGTTGTATATATGAAAACGCAAGATGCTGTAGACCAGGCCTTTGAATATGCAAAAATGGCAGGAGTTAAAATGATTGTCGGTGCTCCTGATTATAATCTTCTTCCATATGTAGAGAAGAAAATAAAAACATATGACTTCAGACTGGCAATTCATAATCATGGACCGGACAACCCTCTATACCCTAATGCTACAGATATATGGGATCATGTTAAGGACCTTGATCCTAGAATTGGAATTTGTATTGATATAGGGCATACTACACGAGATGGACAGGATCCGTCGGTTGATATCGAAAGATATAGCAAACGGATTTTTGATATTCATATCAAAGATGTTGATAAACCAACAAAGGATGGAAAAACTGTTGAATCCGGCAGGGGAATTATCGACATCCCCAGGGTCATTGCAACTCTCCGTAAGATAAAATACAGTGGTAAATGCAGCCTGGAATTTGAAAAAGACATGACAGATCCCCTTCCTGGTATTGCAGAATCAATCGGCTATTTTAAAGGTGTCCTTACCTGTAAAAAGGCATAGGGCACAGGGCTCAGTGCTCAGTGCATAGGGCAGAGGGAGTATGGAATCGGCATTTACCTTCTGGTATAGCCTCTCTTCCTTCACTTAAGCTTCAGATTAGGTTATTAGCTCTTCTTTTCCAGTCCAGACTTCAGTGTAAGCAGTTGCTCTGAGCTCTGGACACTGAGCCCCGGGCCCTGCGCCACATGCCTTTTGCCCTGTGTTCTGAGCCCCGAGCCCCGAGCCCTGTGCCCTGAGCTACTTAGTATCTTTTCAGTAGATCGAGAAGTTTACTGTCGAGTTTATGACCGTACCAGTCTGTATATTTTACATCTGCACGTTTTGAATCAAGAATACCAAAGTCACCCCTGAAGTTCCAGAGCGCATAACCTATACCTCCTTTTGTAAGAATATCAATTACATCACCAAACCATGCCAGGAATACTTCATGTGGAGTATTCCTCCAGCAGCCGCATTCTCCGCAATGTACACCAACACCTTTATCTAAAACTTCAATCCATGGTTTATAAAGCTCTTCGAGTTGCAGCCTGCTGTAGTATTTTCCGTCCATCGTTCCGGGCCATACAGGAGTCGGGGCTTTAGATGGATCTTTCCAGACCCAGGGTGCCTGGTAATGTGAAATAGTTCCGGGCCAGTATCCTCGACAGCTCTGTGCAATATTCAGATCAATTATCTCAGGTGTAACATTATTTCCAACATTATTACCATCGGCAATTATCAGACGGTCAGGACTAGCAGCTCTTATAGCTTTGGAGGCGCCTTCCACTACTTTACGGTAAGTTTCTCCGGGGACCGGACCTTTTTTGGCGAACTGGTCATTCATATCCTCAATATATGCCGGTTCGTTAAGAAGGTCAAAACTTAATTTCCTGGATGAAATGTTTTTATATCGTTCAGCCCACATTCCCCAGTGAAAATTAAATGCATCCTGGGCATCTTTATCTTTCCACAGGTTAAAAGGTTCATGGAAACCAGCATTTATACAATATCCTGGTCCCCGGTGAAGATTAAGACTTACATGTATATTATGCTTATGAGCCATAAAAACCAGTTTGTCAATTTCATCCAGAACTTTTGGATCTGTCTTATATATTTCTTCTTTGGTAATATCTTTTGAACGGTCAAATGAAAGGTAACTAGGATATGCCATTGGGATTCTCACAAAATCAAAGCCCCATCCTGACATCCATTTGAAATCATCTTCCGTCGTCCTGGATGGATTATCAGTCACCGGCCGGGAAGGTGAAAAATAATCGAGAAGATTAAATCCTTTCCATCGTGGCAATATGTTTTTTGCCGGTAATGGTTTTCCCGAAAACGGACTATTCCCTGCAAATGTCAAAGCAGCAGCAGCAAAGGTTGTATTCTTAATGAATACCCGGCGATTCGTTTTATTGCTTTCCATCTCAATATTTATATATAATTATAAAATTATGATTTTATTCTGATTTTATAAAGCATTCTTATACTTCGGATTATAATAATTCAAAAAGTTCTTTTTGTTTATTATATTACTTGAATTATCTGTCAATCTTGCCGAGCAACTCCTCCATTTCAACTGTTCTTTTCTCCCTTCTTGATATTTCAGCTGCAAAAACAACCGCATGAGTTCGGACAGCTTCCTTCGTATCCACAGCAACAGGTGTAGAAACAAGGATAGATGATATCCAGTCATCAACAATTACTTTATCTTCCGGGTGGTATAATGTTGTTGCAGCGATCCTGATTATTTCACTCTCACGCTCAGAGAATCTTTTTATTGTAATCGTGCCCAACGCCTCGTCAAACACCATTTCTCCATGAGTTCCCTGCAGGCGGATTCTCCTGCCATTTGTAGCCGAATAGCCGCTTAATGTACATGTTGCTGTTGTTCCTCCTTCAAATTCCATCATAACAACCTGATGATCAACGACGTCATTTTTTGCACGCCAGGCACAAAGACCATATGGACCATTCTTAACAGCCTTTTTGTGAGCTTCCCGGGTATGCACCTTACAAATTTCTTTGGCTGGCCACTCTTCAAGTGAACTTTCAACATAAATACGCAGAGCGGAATAAGGACAAGTGTCAATAACCATGCAATTATCAGCACAGCGACTTGTACTTCCTACAGGTGCATTAGACTGCTTAAAATATTGAAGCGAGCCAAATGAGGAGACACGCTTGCACGGTTCTTTGATCAGCCAGTTTATATAGTCAATGTCGTGACAGCATTTGTGCAGAAGAAGAAAGGTATTATTATTTTCTTTTGCCCATCGTCCACGTACATAATTATGTACGAATCGAAAATTGCCGATTGCTTCGAAATGCTCAATGTGAATAAGTTGTCCGATTGTTCCTTTGTCAAGGAATTGTTTGACTTTGCGAAATCCATACATAAACCTTAAAGTATGGCAAACTGCAACAACAACATGTTTAACTTCCTGTGCTTTATCAATTTGTAAACAGTCATCAAATCTATCAGCAAGGGGCTTTTCAATAAGGATATTCCAGCCTCTGTTTAAGCATGCCAGAGCAGGACCTGTATGTTGGTTATCTAATGTTGCAATAATAGCAGCATCGCATTTATCAAAACGATTTGAAAGTTCTTCCCATGATGTGAAAGTGGCATTGTCAGGTATATTGAATTCCTCTGCAAAGCATTGTCGCTTTTCCTCATCTGGTTCTGCCACAGCAACCACTTCTGCTGAGAATTCAGAGGAAATTACTTTTCGGGCGAGGCTTGTTCCACGTACTCCAGCTCCGATAACCGCCACGCGGAGGTGGTTCTTTAAACTTATGTTCATCTTACTGTTAAAATATAGTATACCCTAGTTTTTTGAAATTGAAAACTATTCTTTTAACCTGTTGTGTTTTATGAACATGATGTAACAGGATATAAAAAGTATTGTGAACCTGGAAGAAGTTTTTATTGTATTTGTTATAGGCATTTGCATCACCTAATTAAATATGACAGCATGTATATCAATAACATCCATTCCCGTTCTATCATCACTTCAGTATCTGCCAAGGTATTAAAAAATTGATAAATGTTGCCGGTGAAAGGAGTATTTGTTTTGTCTGAAATAGTTAAATTAACTTAATTTACACTACCTGAGTTATTGTGAATCTTTTCACTAATTATTTGGTTTATGCCCTCCGGAGTGAGCCATTTAACCGTATCTAGATGGATATGAATTAAGGTATGACATTTAATATGCACATAATCAGAGAGATATATGGAAGGTTGAGTTTTTTTTGTTTGATTTGAATTTTTATCTTCTTAAATGAACTGTTAGTCAAAATTCAAAAATCTTAAAATATCTGTATAAACATTTATTATATGTTTGGTATATGACAGATAATCAATGAATTGAAATAATGTTAAACTTTAGGAAACTTATAATTCTTTGGTATTATTCATAAATTCTGTGCAATTTTTGACGAATCTCCATATTTCTGGTGCTAACAGTTTCTTCCTGTAATTATACGTCCGTTTTTTAACGACAAAGGTTAGTGATATCATTCTCATTTCCCCACTAATTGGGCTTTTGACGTTTGGCTTGAATGCTAATAAGCTCTACTTTTACCATGTAATTTAAACTTAAAATAATGGAAGATTTATTAGTTTTAGACAGACCCAGCATCAGAACCGACAGTAAAGTTAAGACAAGTGTTAAAAGAAACAGTCTTACCTCAGAAACAAATTCAACTTATCCTGTTGTTGATAATCTGATAGCAGAAGGTGGTGATCCCTTTTTCCATTACCTCAATCACCATGGACTTGCAAATGATCCTAACATGCTTGTCCTTCCTTCACAGAGTCATTTTTACTATGACCATAGTGAATTAAAAGGAGTGACAACTTTAATAAATCTTAAAAAGTTGAACATGATAAAGCATCTGGATAGTTTTCTACATTCTCTCTATCATGTGTTGTCACCGAAAAGTAACTTTATCGGATGTTATTCTGACTGGAAGACTCAAAAGAAAAATGGATTGCCTGCAAGGATGTACAAAGGATTCATAAATTTTATTGATGCCAGGATCGATGTAGAATATGACAAAAAAGATGTATCCAGGCTTCTTGAATCACATGGGTTCAAGGTCATAGACGTAACTGAGATTAATGGGGTCTCTTATTTCAGAGCCCAAAACATGAGGAGATCAGCTGAATAAACAATCGAAGTAAATTCTTCATCCAAAACCTTTATTTTTTGTAAGAAATTCACAGATTCTAATGAAAAGTAAGTATAAAATGATTTTTCTGCTTTTAATCCTGATAGCTTTTGCATGTTCACGCTTCCTGCCTCCGGAATATACCGGAAAGGGTAAATATCATCATAACACAAAACTGACAAAAAAAGAATGCAAGTTAACACCTCTGAATAAAAGATAAAGCATAGAGTAGATTATAGTAATAGGGATTTTTCCAGAAGAGCTCCGGTATAAAGGAGCTTTTCTTTTTCCTGAAATAGCTTTTTTTATCTGCATTAACAGAAAAATCACTCTGTTCTTCTATAAACTGATAGAATTCGACATTTCCTGAACCTAAAGCATAAGTTCATCTTATGATCGAACAGTGTTTTTATTAACAATTAAAGGTAAGACAAGGAAACCAGCCATCCTTGATTTCTTATAGCATAAACTACTCAGAGCAGTAGTTTTATCTTTCCCTGAATGCTTACCTTATTCCTGAAATCGGAGATAATTCTTTCTTCCAATGCTTATGTATCTGATATTACTATTCTCATGTTGCATAAGCAGAATTGTTTGATAATTAATTGTAAATATCATGTTTGTAAAAATCATCACCGGGAAATATTTTTTCTGTTTAAACGTTATTGTTAGAAATTCAATCTATAAACAGAAGTGTATATGTTTGCAGGAATTAAAACAAAACGGTTATTGGCAGTTTTAACAATGATTATTACAGGCTTTATGTCAATGGTTTATGGCCAGGAAAAAACTAAAAGTCCTTTAAAATACTCTGCCGGAATTATTAACGGATACAATAGGGGATATGGTATTCAGGCTAACTTTACTGTTTATGATTTTAAAGAGGAGTTTCCATTTAAGCTCCGCTTTGGGATTGGTTATACTTTTCTTAATCCGGGGGATGCTGCTGATGCCCGCCGAATATTTATAAATAATGCAACAAACGGGGTACCGGAGAAAAAAGGCAGATCATTCGACTACAGACTCGACTTCTTAATGCCCAGAACAATTTTCGGCGTTAATAACTCCTATTTAGTTTTTGGTCCCAGATATTCTACTTTTAATGGGAATTTCAAATATGTCGGGGGAAATGAAGACTTTGATGTTAGATCAAAACAATGGGGAGTCGGAGGAGATATTGAAAATCATTTTAAAATGATGCAAAATCTTGAATTTGTCATAGTTTTAGGACTCGATTTTTATTTTCCTGCCACATTGTCGGGACATGATACATCTTATAGTCCGGATAATGACAATGTTAATCCGAATGATGATAACCAAAATGACAATATACTTTTCAGATATAAGGATGCTAACAGGGCAATCAAACAGCCCATGTTTATGCCTCGGGCAATGTTTGGCGTGAATTTCAAATTGGGAACTGGTAAATAAACTATTAAAGTGACCGGCTGTTGCTGAAGATATTTTGGAATCAGCAACTTCGCAGGTTATTTTAGTTTTCAAGTTAGTGAAGACGCATATTCTGCAATTTAAATCGATAAACCCGGACAGTACTTTGCCATTTAATCTCTTATAAAAGAGGAGATTTGTATTATGGGACTGTTTATTTGTATCTTTGCAGCATGAAAGATGAAATAATCATACCAGTTCAAAAAGAGGAAGATTTTGTTGCAGCGAATCTTCGCAGAGACAAGTATTCTCTTGTCAGAGATCAACAGGCTAAAGAATTTAACGGCGCAATTGCAAGCAGACTGCTGGCACAGGAAAAAAATCAGTTAAGGTGCGAAAAATGCGGTAAGAAATTTAACATCGGAGATAATCCGAAAAATTCTATGAACTGCCCCGAATGTAAGTGAA
>JGI20214J51650_10003339_pt1 | contig 10064 bp, 8 predicted proteins | sample WetSurMetagenome_FD_51650 | JGI IMG/M metagenome (IMG submission 51650)
AGCGTTAAGGGTCCTTTTGAAGCCGAAATCTTGCCTGAGGAGTTGCCGAACGGATTCTGTTATTATGCAGCTGGACATGTGCACGAACGGTTTGTGGGCAAATTCAAAGATGGCATTTTAGTTTATAGCGGCTGCATAGAAACTGTTGGATACGACGAAGCCAAATATCCCAAGGGTTTCTTCCATGTAAAGGTTAACGAGAAAGGCGAAGCTGCTCCAGAACCAATAGATCTTTCGTCCCCCCGGAGATTTGTGCTTGCCGAACAAGATTTCACAGGCATGTCTTCCGCCAAGATAACTGAATTAGCCATTCAAATGGTAAGAGAAGCTGACGAAGAAGGTGCAGTAGTGATTCCAGTATTGAAGGGAACCCTGCCAGCTGAAGCCAACCGCACAGAAATCGACATTGCAAAAATTCGTTGCGCAGGCGAAAAAGCTTTGCTTGTTCACCCAATTATTTTACTCAAAGAAACTTCAGTTTCAGATGAAATCGTGCGGACCATATTTGAAAGCGGATTTAAGGATCTTAAAACTAAGGCATTTGAGTATTTCCAGCAGATCTTTGCAGACCGGTATGGCAAGGAAGAAGCAGAAAAAAACTCCAAAGCAGCTCTTAACCTAATTGAGCCCTTAATTCGGAAGCAGGATGAAAAAGTCAAGCAAGTCATCGAGGATCTTGCGAAATGAAAATAGAAATTGTTCAGCTGGAAAACATCCGTAGTCACACTAAATCCACAGTACCTTTCACTCGCGGATTCAATTGTTTAGTTGGCGGTGTAGGCTGCGGCAAATCTAGCGTAATGTACGCGGTTGATTTTGCATTGTTCGGTGACACAATTGGCAGTAAGAGCTTCGAATATCTCATGAGGGAAAACGCTGACTGGTGCAGGGTTACTGTGCAGTTTACTCAAAACGGCAAAACCTACAAGTTGATCCGTGGATTAAAACGTAAGGGCAAGAGCATCAACCAAGACTTTGAACAACTCAAACTTTTCGAGGATGACAAGTTGGTGGCAAGCATGAAAGCAGAAGCCATCTCTGAACAGTTTAAAGCAATCACAGGTCTTGACAGGGACCTTTACCGTGAAATTGTCTGGTTTAGGCAGGAACACCTCAAGGATCTTTTGGATGCCAAACCACGGGATAGGCAAACACGTTTGGATGAATTATTCGGTTTATCAGACTATGAGGTCGCTTGGAATAATATTGGTCCGTTTAAACGAGACTATGAGAACGAGTTGTCGTACTTTCAAAAAGACGCCGATGTAAATGGCTTAGAAAAACTCAGCAACGAATACAACAGAGCAAGCGAAGAATTCACTCTTCTGGAGATGGAACTGGAGAATTCAACGCAGAAGTTGGCTGTTGCAAAAAGAGCATTAGATGAAGCAAATTCCCAGCTTAAACAATTGGAAGAAAAGAAAATCGCTATAGAAGAACTAAAACGTAAAGAAGCAAAACTCAACGCTAACATTCAAAACATGATGACAACATTGGAGTCGCTTAGTCAACGCATAGAAGGCAAAAAAACCATTGTCAACAACCTACATCAACGTCAAATCTCTCTTGATTCGCAGATAAAGATGTGCTGGGGTAAGTTGCAGCAGGCAGGGTTACAAGATAATTTGACACTCGAACAGTTGAGTTCTTGTTTGGCTGGGTTTGACGATAAAATAAGCACTTTGAAAGCCGAACAAGAAGCCACTTCAAGAATCATGCAAACTGACAAGAAAAGAGCTGGTGACTTATCTCAGGAAAGTAAGTGTCCGCTCTGCATTCAACCATTAACAGGCGAATACAAGACGGATTTAATGCAGAGGATACATCAAGAGAATATTGAGCGGGAAAAAACCATTAACCAACTCAGGATCCAAGTTGCTGACCTGCAAAAAACCAAGACAGTTGCTTCCGAAGCCACCACAAACCTTCAGACATTCGTTACACGCGAAGCCGACTTGAAGACAAGAATCAGCGAGGAAGAAAACAACCTAAAAAACCTCTCAATTGAATTTGAAGAGAAACAGAAACTAGAAGTCGACTTGCAATCACAGCTGGAGATGCTTTTGTTTGAAATAGGCAAATTCAATCTCCAAAACGTCGAGGAAGCACGGGTTCAAAGAGAACGCGTATTTAGACAATATTATATTTTAGAGTCGGATTTACGAACCAAAGAGAACCGAAAAAAAGACTTAGCTCAACGCCTAGATGACACCAAAGAACGCATCAACCTTGCTCAAGAAAAACTGGAGCGCATGGAGAAAATCCGCAAAACCATCGAAGTTCTCGGCGCAATCCGCGATGCTTACCGCAGCATTCAACCCAAACTTCGAAGCGAATTTGTTAAGTTACTGCGCAACTTTGTACAGCAAGTACTTGATGCCTTAGTTGGCGGCGAAACACCAATGCTCAACGTGGTAATCGATGAGACCTACACGCCTTACGTGAAAAGTGAGACAGGCGTGGACCGCGAAGTCAGCAATCTTTCGGGTGGAGAAAGAACGTTGTTGGCGTTTGCTTACCGTTTAGGGTTGGGACAGTTGATTATGCAGTCAAGAACTGGCCACGGCTTGGGTATGCTCATGCTTGATGAACCTACAGAGAACTTGGGCAGCGAAGACGGAAGCATAGAGAGGTTAGCCGAAGCCATTAGCCGATTCAAAGCCATCGAACAAATCATCGCAGTTACTCACTCCGAGGCTTTCGCGGCTAAAGCAGACCATGTTATTACTCTTGAGAAGGAAGCTGGAGTCAGCAAAATATCAATCGAACGTTAAAGTCAGTGAAAAGAAAAATTTCATAATTCCTCGTAAAATAGAGTACTTTTATGGTTCTATCGCAATTTCAGATGTTTTATCGCTTACAAAAACTTATTTGGATTTTTCAGGGGCAAAGGTAACGGTTTCATATAGAACTAGTAATACTAAAATATGCAGAGTTAACACTATCTATGAATGCATATTCCCGATGGAATTCTTAACCCATACGCATGCATAGTCATGTTTGGTATATCACTATTTTTTTTGACATGGGCTTGGAAAACAGCAAAACGCAACATGTCACGGGTTTTCATCCCGCTCGCNGCGATAATAAGCGCAGTCATCCTTATTGTTCAGATGGTNGAGTTTCCTGTGGCAGGAGGAGGAAGTACGTGGCATATAATGGGAGGNACNNTGGTCACAATGATTCTTGGACCCAGCGGGGCGATAATCAGCTCAACCTTAGTATTGATTATTCAAGCCTTAGCATTTGGAGATGGAGGAATTACCAGTTTTGGAGCGAATGTCTTCAATATGGCTGTAATTGGTGCTTTTTCCTTTTTCGTTGTAAGATTTATTTTAAACGGGAGTTCAAGCAGGAAGCGACTCGGGGTAGCCCTATTCATAGCTGCATGGTTGTCAAATATACTGACTGCTTTGGCGGTAGGAATAGAAATTGGTGTTGCTCCAATGGTAGGAACACTTGGAGGCATCACAGTAACTGTGCCCACAATGCTGTTTTGGTATGTTCCATCTGGATTGGCTGAAGCAATGTTCACTATCCCAATAGTTCTATCGCTCTCGCGAGTTAGCCCTACAAAACTGTATGGTTTAAGCATGCTTTTTTATTCGAAAAAACAAGAAAATTCAAGCGAAAAGTAATTGGCTAAACCAAAGCATACACGATAATAACAATTCCAAAAACTATACTTGCTAACCCCGTTAAGGCTTTAATTATATTATGCACTCTCTCCAGATTCGATGCCGTATAAGCCATCACAGAACCAACCAAACAGGCGATACCAACCATGCCCAAAATTACACCCACTCCAAAAAGCAAAATGAAAAACAAACCTGTCTCAACCGAATTTACCGTAGACAATGTTACTAACATTAAAGCGGCGCTGCCTCCGAGTCCCTGTATAGCCCCTGTTAACGCTGATTTATGCAGATGAGCATGCCCATGGTGGTTATCGATGGCGTGATTTTGAGATTGAGAATGCGGATGCGAGTGCGGATGGAAATGGGTGTGTTCATGGATAATTTGGTTACTTCGGATTCTTTTTGCTATTAACGGCTTGAGAACAAGCACCCCTAGAATAATTAACAACACTCCAGCGGCGCAATCGAACAGTTTGAGGACAGATTGAGGAATTACAACGCTAAGGGTGAGGACAAGCAATCCGATTATGAACAGCACCGTTGAATGCCCAATCCCCCATAGTGTTGCTGAAGTGATGGATTTGCGCAGGCTTTTGTTGTTACATAATAATGTGGATACTGCGACAACATGGTCAGGGTCGAGAGAATGAGCTAAGCCCAAACCTAATCCCGTCAGAAGGATGAAGATTATCGACAGATCCATAGATATGCCTACCATTTAGGCAAATAGTAATACTTTTCTATCCTAAGAGGACAAGGCAAACACGAAACAATCAAGAAATCTTTGAGCTAGCTCCGTTGACAATCGCCTTAAAAACATATTTCGTAAATGGGCCTAACTGGGCTTCGTCTTCGGGTTTTGCTTTATTTAAGGAAAATTCTGGAAAATCATTCTCGGAATACTTTAAGACAGACTTAACAATTCCGTCAAACGCAGTCTGATCCACTATGTTGGGTGTCTTTTTGGGGATTAGACCTTTTGCTAAGTCTTCATCGAGCCTAAGAGATGCTATAACAAGCGGCGCAATTCTTGGGTCTGAAAGAATCAATTCCAGTCGTTTCTGAAGTTTCATATGCTCAGGGCTTTGAATCTTTATCTTTCCCTCAGAAACCTGTGACACGATAGTTTCGATCGATAAACATCTGTCAGCCAACCTATCAACTAGAGGTCGGTTTGGAACAATATTCTCTTGTTTAAAAATAGCTGTTTTCACACCTTCCCTTACACATTTCCCAATTAGTTCGCCGATATTTGTGAAGGTACCAGCATACTGTATTTGTTTGCCTCTTTTGGTGCAGCCTACCACTACGCTATCCGTTAACGTCCCTGTGGCAAGGTCGCCTGAGAAGCGACTCCTAATGTCCAATTCGCGAATGGCAACAGTTTTTGCTTCAGTGCCTGTCTTAACTACCTCAACCATGCTGCCATCCGTTAAATTTCCATCAACTATTATTATGATGTTTATTGTGCCGATTTTTTGGAGTTGACTACTTTTGGAAGCAGCTGGTTCACCGGCGGTAACTGCTACGGTTGCTCCGGCTGTCACAAAAACTGTGAGGGTTACGCCATCATACTTTTCAGTGGATACAATCGCATTTTTCATTTTGGCAGCAGTCATTAGCCCGACCACTTTGTCCCTTGGAAGTTGTAGTTGGTTTGCTACGTTAATTAAGAAATTTTCGGGACCACTCCAGTGCATGTCGTTCATGTCGCTTCCAGAGCCTTCAGGAACTTGAACGTTAATTATTCCATTCGCCTCAACCAACCCCCCATTCAAAAGAGCAGAACTTAGTATCTTCAAAGGAGTTTCGGACCGAATAACAAGGGTTTGATTTTTGATTTCAGCATTAATGTTTTCGATTCCTGTATTCAATTTCATCTGATAGCCCTGCACTAGATTTTGAATCAAGTTAATTTTTTTGGTTATATAAGGTTAGCTTAGATTATTCAATTAAGAGCAAAGCAAAGGTGTCAGGATTCTTGTTAAAGGGCAAAGTAAATTTCAAGCCAGCTTTTTCCGCAGTTGCCTTCACATTGACTCCTACGCCTTCTTCTGAATACCTTTTAATGGTGGGATGGATGCAGATTCCTTTTTCCACGTTACATTTTTCACACAACTGACACGTCCCAGAAACCAGACCCACGGCAAGAAGATGACCTTCTTTAGCTGCCATTTTCTCGAGTTCGTGGACAATTTCCAAAATCTTTTTCATCTCATCTTTCCAAGCAGACCAAAACTTTTCCACTTTTACCTTCATCTCTTGAGGAAGAGAGGGATCATCTGTTCTTGAGAGATATTTTATTAATTCCGAGTCTCCTTCGGCTTGCGTCCTAAATTTCATAAACAAGGCATGACGGTACTCGCTGACTATTTTTCTAAATTCCTCAGGCGTTGGAGCATAAGGGGGGCATGCTAAAGTTTTACCATATTTTTCGCAGCCTAATTTACATTTAAAAACAACGCGGTCTTCGATAACAATTTTTTCCACAGAAATTATTTTCGCTTCTACAGCGCCCATTTTTACCGCTTGTTTTCTAAGAAAATCAAGCGATTCAATTTTTTCAGTTTTTGTCATATTTGTCCGCCACTCAAATTATAAACTTCGATCAATGATGTTGCGTTTGTTAATGCTTGCTGGTTCTCAGCAGGGTTTTTTCATCGCGATGAAAACTAACTTGTCTCCTTTTGGTCTGCTGTTTGAATATTTGCTTTTGGGGTATCTTTCATGTGACCCGGAATCTCCTCTTGGCGTTTAAGTAGTTCCATTTTGGCATGGGTTGCGTTAACCAGTGTGGGTAGCCGCGAGGGATGTTTGATGAATATTGCCCCTGCCTTCTTTAGTTCAACCATCAGGGCCGTGGCTTTGCCGCCCGTAAAATCCCGACTTTCTATGGGTACCTCATCGATTACGTAGGTTCGTACCCCCCGTTTAACGGCGTCAAGCGCAGTTTCTAGATTAGAGAGATTTCCGTAACCAAAAGGAACAGAAGTCACTACGATAATAGCTGATTTACTCATCATTTCCGAAAGCAAACGTTGTGACTGTTCGGTTATGGGTGAAAAAGGTGCCTCACTTACCGTTGGAATCTTCAGAAGCTCGGCAGTCTCATAATCTGTGTCCAGCATATTCAATACACCAGCTGTCACTTCATATCCCTCATCCACCAGTGCCTTCATCACAACTGTTCCAGTACCTGCTCCTCCAATAATATGGATAGCACAGTTACGTGGCGTCGACAACTTCTGTGGAGTAAGTGGAATAACGAAAAGCGAATTGGTAACTAGACTTTTCTTGACAATTGCGTCAACATGGAAGACAGCCTTTATGTTTTCACTGGTTAAAACATTCTCGACAGGTCCTGCAGCAAAAATTTTCGCGCCTTTAAGAAGTAAGAGCGAACTGCAGTAGCGCGCCGCCAAATTCAGATCGTGGATAACAGCTAAAACAATCAAATGCTCCTTGACGCATAATTCCTTTACAAGATCCATGATTTCAAGTTGGTTAATCATGTCTAGATGCGTGAGGGGTTCGTCGAGCAACAGAACTTTGGGTTCCTGCGCGAGGGCACGGGCGATAACGACCCTTTGTTTTTCCCCTCCGCTTAATTCGTTTATGGGTCTGTCAGCTAGATGCCATGTGTTTGTTCGATTCATAGCTTTCCTGACGATGTTTAAGTCTGTTTCTGATTCCATCTGGAACCTTTTCATGTGTGGGTTCCGACCCATCAAAACGATGTCTAAAGCTGTGAAGCTGAAGCCTATGTTGCTTTCCTGTGGGACAATAGCCATTTGTTTTGCAAGGTCCATACTCTTAATGCTGTAAACATCAGTATCCAAGAGTATAGTTCCTGTGTAAGGTTTGAGCGTTCGACTAATACTTTTCAGAAGGGTGGTTTTTCCTGAGCCATTTGGCCCGACAATACCAACGAAATCCCCTTCGTTAAATGTAAAGTTGACATTTTCCAAGATCTTCACTGAGCCATAGCGACACTCGACTCCATCGACGCTAAGTAACACCATGTTCCATCAGCCATCCTACAGTGAGTAACTTGTTTTTCTTTTCCTAAGCAGATAGATAAAGAATGGGGTTCCAGCTAAGGCTGTTATAACGCCAACCGGCAACTCAGAAGCCCCAGTTGCTACACGAGCAACAGAATCACATAACACAAGGAATATAGCGCCAACTATCGCAGAAGTTGGCAAAAGAATACGATGGTCAGGTCCGATGACAAGCCGTGTCATGTGAGGAATAATAAGACCCACGAATCCGATAACTCCACTTATAGAAACAACTGCGCCAGTTATCAAAGAACCTATGAGTAGAAGTATTTGCCGTACCTTTTCCGTGTTAACTCCCAAGTGTTGAGCTGTGTCGTCACCCATCGAAAGCATGTTGAGATCTTTAGTAAAGAAATATGCAAGAACAGTTCCTACCATCACGAATGGAAAAACAACATAAATATGAGTCCACGTTATGTTTGTGAACCCACCAGCTATCCAGGCAACGATACCTATTAGCGCCTTGCCTGAACGCAACTCGAATACCGTTTGTAATGCTAAAATGAATATGTTAACAACTATTCCCGACAACAGAAGCGTGGTTATCGGCACTTTGTTTCCGACGCGTGACATGAAGTAAACAAGAAAAACCGTTAAGACAGCTCCCAAGAAAGCAACTACTTGGAAAAATCCAAGTCCAAAGAAATTAAGAACCAGGGAACCAGCGTATAATATAGCTAAAGTATAGGCAAAAGAGGCCCCCGCTGAAGCACCAAGAAGGTAGGAATCAGCCATCGGATTTCTGAAAACACCTTGATACATGACTCCAGCCGCGGCTAAACCAGCGCCAACTAGAGCACCTGCAAGGATACGGGGTAGACGAATTTGAAGAATTATCGCTTCATTCACACCCGAAATTGATGAAGAGTCAATATAATGGTTTAGAAAAGGAATTTGTTTGCCTAATATAGTGAGAATATCTGAGAAGTTGATGGGTGCGAAGCCTATATTCAGACAAAGAATCACAACAATTACAAGCGTGACGACCAATAGTAAAAAGATAAGCTTCCATCTGGAGGAACGTTTTGAATATTTCTCTTTTACTTTATCGGTTGTCATATATTAACACAAAAAAAGGGTTGGGGAAGTTAAAAAAGGTCTGGGTAAAATGCTTTGGCAGCTGCTGCAATTTGTTCGGCGATCCGTGGTCCTGCTTCAGCAAAGAGATCTCCGTTGACGACGATTACGCGGTTGTTTTGTATTGCACTAATTGAGCTCCAACCTGGTCTTGCTTCAACATCGCTTACGCTTCCATAGAAGGGTGCTTCACCCACATTTGCCATGTCAGTGGGCAGCAGTATTACATCTGGATTCTTTTGGACAATTGTTTCAGAGCTAACGGTGGGATACTGTTGAGTTTCGTTTTCGAAGATGTTAATTCCTCCTGCTTTTGAAATTACGTCATTGATGAATGAGGTCCCACCAGCTGACATGAGTGGCGGAGTCCATACTTCATAGTAGACTTTTGGTTTGGCTAAGTTAGCAGCTGTTATCTTAGCTTCTATGGTGTTAATTTGGCTGGTTAATGAATTTATCAATGTTGTCGCATTTTGGTCGGCGCCTGTTGCTTTGCCAACCATGGATATGTCAGTAAACACGCCGTTGACGTCATTGGGATTAAGTACCAATACATTGTATCCCAAGTTTCTTAGCGTGACGACATCTGGGTCGTTAAGTGTTGTTGCAAGAATAAGATCTGGGTTAAGTGAAGCGATTGTTTCTTTGTTGGGTGTGGATACGCCTCCGATGCTTGTCATGTTACCGGCGGCAATCCAAGCGGAGAAGTTGTATGGGTAATGGTCGTAGTCGGTTACTCCGACGACTTTGTCACCTATTCCTATGGCGAAAGCTATTTGGGTGTTACTTGGAGCAAGAGAAACAATTCTCTGGGGAACTGAAGTTAAATTGGTNGTGTAACCCTCGTCATCAACGACTGAAACGTTCTTTTGGGTACCCGTATTGTTCGAGCCGGCGTAGTAGTTGGTATAGATAAAAGCGGCAGAAACTATGACAACGATTATCAATATTGTAGCGATGTAAATCGAAATTTTTTTGTTCATGTTTTTCTTTAAACCCCTTATATCTGGATGGATTATCCAGCCTAATATATAAAGTTTGATAAAATATAACAAAGGAAGCCAAACCACAAAAAGTGATACCTTTTACCCTTCAGAAAGCCTCTTGAATTGTTGTTGTATCAATACAGCCACTTACGTTTAAGAAGGCAATCGTTAACTAAACAAACAGCATAAATTGATTATTTTTTAGCTGCAGGGAGGTGGATTTGTGGAAACAACAGACAAAGCAGGCAAAGTTAAGTTTACTTTTGAAATGGAATTAAACCAACCCGTAATGGAACTGATTA
>JGI20214J51650_10003340_pt1 | contig 10064 bp, 10 predicted proteins | sample WetSurMetagenome_FD_51650 | JGI IMG/M metagenome (IMG submission 51650)
CATATATGTTAAGTAATTATTAATTTTCCCGGATGAGCGGATTCGTTTTCTTCAAATAAAATCGAATAAGTCATAACCCTTCGGATCATTAACGAAGTATAATCGGGATGTAGAAAATTCCGGTATTTGTTAAGTCTAAAGGATTCAACAACTATTCGTGGCCGTTTTTATTATTGGGTCATGGCGGCTTTTAAAAGGCTTTTGGCGGGTCATATGTTGTTTCCATCTCCTGAACCGATTACTCTCAGGATGGCACCCTTTCAAGCGGCATGTTTTCTATACTGGCGTTAAGCAACGATTCAAGGCCAGGTCACTCCGATGCATCCAGAATCTCGATACCAACAATATGGCCTGCTTTATCAAGGTCCACAGTAACACCCTCTTCTACATCCATGTTATCGTCTGGTTTACGTCGCGTAAGCGGATGTAGAGGGCATCTGATTTTTTATCGTATTCAATTTTCATATAGCCTCCGGGAACCGTTTCCTCTTTACTCGCTCCTTCTCGGTCTGTACTGTATGGCCTCGGCTACATGGTGTGTTTTTATTATTTCTGAACCTTCCAGGTCGGCGATGGTGCGTCCCAGCTTGAGAACGCGGTGAAAGCCGCGGGCGGAGAGGTAAAGCTGCTTCATAGCGGCTTTCAGCAGACTTTTGGCGGAATCTTCTACCTCACAGAATTTCCTTACCTCGATAGTTGTCATCTCCGCATTACAGACCAATTTAGTACCCTTAAAACGTTTCAATTGAAGCTCGCGGGCGGCCTCGACCCGTTCCCGAATATTCTGTGACGGTTCGCTTAAGCGGTCGTCCGCCAGTTTTTCATAATCGACATGAGGCACTTCGATGAACATATCTACCCTATCGATGAACGGTCCGCTGATGCGTTTTTGATAGCGTGCAACGGTACCCGGGGAACAGGTGCACTGGCGTACCGGATCACCGTAATAACCACATGGACACGGGTTCATAGCTCCCACCATCTGGAAATTGGCTGGAAACGTGACGGTTCCCTGTGCCCGGCTTATGGTTACCACTTTGTCTTCCAGGGGCTGGCGTAGCACCTCCAGCAAGCCCTGGTTGAACTCCGGTAACTCGTCAAGGAATAAAACACCGCGGTGACTGAGACTGATCTCGCCGGGACGCGGCTGAGCCCCTCCGCCAACCAGTCCGGCATTAGATATCGTGTAATGCGGGGAACGGAACGGCCGCTGCCTGATCAGTGAGGTATTCGGGGGCAGCATGCCGCTGATACTGTATATTTTGGTTACCTCGATAGCCTCCTCATTGGTCATACGCGGCAAAATGGAAGGCAGGGAGCGGGCCAGCAATGTTTTACCGGCTCCCGGTGGTCCGGACATGACGATATTGTGGGCTCCGGCAGCGGCAACTTCAAGTGCTCGTTTGGCGTGTTCCTGTCCCTTGATATTGGACATGTCAATCATTGTATAGGAAGCCGTATTTTCAACCGGCTCGGTGTCAATTTTGTACTCCGGTGCTGGAATTTCACCGCGTAAAAAGCTCATCAGCTGTGACAAAGATGTCATCGGGATGATTTTTGTTCCGGTAACCATCGAGGCTTCGCGAGCGTCACTGGCGGGTACGATGATATCAGTATAGCCCTGTTGGAATGCCACGGCGACCATCGGCAGTATGCCATAGGTATGTTTAATGGTGCCGTCCATGGAAAGCTCCCCCAGGAAGACCTTTCGGGAAACATCGGATTCCACCTGCCCGGAGCTCAATAAGATGGCTACGGCGATAGGCAGGTCGTAGGCGGGACCGGCTTTTTTTAAATTGGCCGGTGCCAGGTTGGCCACTATGCGTTTCATAGGGAAAAAACCGCCGGAGTTACGAACGGCAGCCCGCGCCCGTTCTCTGGCTTCAGAAATAGCTGCATCCGGCAGCCCGACAATACCGAAATAAGGCAGTCCCGAAGCGATATCTACTTCAACCTCCACCATGACGCCTTCCAGTCCCACAATGGCACAGCTCATTACTTTAGATAACATAGTTTGCTATCAACTATAGCGCATTATGACCGAAATGTATATAAATTACTGTTATAGCATTTAATATAATACCTCAATAATATGTCATATATTACTATGTTAAACAATAAGATTGATTAATCCGAAAATAACATATACTATATAATAATAAAGTCATAACAAGACATTAAGACATATTTATATCGTCTAATTGATTAATGTTATGGCCGCTCATTTTAACCGAAAATTATTGCTATTATTATAAACAGAAGAAAATTATCCATGACATCTGTCATCTCTGGAAGTGACAGGTAGCATTGGAGAAGTTCGGATTTGATGACTTTTAGCACTGTTTTGTAGTCTGTTGTCTGAGGTAAATTATTTATATTAAATTATTGCTAAATAAGGGAACTACAAATTCCTGTGAATTCATGGATAATAAAATGACGGCTCTGGCAGTGTTCTACGTGGCGTGTTATAATAGCTCCCAAAGGGCAGCATGTTGACAGCAAAGTCAATGAGAATAAAGCTAACTCTCTTAAATGTATTCTAAATCCTTGTAAGGGGTGAGTTCGATGAAAAACAAAGTTTTTAATGTGTTGTTTGCATTGGCATTGTTGCTTGGATTGAGCATGATCCTGGTAGTCCCGGCAGCGGCACAGTCACCGGAGGATACTACCCAGACAACTGTTACTATAACTACAACCGGTTCGGCTGTAACTACCACTACCACTGTTCCGACAACCTTCACCGTCACGAGCACCACACAAATTACAGAAACTTCAGGTAGTGTCGGCGTAATCTCCGGTGTTGTCGGCGGTCTGGTCGTAATTGTAGTGATTGTCTATTTTGTTGTCAGGGCGGGAGCCAGACGCAGATAAAGATCGATTAAAAAACACACTCTCTGCCGCCAGGCAGTACGCTTGAAACTGGCGGCAGAGGTGCAATTCATACAGGGTTTTTCAGCTATAACATATTACCGGTTACTTGACCGGATCTTCCTCTATGAAGGGGCCGATACGCGGTTTTACTATCTTACCTTTCTTTTCCGCTTCCGTGACTGCCCTGGCTTCAGCCTTGGCTCCCTCCCAGTAAAGTCCGTCATGAGGGGACTCTTCTACGGCAGTGGTGTACATCTCGGTCGCGAAGCTCCCGCGAAGTTCTTTGGCTATGTCTTCTCTCCATGGCAGACGGAGTTGCTGAACGGTCATCCGGCGGGTTAGGCGGTTGCCGGAATGCATGATCAGGTCNGCGATTTCCCAGGCACGCTTATAGCAAGNTTCGGTGTCGGGCAGAATCTCATTGACCATACCCATTGCCAGAGCCTTGCGGGCGGTGATGATCTCTCCGGTCAATTCAGCATACGCAAAACGTTTGCGGCCCATGAGTGATCTCCATGGAATCTGAATGCCGTCTCCCGGCATCATATTAAGACGGAAATGCATATCGGTTGTCCATGCGTTCTCGGTGCAGAGGGTGATATCGCAGAGCAGAAACAGGTCGCTGTGGAAAGAGCCGCCGTTCCAGACTCCAATACTCGGGACTTCGAGACCGAAGATCTGACCTTCGATATCGTGAGTACCATCGTAATACTGGTGATCGTAGAGGGTCCAGAGATTTTCCTTCTCGGGCATGGGCTTGAAAGGTTTAGTGGTATCTCTATAACTGTCGCATGGGCCAATACCGCTGAAAAAGTCCTTGCCGGTGCCGCCGAAGATGATAACCTCATTGTCGCGATCGTTGCCAGCCCAGTTGAAGAACTGGTGGATGGCAGCATGAGGGGTGGTACCCCATCTCAAACCATTGCCGTCAGTATGCAGTCTGGCCTCAAGGATGCCGCGCTCGCGCTTCATCATAAATACTTTCTCGAGCTCTTTGGAATACTCCCCATACGGCTTCTCTTTAGGTAAAATCCAGTTTGATTCAGGCATTACGGGTCTTTTGCCGGCGTCAGTCTCGGCGAATGTTACAACGCGCTCTTTGATCTCTTCAGCTTTCTTCGATCCCATTACTTCGTGTGCATACTTCTGAGCCATCTATTAATATCCTCCTGTTAATTGATATAAATACGGCAACGATTAGAAGCTGCCGGTATTTTATTGCTTTATATCCAATTTCTACCATTATACTGGTATCAAAATAAAAGTCAATATTACAGCTAATATCTATTTGATTTAGCTCCACTATGTAGATAAAAGAAAGTAAAGTGTATCAGGTGTTTGTCAGTATACCTGATAATAATTCGCATGTTCGTCCAGCAGTAAACGAAGCAGGATCGATATCTGTTGATAATTATAAATTGGTTTCAGTGATTGGCTTGTAATCAAGAATTCTATTATTTAAATTCTAAGGAATTAGAAATAGCCGGACCCGAATTATTTAAAGACTCCATTTCATAACAACGCCAGCACAGGACTTCACAATTATCGAGTGTGAAAGCACCTGCGGGATCAATTTGGAAGGTCTCCCAGCCACCCTGACTGTTACTGCCTCTTTTATTCCACACTAGAAATTTTGCACATGGAATATAGTGATGACTATGATTTCGTTTATTACATTCACATTGGGTTCCCGATCGTTCCCAGGCTTGTTTAACTATATCATCGGAAAATGCCATGAGATACCTTCCTTTGACCATACATCTTTTATTGAATATACTCTAGGTCTATTTGATCGTAGCTGTCAAATTATTAACGAGCTTGTTCTATCAGCATCCGAATAGATTACGGCAGTTCTTTACTGCAGAATGTCCGTATGAAAAGTATTGGTAAAGGGATAGAGGTAACAAAAGCTTGTTTGGTTTTCCCCAGTGCTTGAAACATCATAGATCCGATAGCTACAAATCCTGTAAAGAAATGGATAAGAAAGCAGTCTTATTTGAGCTACCATACGTTCTTATGTACCATAGTTTTTTCAAAAGTGTCTTTGGCCGGTTTGGTTTCTAAGGGATATCCGAAGGGAATTATGCAGAGAGGAATTATGTTTTCGGGCAGGTTGAATAACTTTTTTGCTCCTTCTACCCTGGTTTCCAGTGGAAACACACCTAACCAAACGCCGCCAAGGCCTCTGGCATGTATCGCCAGCAGCAGGTTTTCTGCGGCAGCGGAGCAGTCCTGTACCCAGAAACCGCCGATTTTTCCCGCGGTACTGTTTCCGCAAACGACAATAGCCTGCGGAGCATCCGGCATCATGCTCGCGTATGGGTGGAAATCGGGCACATGTTCCAGTATTTTGCGGTCGTCAACCACAATAAAATGCCAGGGGCGTTCATTACCGGCGGTAGGCGCACTCATCGCTGCTTTTAACAACTCATCGATTGTTTTCGCCTGTACCGGTTCTTTTGAATATTTACGTATACTCCTGCGTGTTAATATGGCTTCTATCGCTTCCATAAATAGTCTCCTTCAATAATAACTCTATCGCAACACATTAATTGAAAATTATAACTTGCTAAATGCTACTTGTTAAGTATATACGGTGCGGAATGAATAATTCCATCTTTATGATTATGTGTGAACAGGCACGTCAACTCACTCACTCGCATCCGAATTCCACTTATTTATCTAACTTTGCTATAATGTCTAGAGCACGGGGCGTAGCGCAGCTGGTTTAGCGCGCATGGTTTGGGACCATGAGGTCGGCAGTTCAAATCTGCCCGCCCCGACCACATTCACTAAACTTCATATTAGACCGGCCTCTAATTTGTCATATATCTGACTCGTCTCCCTCGTATCAGGAATCAAAATGAGTATATTTACGTATATTTGTGTTATATGAAACGTATTATCATACATTTGGGTATATCTCCTGATGGGAGGCACAGATGTCTTTAACTATTAATGAGGTGACTTATTACAGAACGGCTGAAGTCTGTAAAATGATCGGGATCAGCAGGAGTACTCTTTTCCGCTGGCTGAAAAAAGTAGTGTTTACTGATGTGGAACGTCGTGATAGCAGAGGGTGGAGATTGTTTACCCAGGGTGATATTGATAAGCTTAAATCGGAAATATATAGAGTTAACCTAGTTAAACGAAAGGTACGAACTNGATAAATTAAAATAAAATCTGAATTACATACGTGTCTCCTCTTGAGAACTATTTGGAAGATTGCTGCGAATGAAAAGAAGTTCTACCGGCAAGGTTGAATACTAATTATCTCTCGGCAAGTTAATGTGCAATAACGCCTTTATTATATGTACAAATTTTAATAATATTTGTATTATATCTTTAATAGTTCACTTGTCAATATATTAAATAAAAGACACATTGACATCATATTTCATTATAATTATAATTAGAGCCATGCTTGATAAACTCAGCTTCCAGGTGATGCTGGAATTATGTCGCAACGGACGTGCCAGTAACGCTAAAATAGCTCAGACTCTTGGTATCAGCGAACTCACCGTTGCAAAAAAAATAAATACCATGATCGCCAATGACGTATTCGCTATAAAAGCGATCCCAAACCCTTTGAAAATGGGGTACCAGGCATCAGCCGTTATAGGTTTGAAAGTCGATCTCAAGCACATAGATGATATTTGTGTTCAGCTAGCTGACAATATTCACATTAATCTGGTGGTAACCTGTTTTGGGCGTTTTGATATTTTGCTTCTCGTTTATTTCCGCGAATGGCAAGTGCTTCAATCGTTTATTAAGGAAGAGCTGCCTGGTGTTAATGGCATCAATCATATTGATACATATTTAATTTCTGAATCTAAAAAACGGTACCGTGATAAAAAAACCGGTGACACGATTAGCGATAAACCTGTGGAACTGGATGAGATAGACCAGTTACTGATAAAAGAATTGATGCGAGAGGGTAACCCCAATTATACCGACCTCGCAAATAAATTCTCTATCAGCGTTTCAACTATATCGCGCAGAATTGCAAATTTGTTAAAGGCGGAAGTCATTGAAATACTGGCAATTCCGAACCCTTCTAAACTTGGTTATTCCGCCAGTGCTTTTGCTTTGTTACGCGTAGACCTGAGCAAAGCGAACCAAATATGTGAAAAGCTGTCTTCCTATCCTGAAGTCCACACTGTTCTGACCTTGATGAATGATTATGATATTTTATTTGGTGTAAACTCTACCGACCTTGAGGCTTTGTACTACTTTTTTAAAAGTAAGATCGCTAAAATTGAAGGAATAGTAAGTACGGAATCCCTAATCCGCGGGTATTTCCTGTACTTCAGCAGCGATGCCATGTTTTTACCCTCGTGGGCTGAACAGGCTTCTGCTTCCCGAAAATCAAAATAGTTACCCGGACTCACGTTAAAGTGAAATTATAACGCTTTGAAGTTGTATTACGAGCGCTCGAAAAAGAAAATGCATAGTGCTTGTTGAAGACATTATTTCAATCGGATGATACTTTAAGGAGAACCTCAAATATGTCAGAGAACTTACCTGAAAGCGTGATACCTGCGACGCAAGTCATCGGTAAGCGGATAGGATATGGAATACAGAAGAAGGAAGATTAATAAAGGATAAAGAGAATCAAATGATAACTAGAATTAATCATGTCGGTATGGTAGTTAAAAACATCGATGAGACTTTGAAAATGTTATCAGCTCTATTCGGAGCTAAAGAAATCGGTAGAAAAGCCTTTCCGGAGTTGGGACAGACCTCATGTCTTGTTGCCATCGGCGATTCGAAATATGAATTGATGGAACCGATCGGCAGCGAGGGTGTGGTGCCGAAATTTCTGGAAAAGAACGGTGAGGGCTTTCACCATGTATCATTATTATCCGATGACCTGGCTGCCGACTGTACGAATTTTGAAAAGAACGGAGCCCGAATATTAACCAGGGGGGATAAAATGGCCTTTTTGCATCCTAAAACTACCGGCGGTATTCTTTATGAGATTGCCGAAGAGTAGTATTGTTATTGTTGAAGTAATACCTGGTACAGAAAATATTATTTAAGGAGATATTATGGAAGAGCTAAAAGATTATTTGCTGGAGGATTACAAGGATACTTATACATACACTAATAAGCTATGGAAAAACGGTTTAAGCTCATTCCCTCCGCTTATTGTCACCTGTGCCATAACCGGAGGTAATGCCGGCAAAGAGGTCAATATGAATTTGCCGGAATCAATGGAAGAGCAGGTCCAGCAGACCTACGATGCCTACAAGGCCGGAGCCAGTATGGTACACATTCACCGCCGGGACCCAAATAATCCGGCCAATATGACGCAGAAATGGGAAGAATACCGGGAAGTCAATATCAAGATTAGAGAGAAATGCCCCGATATCATCATTAACGACACCGCTGCCGGTGGGCGTATAAAGGTGGGTGATGGTACCTGGTCACCACTGCTTACTACCTCGGTATTGTCCGATCCGGAAATATGCAGTCTGGATATTTCTAATTACTGCTCTCTGATGAATCTTCCCAAGAGGGAACCACCTCTTTTCGGGAGAGATGAAGCGTTTATAAGAGAAATGTCTTATGCCATTACCCAGTCTGAGGTTGTTAAAGTCGTGGATCTGATGAAAGAACATGGCGTTAAGCCCGAGTTTGAATGCTTCGAGATCGGCGATATTCATTATGTCAACAGGCTGGTACAGGGCGGATATAAGGACCTGCACGGCGGCCCGAATCTGATCCAGTTCGTTTTTACCAGCGGTAGCAACTGGCCTACCGCCCAGTTTTTAGACATGGTGGTAAACGCCGTTCCGAAAGGTTGTATCCTTGGGATTATTGCCCCCGGGGCCATGCAATTCCCGGTACTGGCGATGGCCATTTGCCGCGGTCTGCATGTCAGGGTAGGTATGGAAGATAATGTTTACATCGAGAGGGGCAAAAAAGCCGAAAGCAATGCTGAGCTTGTTGAAAAGATAATTAGAATCGCGAGGGAACTCGGCCGGCCCATAGCGACACCAGCTCAGACCAGACAAATGCTTGGGCTGCCTGCTCCAAGAACCTGGAAATAAAAGTTTAGTTCAGTAATTAACCTTAAAAGTTAAAACACGACGGCGTCGAGATAACCTCGACGCCGTTTTGATATTATTTCCCAATAGTTGACGGCATATTTAAGTACACTTATGTTTGCCCTTCGACTCAGGCTCTGAGCCTGCCACGTAATTGATATAGAGATGACCCTTCGACATGCTTCCTTCTGCGGAAGGACAAGCTAGGGTGAGCGGGAATCGTAACGCTGGTAATTAAAACGTACCGATCCGCTCATGGTGAGCCTGTCGAACCTCGTGGATATTCTTAATACGAAACTAAAAAATATAATATCTATTTCTTAAAGCTTTTCACGAACCTGGACGCACTTTCGCCTGCAATTTGCCCGGACACAACAGCAAAGCCAACGGCGGCCCCGGCCAGTGCATCATGGTCGTAAGTCTGTCCCTGATGGCCGTCAGCAAGTACGCCGGCAACAAATGCTCCCGGAATAACCTCGCTGTTTTTGTCCAGGACGGCCATTTGTTCATTTACAATTACACCACCCAGAGTTTCTCCGGCATCTCCGTATATTCTAAGAGCATAGTAGCGTGGTTTTCGTAATGGTACCAGGCTTTTGGGGTCTTTGGCGAAATCGTCATCATGGCCCTTCTGACAAAAAGAGTCATATTTCTCAATCTCTGCCTTCAGTACCCTCGGGTCGACTTTAATCCGGAGAGCAATTTCCTCCCAGGAATCGGCAATTATCACGCCGGTGGTGTTGACCAGGCCGCGGAGCTTTTCTTTCAGGTTGCTGACTGGAGTCGGGGTTGACATTATAGCACCACCACCGAGTTTGGACTGCTTCACACGGCTGCCGTCCATCGGCATGACGGCTCCCTGGGCTTCCGCCGCCTCAACCAGATCGTCGCTGAAAAGGGCATAGGCTATCTGGTCGGGTTGGGCACGTAACGCATTTCCTGCATACATAACTACGCAGTTCTCGTCGGCGAAGCGTTTTCCGGTTTTGTTCACCCAGACCATGCCGCGGTTCAAGGCCCAGGGTATGTTCGGTTTCCAGGGATAGCCGCCGAAATCAGGTCCGGCCCGATGATATAGCGGTACCCATTCCGCCAGAGATGCCCCTATTTCTCCCGCCATATAAATACCATCTCCGGTAT
>JGI20214J51650_10003342_pt1 | contig 10062 bp, 9 predicted proteins | sample WetSurMetagenome_FD_51650 | JGI IMG/M metagenome (IMG submission 51650)
AGCCTGCGCGAGAAGCTGCAACAGCACGCAGTCGTGCAGGCGCCGGCGATCAACTTCGCGCACACCTCCGCGGACGGCACGCGCAAGTGGCTATTCGATGTCGGGGTCGCCAACGGCATCGAAACCGTGTTCATCCCGGAGGACGATCGCGGCACCCTGTGCGTGTCGTCGCAAGTTGGCTGTGCNCTGGAATGTACCTTCTGCTCGACCGGGCGGCAGGGTTTCAACCGCAACCTCACGGTGGCGGAAATCATCGGCCAGTTGTGGGTGGCGCAGCATAGTCTGAAAACCGAGCCCAACCGCACCACCGGCGAAATCGCCGAGCGGCCGGTGAGCAACGTGGTGATGATGGGCATGGGCGAGCCTCTGGCGAATTTCGAGAACGTGGTGACCGCACTCGGCATCATGCTCGACGACCATGCCTATGGCCTGTCACGGCGGCGGGTGACGGTGTCGACTTCCGGGCTGGTGCCGGCGATGGACCGCTTGGCCGAGCGTTGCCCGGTGGCGCTGGCGGTGAGCCTGCACGCGCCCAACGACGCCTTGCGTGACCAGATCGTGCCGGTCAACAGGAAATATCCGCTGCGCGAACTGATGGCCGCGTGCCGGCGCTATCTGGTGCATGCGCCGCGCGATTTCATCACCTTCGAATACGTGATGCTGGCCGGGGTGAACGANCAGCCGGAACATGCACGCCAGTTGATCGAACTGACGCGCGATGTGCCGTGCAAGTTCAATCTCATTCCGTTCAATCCATTCCCGGCTTCCGGTTATGAAAAACCGCGCGCGGAGGCGATGCGCGTTTTCCGCCAGATTCTGCAGGATGCCGACTATGTCGTCACCACGCGCAAAACGCGGGGTGACGACATCGACGCGGCCTGCGGCCAACTGGCAGGGAAGGTGGCCGACAAGAGCGGGCGAGTGATGAAAAGACTACACAAGGAGGCGGCGTGAAGAAATGGATCGTGGTGGGCGCAGCCTTGCTCGCAGGTTGCGCGGGTCATCCCGCAGGGGATGGGGGTGGGGTCACCGGCACCACGACCGATAATGAAAACCTTAAACGCGCACGCGCCTTTACGGATCTGGCGGGAGCATATTACTCGCGTGCGCAATACAAGATCGCACTCGACGAACTGCGCAAGGCAATCACCGCCGATAATCGCTACGGTCCGGCCTACAATGTCTATGGCCTGATCTACATGGATCTGGACGAAGACAGGCTGGCCGAGGACAATTTCCGCCACGCGATCGATCTGGATCGCAACGACTCCGAAGCGCACAACAATTTCGGCTGGTTTCTCTGCACCCGCGGCCGCTACAACGAGGGTCTCGAGCAGTTCAGCGCCGCCCTGCAAAACCCGCTGTATGCAAGACCGGAACAGGCCATGACCAATGCCGGCCTCTGTGCCGAGAAAAGTGGTGATTTGATGTTGGCCGAGGCCAACCTGGTGAAGTCGCTCAAGTTGCAGCCCGACAACCCCAACACGATATTGAAACTGGCCGGGCTGAATTTTCGCCAGGGCCGGTTGATGGATGCGCAACGCTTGCTGGAGCGGTATGCCGAAATGGCTCAGCCGACGGCGGAAAGCCTGTGGCTGGGCGTGAGGCTGGAACGCAAGTTGGGTAACCGCTCGCAGGAAGCGGCCTATGGCCTGCAACTGCGCAAGAAATTTCCCGATTCGAACGAAGCGCGACTGCTGCTGGCGGGTCAATACGAATGACCGAAAGCGCGCAATCCTCGGTCGGACAGATTCTGCGTGAAGCCCGCGAAGCGCAGGGCATCACCGTGGAAGAGGTTGCTGTGCGCTTGCGCCTGATGCACCGTCAGATCGAGGCGATGGAGACGGATGATTTCGAGAGCCTGGGTCAGCCCGTATTTGCCCGCGGGTTTGTAAGAAACTACGCACGCCTGCTTGGGCTTGCGCCCGAGGCGTTGCTGGCACGCATGGAAGGCGCGCCAGAAGAGCAGCCCGTGATCAGCCATGCCGAGCCGCCCCCGCAGCATGCCTGGTTGACATCGCCCTGGTTGATCTTGCTGTTGCTGGGCGTGCTGCTGTTGCTGGCGGTGCCGGTGGCGTTGTACTTGTGGCTCAACAGCGGACCGGACGACAGCCCGGCCAGCCCTGCGCCGGTCGCGCAAACCCCCCATATGCCGACGGCAACACCCGTTTCGGCCATGCCGGCCAAGAAACTGCCCGCTCCTCCGGTTGCACCCGTTACACCGGCACCGCCGGCAGTTGGAGCGGTTCTGCCTGTCGACGCGGCGGCCCCCGCTGAGGCAAAAACCGCCACGGTCAACAGTGTGCTGCATCTGGAATTTGGTGACGAGTCCTGGACCGAGATCAAGGATGCCAGCGGGCGCATGCTGCTTCGTCAGCTCAACCCCGCTGGCAGCAGCGTGGATGTCCATGGCCAGCCGCCGTTTGATGTGGTGGTCGGCAATGCAGCCCTGGCTCGCATGAGTTACAACGGACGTCCCATTGACCTTAAACCCTTCATCGACGTGACGGTTGCCCGATTCACGCTCGAAGAATAGCCCTCTGGAAGAGTGATGCCTCAGATTCTCCGACGTCCCGCCCGACAGGTGCGGATCGGCCATGTGCTGGTCGGTGGTGATGCGCCCGTAGTGGTGCAGTCGATGACCAATACCGACACCGTCGATACCCAATCAACCGTGCGTCAGGTGCAGGCGCTCGCCGAGGCCGGATCCGAGCTGGTTCGGCTCACCGTCAACACGCTGGAAGCCGCCGCTGCGGTGCCGCGCATCCGCGAACGTCTCGATGCGCTGGGCTGTCGGGTTCCGCTGATCGGCGATTTTCACTTCAATGGCCACAAGCTCCTGACCCAGGTGCCCGAGTGCGCGCAGGCGCTGGCCAAGCTCAGGATCAACCCGGGCAANATCGGGCGCGGCAACAAGCGCGACGAACAGTTTGCCACCCTGATCGAGGTGGCCTGCCGTTACGACAGGCCGGTGCGCATCGGCGTCAACTGGGGCAGCCTCGACCAGGCACTGGCCGCGCGCATGATGGACGACAACGCGCGTCTCGCGCAGCCNGAAGACGCCGAGGTGGTGATGCGTCGGGCGATGGTGGCGTCGGCNCTGGAGTCGGCCAGAAAGGCCGAGGAACTCGGTCTAGGGGGCGACAAGATCATCCTGTCGTGCAAGATGAGCCGGGTGCAGGATCTGATCGCGGTTTACCGCGACCTCGCGTCGCAGTGCGACTATCCCTTGCATCTGGGACTGACCGAGGCGGGCATGGGCAGCAAGGGCATCGTCGCCTCGACCGCCGCGCTGGCAGTGTTGCTGCAGGAAGGCATCGGCGACACCATTCGAATTTCCTTGACGCCCGAACCTGGCGGCGAGCGTACCCAGGAGGTCCGCGTCGGCCAGGAAATCCTGCAGGCACTGGGCTTGCGNGCCTTCACCCCGCAGGTCACCGCCTGCCCNGGCTGCGGGCGCACCACCTCGACCGTATTCCAGGAGCTGGCGCAGGACATCGAATCGTATCTGCGTAACCAGATGCCGGTCTGGCGCAGCGAGTATCCGGGTGTCGAATCCATGCAGGTGGCGGTGATGGGCTGTGTTGTCAATGGCCCCGGCGAATCCAAGCATGCCAACATCGGCATCTCGCTGCCCGGTACCGGCGAAGTGCCGGTCGCCCCGGTGTACGTCGATGGCGAAAAGACCGTGACGCTGAAGGGCGACCGCATTGCCGCCGATTTCCAGGCGATCGTCGAGGACTATGTGCAGCGGCGCTATGGAACCCATTAAAACCCTTTCCACGCAGGACACGAAAGACTACGAAGATTTGTCCAGGACTTTTTCGTGAATCTTCGTGTCCTGCGTGGACGAAAAATGATCGTCGAAACATGAGCAACAACATTCAATCCGTGCGTGGCATGAACGACTGCCTGCCCGATGTCGCCGACACATGGCAGGCATTCGAGGCCATTGTGCGCGACTGGCTGCGGCGCTACGGCTACCGCGAGATGCGCACGCCGATTCTCGAGCAGACCGGTCTGTTCAAGCGCGCCATCGGCGAAGTGACCGACATCGTCGAAAAGGAAATGTACACTTTTGTCGACGAGCTGAACGGCGAATCGCTGACCTTGCGCCCCGAAGGCACGGCGTCTTCGGTGCGTGCGGTGATCCAGCACAACCTGCTGTACGACGGTGGCAAGCGCCTGTGGTACACCGGTCCGATGTTTCGACACGAGCGCCCGCAAAAAGGCCGCTACCGGCAGTTTCACCAGGTGGGCGTCGAGGCGCTCGGCTTTGCCGGGCCGGACGTCGATGCCGAGCTGATCGTGATGTGCGCCGACCTGTGGCACACGCTCGGCATTGCACCGACCTTGCAACTAAATACGCTGGGCGACCTCGAATCGCGGCAACGGCATCGTGCCAAGCTGATCGCTTACTTCGAGGCGCATCAGGATGCGCTCGACGAAGATTCGAAGCGGCGGCTGCACAGCAATCCGCTGCGCATACTGGACAGCAAGAATCCGGCGATGCAGGCGCTGAACGACGCGGCGCCCAAGCTGATGGACGAACTCGACAACGCAGCGCTGGCGCATTTCGATGCACTGCAGGCGCTGTTGGGTGCGAACGGCATCGCGTTCGAGATCAACCCGCGCCTGGTGCGCGGTCTCGATTACTACAACCGCACCGTGTTCGAGTGGGTGACCGACCAGCTCGGCGCGCAGGGTACGGTGTGTGCCGGCGGGCGTTACGACGGCCTGATCGGGCAGCTGGGTGGCAAGCCGGCACCCGCTGCCGGTTTTGCCATGGGCATCGAGCGACTGCTGGCGCTGATGGAAGTGGGCGGCACTCAGCTTGCACCGCCGGTTCCGGACGCGTATATCGTCCATGCGGGCGACGCTGCGCAGGGCTTTGCCTGGCAGGTGGCGGGCGCGCTACGCAGCGCAGGACTCGCCACGTTGCTGCATTGCGGCGGCGGCAGCTTCAAGTCGCAGATGAAAAGGGCCGATGCCAGCCGTGCGCGCACCGCGGTGATCATTGGCGACGATGAGGCTGCGGCGCAGCAAGTGACGATCAAGCCGCTTCGCGGCACGGCTGAACAAACCCGCGTCGAGTTGGCGCTGGCAATTGAATTTTTGAAGAAGGTATAAACACAATGGCAACCTATGATCTCGACGAGCAGGAACGGCTGGACGAACTGAAAGCATGGTGGAAGCGCTGGGGCAACCTGGTGATGATCGGACTGGCCGTAGCCATCGCTGCGGCAGCTGGCTGGCGCTACTGGCAGAACCATACCGTGACGCAAAGCCTGGAAGCGGCAACAGTGTACGAAAAGCTCACCCAGTCGCTGGCGGGCAACGACGCCAAGGGCGCGCGCGAGGCGGGTTCGATGCTGATCGACCATTACGCAAGCACCGCTTACGCCCCGCGTGCGGCGCTGTTGCTGGCCAAGCTCAACGTGGCGGGCAAGGACCTGAAAAGCGCGCAGACCCAGCTGGAGTGGGCGGTGGCCAACAGCAAGGAGCCTGCCGTCAAGGACCTGGGACGCCTGCGGCTGGCCGGGGGGCAACTCGATCTGCAACAATATGATGCTGCGCTGAAAACCCTGGCCGGCTCGCACAGCGATGCATTCGCCTTCCGCTTCAATGATCTCAAGGGCGACGTGCTGCTGGCGCAGGGCAAGCAGGCTGATGCGCGCGCAGCGTATCAGGCGGCATTCAGTGGCATGCAGGAGGACAACCCCTACCGCACCATCGTCGAGCTGAAGCTTGATGCGATGGGAGGATCGTCCAAGTGAAGATNCGCTTGGTTGTCATCGGCGTGACGCTGGCTCTGGCGGGTTGCAGCACGGTCGACTCGATGACCAGCACGGTAGGCGGCTGGTTCGACTCTGGTCCGGCCAAGGCAAAGCCCGCCGAACTGGTCGAATTCAAGCCGGCCGCCAGCCTCACCGAAGCCTGGAAAGCCGACACCGGCGACAGCGGGGGCTACCTGTTCAGCCCGCAAGCCGAAGGCGACGAGGTCGTGGCTGCTGGCGGCAGTGTGGTGGTGCGCATTGCAGCGCCAACCGGCAACCTGGCCTGGCGTATCGATAGCGGGCTGAAGCTGTCCACCGGCGCGGGCGCCGGCCAGGGGCTGGTGTTGGCAGGCGGCAGCGAAGGCGAATTGCTGGCGCTGGATATGACGAATGGCCAGTCAAGATGGAAAGNGGCGTTGTCGAGCGAAGTGACCGGGCAACCCCTGGTGCTGGCCGATACGGTGATCGCGCGCACAGTCGATGGCCGTGTGCATGGCGTCGCCCTGGCAGACGGCAGTCGCAAGTGGCTGTACACCCGCAACCTGCCCTCGTTGAGCCTGCGAGGATCGGGCGGCATGGNGGCGCGTGACGGCGTACTGTNCGCCGGGTTCCCCGGCGGCAAACTGGTTGCGCTGAACCCCGCCAACGGCGCGCAGTTGTGGGAGGCCACGGTGGCGCTGCCGCGCGGGGCGACCGAACTGGAGCGCGTGGCCGACGTNATGGGCGACCCGGTGGTGGATGAGCGGCAGGTGTGTGCAGTGGCCTACCAGGGGCGTCTGGCCTGCTTCGATCGGCGCAACGGCTCGCTGCTGTGGTCGCGCGACACCTCGAGCAACAGCGGGCTGGCGATGGACGAAAGCAATCTCTACGTCACCGACGACAAGGATGCCGTCACCGCCTACGATAAAAAGAGCGGCCGTGCCGGATGGCGACAGGACAAGCTGGCGCACCGTCAGGTCACCGCGCCGCTGGCGCTGGGTGCNTGGGTGGTGGTGGCCGACCGTGAAGGCTATGTGCATGTGCTGTCGGCCGAAGATGGGAGTTTTGTCGCGCGAGCCAAAGTCGACAGCAGCGTGCGCACGGCGCCGGTCGACATCGGGCCGGGCTTCGTGGTGCAGACAGCGAAAGGCGGCGTGGTCGCTTTCAGGCTTAAATAACAGCAGACTCAAGTAAACGATGCGCCGGCTGGTCCGGCGCGCAGCAAGGATAAACATGCTCCCCACACTGGTGCTTGTCGGACGTCCCAACGTCGGCAAGTCCACACTTTTCAACCGCCTCACCGGCACGCGTGATGCCCTGGTGCATGATCTGCCGGGGATGACGCGCGACCGCCATTACGGGCGCGGGCGTATCGGCGGCAAGCCCTATCTGGTGGTGGACACCGGCGGCCTGGAGCCGGTCGCCAAGGACGGCATTCTGGCCGAAATGGCGCGCCAGACGCTGCAGGCGATCGACGAAGCCGACGCCATCATTTTCATGGTCGATGGCAGGTCGGGCCTGACTCCGCAGGACAAGGTCATCGCCGACCGGCTTCGCCGGGCACACTGCCCGGTGTTCCTCGCGGTCAACAAGGCAGAAGGCATGAACCGTGCCGTGGTTGCCGCTGAATTCCACGAACTGGCGCTGGGCGAACCGCTGGCGATTTCCGGCGCGCACGGCGACGGCATTGCCGATCTGGTGGACGAAGCGCTGGCGCCCTTTTCNGCCGAAGAGGAAAAAACAGACGAGTTTGGCATTCCCAAGATCGCGCTGGTGGGGCGTCCCAACGTCGGCAAGTCGACCCTGGTCAACGCGCTGGTGGGTGAGGAACGCGTCATCGCATTCGACCAGCCGGGCACCACGCGCGATTCGATCTATGTCGAGTTCGAGCGCGACGGCAAACCCTACATCCTGATCGACACCGCCGGCGTAAGGCGCCGCGGCAAGGTGTTCGAGACGGTCGAGAAATTCTCCGTCATCAAGACCCTGCAGGCGATCGAGGATGCCAACGTGGTGGTGCTGGTGCTCGACGCGCGCGAGAACATTTCCGAGCAGGACGCGCATCTGGCGGGCTTCGTGCTGGAAACCGGCCGCGCGCTGGTGGTTGCGATCAACAAGTGGGACGGCCTGTCCGCTGAACAGCGCGACGACGTCAAGCGCGACATCGGCCGCAAGCTGGCCTTCCTCGACTTCGCCCGCTTCAATTACATCTCGGCGCTCAAGGGCAAGGGTCTGGAAGCCCTGCTGAAGGACGTCGAAGCTGCGCACGCTGCGGCCTTCATCAAGCTGTCGACCCCCAAACTGACGCGGGTGCTGGAAATGGCGGTGGAGCAGCACGCGCCGCCCAAGAACGGACTGTTCCGCCCCAAGCCGCGCTACGCCCACCAGGGGGGCAAAAATCCGCCGGTGATCGTGTTGCACGGCAACGCGCTGGAAGGCCTGCGGGACGACTACAAGCGTTATCTGGAAAGCAGTTTCCGCAAGGCGTTCAAGCTGCAGGGCACGCCGCTGCGCATTCAGGTGAAGGAAGACGGCGGCAAGAATCCGTATGAAGGAAAAACGCGCGCGCCGCTCACCGAGAGCGAAGCGACGCGGATGCGGCGCAAGAAGCGGGTACGGCGCAAGGTCTACGGCGCCGACTGAACCCGCAAATCAATCAGCTGTGCGCCCGGCTTTCGATCCTGTGTGCTCGCCGTACGAGAGTACGGCTGTGCGTCTCGAATCGACTCAGGCCTGCTCACGACGATTTCCTTGCGCGGTTTGGCGCGCGCTCTACCCGCAAGGGGGAGGCCGTGGTTGTAAAGCCGACGAATCGACAACAACCACACTCTAATGCCGATTCATCGGCAACAACCGCGCTCAGTCGAGCCAGCGCACCAGATAAAACAGCTTGAATCCTTCTGACGAGCGCGAGGGGCCGCTGGCAATCGCGGCGTGGCGGCTCTTGTCCGGGTCAGCGTGCGCCAGCGCCTCGGCTTCGCTGGCGTAGATCTCGACCACGCCTTCCGGGAAGCGCTTGCGGCTTTTCCCCGAGGGCGAATAAATCACCACTGCCGAGGTGCCGACGACCCTGGATTCGAGATCGGTGAACAGACTGGTGACTTGCGGCATGGCTGTCTCAATAATGCATGGCTAATCGCAATGCNCTAGTGCGTTTTTTTCGGAATGCTGCTGATCTTGACGGCGTGGGTGGTGGGCGTCTCGTCGGTGAAGCGCGGTCGTTCTTCCAGGGTGCGGCCGGTGAGCTGGGCCAACTCNGCCTCACGGCTGGAAATCACCATCAGGCAATCCTTGATGCCGAGCACCGTGGCTTCGGTCAGGGGGCTGGGATTGCCGTCGCGCGGCGCCGTATCCCGCACGATCGAGGTGAGGGTCTTGCGCATCATGCGCATGAGGCGTTGTTCGTCGTGCAGGGCTTTTTCATTGTCCATGGGGGTGGCTCCAGAATACTGCGAAGGCCTGACATTGTCGGCGCCGCCCANGGCTTCGTCAACGCAAGGCCTTGGCCGCAACAGGGATAAAAAGCGTGACAGGGCGCATAAATATTATGAACCGACAGCACCATCCGGCTGATTTAAGCTAGGCGCCAGAGGAGATACCGAATGGCAGACCAGAACACCCCCGACAGCAATGAAGTTCGCGAAATTCGCATCAATCCCATCGTGCCGAGCGAATCGGTGCTGGTGGCCACCGCGCGCAGCATGCGCCCGAAAAAGGCCGAGGAGCTGGCGCCGCGGGACACCCGCAAGCATGTCGAAACCTGCCCGTTCTGCCGCGGCAACGAGCACAAGACGCCACCGGTGATCCTGTCCTGGCCAGCGGAGGGTGACTGGCAGATACGTATGGTCGAGAACCTCTATCCGGTGCTGGGCGACGACCGCGCACAAGCCGGCTTCACCTTCGGCCTGCAGCAGACCATCGACGGTTACGGCCGCCACGAAGTCATCATCGACCATCATGAACACGGCATCGCCGTTCACGACATGGCGGAAAGCCATCTGGCGGCACTGTTCGGCGTGTATCAGGCGCGGATGAAGCAGTTGTTCGAATCGGACGAACGGCTCAAATACGTGCTGGTGTTCAAGAACTTCGGCCCCGCGGCTGGCGCATCGATTCCCCATACGCATAGCCAGGTGATCGCGATGCCGGTGGTGCCGGAAAACGTCGATGCAGAGGTGAAGAACAGCGCCGCGCATTACGCCAAGCACCATCACTGCATCTTCTGCGCACTGATCGACGAGGCGCTGACCTTCGAGGCGACCCTCTACGACCGCACCTCCGGCGCGGTGCGGCGCAAGATCAACGT
>JGI20214J51650_10003344_pt1 | contig 10058 bp, 5 predicted proteins | sample WetSurMetagenome_FD_51650 | JGI IMG/M metagenome (IMG submission 51650)
TGTCGGAGCCGTCCTCGACCTTGGGCCCGTTCAGCGCGGCCAGGAGAGCCTTGGCGTTCGCGTAGGTGGCGGGGGCGTTCCAGGTGCGCGCCAGGAGCCTAGGCGCCTGCCCTGCCGAATCTAGGGTGAAGGCCAGGGTCTCCCCGGCCTGGACGGCCACGGGGAAGGCCAGGTCCGCTCCCGCCTGGACCGCGGAGGAGGTGTCGAACCCGGCGGCGGCGACCACGGCGGGCGCATCGTGCGTGATGTCCCCCTTGGCGATGTAGATGGGGGCGAGGACGCCGTAGCCCAGCACCGCGGCGAACAGGAGGCTCACGCCCGCGCGGATGCCCATGATGGCGCCCGCCCCGACCATGATCAGGCTCCCCTCGAAGGAGAGGGTCAGCCGCGCGAGGGGCACCCCCAGGGCAGACCAGGAGGCGGGGATGAGGGTCGAGGGGATGGCGGGCAGCCACCGGTTCCACTGGAGCACGCCCATGTCCTTCACGAAGTGCCCGGCGACCCGTTTGGGGAGGCCCATGACGCCATCGCGCCACCATGCGATGACGAGCCCCACGCCCAGGGACCCGAAGAGGGCGCGCGCCTTCTGGATGGCGTCTCCGCCCTCGGCGTACATCCCCTTGAGCACCTCCGAGGTGGCGAACCCCGTGGGGAACTTCAGGTCCTCCACGTTGATCATCTGGCGCTTCATGGGGATGGCCATGCAGAGGCCCAGGAAGAGGATGGACGCCACCCACAGGGCGAGCTGCCAGGTGGGGAGGGTCCGCCCCGAGATCATGGTGAGGGCCGGCACGGCGTTGGAGAGGCCGGCGGAGGCGATGAACGCGCAGGCCGCCGCGATGGTGATGAGGATGTTGTTCTCCAGGATGCCCATGTCCCTCTTCACCAGGAACGGCAGGGTGACCCTGAGGGCCTTGAAGATGGCGAAGGCCATGATGGCGGCCGTGATGGTGACGCCGAGGCTCCAGCCCGCCTTGAACCCCACGTAGAGGTTGCTCAGGCACATGATGGCGCCGATGAGGGCGCCCAGCACGACCGAGCGGACGGTCAGCTCGGCCTCTCGCCCGCCCCGGTAGACGTTCTTCAGCCAGTCGCGCTCGCGGGCTTCTACCGCCTCCAGGCTGGTTCCGAGCTTGCTGTCATCCATCCTCACCCCTCCACATCACAAGGACGACAGCATAGCCTCAAGGGCCGGGCCGAAGCCAGACCCCCTGTGAGCCCGGTCACTGCAAGGAGGGAAGAAATGGCCTATACTAATGGTTAACTCAAAGCCGCCGAGAGACGGCACCTGAACGCAAGGAGGAGCGCATGCAACGTACTTGGAAGAGCTCACTGGTCACAGGTCTGGCCCTGGTCACTCTGGTGGCGTTGTTCGCTCTGCCCACCCTGGCCAACAGCAACGCCAAGCTGCTCAAACAGAATGCAGCCCACCGGCAGCACAGTCCGAACTCCGCTTCCATCGGACCCTCGTCCTCCTACATCGAGGTGGCCATCGATGATGCCACCGGGCAGTTCACCATGGGCGAGCCCAACGGTGGGCCCATCCTGCTCTATGGCCACCCCGACCCCTGGTCCTCCTTCACGACGATCAAGGTGGACGGCACAAGCTACGATAACTGCAACTGGTGGTACCACACCTTCGGCAACGAGCTGCAGGCCCCCACGACCACGGGGAACACCAGCGAGGGCATCTGGCAGCTCGGGACCACCGCCCTCAGGGTGCACCAGTACCTCACCCTCGTAACGGGATCCAGCACGGGGCACCAGGACACCTATGCCATCCGGTACAAGGTGGAGAACCTCGACTCGGTGGCCCATACGGTGGGTTGCCGGGTACTGCTCGACACGGACCTGGACAACAACGACGGCGCGCCCTTCCGGGTGCCCGGTACGGGCTCCGTCACCACCGAGATGGAGTGGCAGGGAGCCAATCTACCCCCCTACTTCTTCGTCTTCAACGACCTCAACAACCCCACCGTCACCGCCCAGGCGAACCTCCGCGGCGGTCTCGCGGTGCCCATCCCCGGCAAGCTGCAGCTGGCCTCCTGGCCGCAGGCCTTCGACTCATCGATCCTCTTCGACTACACGGTCACCCCGGATTACGACTTCACCTCGGACAGCTGCTACCTCACCTACTGGGATGGCTACACCCTCGGGGCCGGCCAATCCATCACCTTCACGACTTACTATGGCCTGGGCGGCATCGCGGTGGACAACAACCCCCCGCTCACGAGCTCCGTCTCCGCTCCCATCGAGCTCGATTGCGAGTCCAACGTCATGACGCCCAACCCCTTCGACATCGTCCTCTACCTCGCCAACACGGCCCCCGGCGTGACCGTGTCGGTGACCAACATCTCTGCCCAGCTCACCCTCCCCGCGGGGCTGACGCTCAAGGCGGGCAACGCGACGCAGACGATCGCCAGCCTGGACCCGACCAAGGACGCTCTCCTCTCCTGGACCGTGGCGGCCGACGGCTCCCACACCGGGCCCCTGCAGTACACAATCCAGCTCAACAGCAGCAACGAGGGGAACAAGACGCTCCACGGCACCACGAACGTCCCCGTCGGATGCACCGCCTGCTACCTGAACCTCTCCGCCAACGCCAGCACTTCCTCCGGATCCAAGCCGCTGAGCGTGACCTTCTCGGCCGCGGGGACGCCCACCAACTGCACGGGCACCGTCGCCTACGACTGGAGCTTCGGCGACGGCAGCGCCCACGCCTCGGGGACGAACCCCTCCCACACGTACACCACCGCGGGCACCTACACCTGGACCGTGACGGCCTCCCTCGGCGCAGCCACGGCCACCAAGTCGGGAACCATCGTGGTGAGCAATGCCCCGCCGCCGGTGATCACCCTGATCAAGAAGACCTCGCCGCCCTTCACCATCGTCGTCACGGGCAGCAACCTCCAGAACGGCATCGACGTCTTCATCAACGGCAGCGCATGGTCGAACGTCCTCTGGAAGAACCTCGGCAAGGTCAAGATCAACGGCGGTGCCAGCCTCAAGGCCGCCGTGCCCAAGGGCGTGAGCACGACCTTCCGGTTCGTCAACCCCGATGGGGGCGAGGCGACCCAGACCTTCAGCTGGTAAAGCAAGTCTCCTTACGACGAAAAGGCAGGGGCTCCAGCCCCTGCCTTTTTTTGTCCTGAAATCCTCCAGCCTATTCTCCCGTCATGGCCCTCGCATCGAGGAGGCGTTCGATCTCGCCCTCGGGCAACAGGGCTTTCCGGCGGACGAGCTCGCGGATCGTGGCGCCCGTCTCGTGGGCCTCCTTCGCGAGCGCCGCCGCTTTGTCGTAGCCGAGGACGGGGGCGAGGGCCGTGACCATGGCGAGGCTCCTCTCCACCATCTCCCCGCACCGCGCCTCGTCGGCGCGCAGCCCCTCCACGCAGCGCCGCGAGAAGGTTTTGGACCCGCTCGAGAGGATGGCGATGGAGTCGAGGAGGTTGGCCGCCATGACGGGGAGCATGGTGTTCAGCTCGAAGTGCCCCTGCTGCCCCGCCAGGGCCACGGTCACGTCGTTGCCGAGAACCTGGGCGCACACCATGACGAGCATCTCCGACATGACCGGATTTACCTTCCCCGGCATGATGGAGGATCCCGGCTGGAGGTCCGGGATGATCAGCTCGCCGAGACCGCATCGGGGGCCAGAGCCCAGCCAGCGCACATCTTCGGCGATCTTGCTGAGGCTCACCGCCACGGTCCTGAGCGCGCCGCTGGCCTCCACGAGCGCGTCCTGCGCCGCGAGGGCCTCGAAGAGGTTGGGCGCCTGCCGCAGGGGGAGCCCCGTCTGGCCCGCGAGGTGCGCCACGACCGCCTCGGCGAACCCGGGCTCGGCGTTGAGGCCCGTCCCCACCGCGGTCCCGCCGAGCGCCACCTCGCCCAGCGCGGGACGCACGGCCTCCATGCGGCGGAGGGCGTTCCGCACCTGCTGGGCGTAGCCCGAGAACTCCTGTCCCAGCCGTACGGGCACGGCGTCCTGCAGGTGGGTCCGGCCGATCTTCACCACGCTGTCGAAGGCGCGCGCCTTGTCCTCCAGCGCCGCCGCCAGTTCCGTCAGCGCGGGCAGGAGATCGCGGTCGATGGCCTCGAGGGCGGCGATGTGGATCACCGTCGGCACCACGTCGTTGCTCGACTGAGAGCGGTTCACGTGGTCGTTGGGGTGGACGGGGGACTTGCTCCCCACGACCCCGCCCATGATCTGTATGGCGCGGTTGGCGATGACCTCGTTCGCGTTCATGTTGGAGGAGGTCCCCGACCCCGTCTGGAAGACGTCGAGCGGGAACTGCCCGTCGAGCTTGCCCCCCGCCACCTCGGCGGCCGCGGCGATGATCGCGTCGGCGATGGCTCCGTCGAGCGCCCCGCGCGCCTTGTTCACCCGCGCCGCCGCGCCCTTCACGAGCCCGAAGGCGTGGACCATCCGGGGCGGCAGGACGCGGCCGCTGATGGGGAAGTTCTCTACCGCGCGCTGGGTCTGGGCGCCCCACAGCGCATGGGTGGGCACCCTCACCTCGCCCATGGAGTCCTTCTCGATTCGATAGTCGGTCATGGGGCAACCCCTCAAAGACGGATCCACCACGAAGGCACTGAGCACACAAAGCAGGTCAAGATTCCTCTATTGTTCTTGCGCTCCACATCTTCGTGTCCTTTGTGTCTTTGTGGTGAGCGCTTTCCCTATTTGTTCCAGCCGTACCGGCGCGCAAGGCCGGTGATGAACTCCTCTTCGGACTCCCTAAACCGCGCCGAGCACCATTCGATGGCATCCTTCCCCACGGGGACCCTGAGCCTTGGCTCCTCACCCGCCGCGGCCCTCAGGATGGCCTCTGCCACGGGCTCGCCCGTGGGAGCCTCGTCGTCCTCCTCCTGGAAGCCCCGCTCCACCGAGGTCACAAGCACGTCGTAAGGGCTCTCTGCCGACCTTGGATGCGGTTCCGCCGACTTGAACCCCGTGGCGTACGCTCCCGGCTCGACGAGCGTGACGCCGACACCGAAGGGCCGCACCTCGTGGGCCAGGCTCTCGGCCCAACCCTCCATGGCGTGCTTGGAGGCGCAGTAGCCCGAGAAGCAGGGGATCCCCGTGCGGCCCCAGTCGGAGGACACGAAGACGAGCTGCCCCGCCCCCCGTCTCCGCATGCAGGGCAGGGCGTGGCGGGTCACGGCGACGGCCCCGAAGAAGTTGGTCTCGAACTCGACCCGGAGCGCCTCCCCCGGGATCTCCTCGGCGGGTCCGAAGTAGGCCATGCCAGCGTTGTTCACCACTGCGTCAAGGACGCCGAAATGGCCCTCGGCCCCGGCGATCGCCGCTTCGACGGAGGCTTCCTCCGTGACGTCCAGGCGCAGGATCCGCAGGCCATCCTGGGGAGGGAGAGGGATCCTCTCTGGTCGTCTCGCCGTCGCGGCGACGCGCCATCCGCGCTCCAGGGCGAGGCGCGCGGTGAGCAGGCCGAAGCCGCTGGAGGTCCCGGTGATGAGGATCGTTTTTCGACTCATGGCGAGCTCTCCGGGGGATGTCAAATGTGGAATGGCGAATGGCGAATGTCACACATCACGATCTCCGCATTCCCTGTCCTTCACTCCTCACTTCTCACTCCTCACTGCTCACTGCTACAGCAGCGAATCGAGCAGGCGCGCCGTGTTGTGGGCGACCTTGGTCCAGGGGGGCCGGGACCGCCACGCCGCCAGCGTGAGCTCCTCGCCGTGGGCCAGGTACCTCTCCTGGATCGCCCGCACGCGGTTCACCACCTCGGGGTCGTAGACGAGCAGGTTGACCTCCTCGTTGAGGGCGAAGGAGCGGATGTCCATGTTGGTGGACCCGATCAGCGCGACCTCCGAGTCCACCGTGAGGTGCTTGGCGTGGAGGAAGCGGGACTCGTAGAGGTGGACGTGGATCCCCACCTCCAGGAGGTCGTCGTAGTAGGCGCGCTGGGCCAGCTGGGAGAGGGGCTGGTTGGCGTGCATGGACAGCACCACCCGCACCTCGACCCCCCTCCGCGCCGCCGTGCGGATCGCCTCGAGGAAGGGCTCGTCGGGGATGAAGTAGGGGGTGGTGATGCAGACCCGCTCGCGGGCCGTGTAGAGCATCTCGACGATGAGCTCCTGGCCGTTCTCGCGCCGGAAACTCGGGCCGCTCGGCACCACCTGGCAGATGGAGGCGCCCGCCGCGGGCCTCATGGGGAAGCACTCCGGGCCGTCGAACATGGCACCCGTCTCGCAGAAGTAGTCCGACAGGAAGACGGCCTGGAGCTGGAGGACGACGGGCCCCTCCACCCGTGCCCAAAGCTCCTCGTTGGGATACCCCTTCACGAACACCCCGTCCACGAGGTTCTGCGAGCCCGCGTACCCGATCCGGCCGTCCAGGACGGCGATCTTACGGTGGTTGCGGAGGTCGTAGCGGGCCGTGTGCCGCCTGAAGAGCCCTACGGGGAGCGCCGGGATGACCTCTACGCCGGCCGCTCGCAGCTTCGGGCCGAGGGCCTTGAGCCCCCGCTTGGAGCCCAGGGCGTCCATGAGAACGCGGCAGGTCACCCCTCGCCCGGCAGCACCGACCAGGGCTTCCGCCACGCGCCTTCCGGTGCCGTCGTCCTCGAAGATGTAGAAGAGGAGGTGCGCCGTGCTCGTGGAGGCTTCGATGTCCGCCACGAGCCGGTCGATGGCCCCGGAATAGTCGGGGAGGAGCTCGACGGAGTTCCCGCCGAGCGGTCTGAAGCCGCCCAGGTCCTCCCCCAGGATGGCGAGGGGCCTCGCGGCGGCCGGGAGCGCCTCCGCGCCGCCGAGGATCTCGCGCAGGCCCTCCCGTTTCTCCCCCAGATGCCGATCGAGGAGCTTCTGCCGCTGGAGCCGCCTCCTGGGCAGGAAGGCGCGCCCGAAGAACGCGTAGACGAAGAGGCCGGGCCACGGCAGCAGGAAGATGAAGAGGAGCCACGCGCGCGAAGCCGCAGCCGACCGCTTCTGCGGGACGTAGACGAGCATGACGAAACGGATGATCCATTCGCTGGCCAGGTAGAGGAGGGACCAAGACATGGCTCGAGTATAGCGCGCCGCTGGTCGTCATCGCGACGGGCGAGGCTCGGAGCGGCGCGATTACTGGGCCTTGGTGCCGACTTTGCCCGTGGGCGCCTTCCCCGCGGTGAGCTCGAGAGGCCCGGTGAGCCGGGCGTCGAGGAAGTCCACGATGCGGGCCGTGGTCCGGTCGAACCCGATGAAGGTCATGGTGAGGAAGGAGTTCCTGTGGCTGTAGCCCAGGGTGATCCTCTCCGGACGCCCCATGGCCTCCCAGAGCTCGTCCCGGGCGTCCTTGGGGATGCAGGCGTCCTCTCCGGCGTCGATGAAGAGGACCCCTGCCGGGTCGATGTTACCGGCGAAACGGAGCGGCTCCACGGCCTCGAGGGGACCTTTGACGGCCCGGTGGAAGGTCTCGTCGTCCCACCCCAGGCGCTGACACATGGCTTGGCGGACTTCGGCCTCCGCCCCGTAGCAGATGGTGAGGATCTCGTCGAGCCGGCCTCCCCCCATGGCAAAGGCGCCCGCCGAAATCCGCGGGTCCCGACCCATGGTGAGGTTCCCCACGATGGCGCCGATGGAACAGCCGACGATCCCGATCCGGCGGGGGTCGGTGTCCTGTTGCTCGATGATCCACGACACCCAGCTTCGTATGTCATCGGAGGCGGCCTGGATGCACGCAGCGGACTTCTCCAGCGCGGCCATGAACTCGGGCGCCGTGGTGGCCGCTTCCATGGCGGGGTAGTCCATGAGCCGGGTGCGCCCGGGGTTCTGGACCCACAGCACGTTGGTGGTGGCGCGGTGCGGGCCGTGCGTGAGCCACGAGACGAGCTTCCAGGGGGGGTAGGTGGAGCTCCCCCAGATGGGGAGGACGATCACCCAGCTCTTGGGGCCGGGGTCGCGGCTGAGGTAGGCGATGGCGCCCAGGGCGTCCTGGCCGGCGTACCCGCACGGGTCGGGGCGGTGGAGGTCGAGGACGTCGTAGCGGGCGAAGCCCTTGCCCCGCTCCACGCGCAGCGCGGGCGCCGGCGGTGCGGGAGGCGGACGGGCCCCAGGGCTGCGGCCCGCCAGGGCCACGGGATCGGCCTCGTAGGCCGTCGTGGTGGCGCTGTTCATGCAGGCGGTCATCGCGAGCACGGACAGGAGGGCGGCCGCGGCGAGAAACGCCGGGGCCATCCTCCCGCCGCGCGGGCGCAGGTTCAGAAGGTCCACTTCAATCCGAGCCTCAACATGCGCGGGTTCTGCAGCTGCGTGGGCTTGCCCCAGTTGGGGTTGAGCTTGAGGTTGCCCGTGTAGACATCCTGCAGGGTCGCCGGGCGTTGGTAGTACCACTGGTACATGTCGGTGGCCGTCTGGCGGTTGGTGACGTTGAAGAGGTCGAGGAAGAACGTGAACATGGTCTTCGCGACCTTCACGCTCTGCTCGGCGTGGAGGTCGAGCTGCCAGTTGCCGGGCATCCGGTCAGATCCCCGCGGGGCCGCGAAGAGGGGCCCGTAGCCCGGCCCGCTGGAGGGATACTCGTACATCTTGTTCAGGGGCCGGCCCGACTGGAGGTGGAAGCTCGCGCCGAGGGCGAGTCCGAAGTCGAACCGGTACCCCGCCTGCGCGTTGAAGACGTGACGCACGTCCTGCGGGAGGTACCCGTACCGGTTGTTGTTGTAGATGGCCTGAGGGAAGTCGTAGAAGCTGCTGATGTTCGGCGCCAGGCTCGTCATGCTGTACCCGCCCGAGCCGCCCTCGTAGTTGCCCCTGAGGAACGAGTAGGTGTAGTTGGCGTTCAGGTACCAGTGGTCGGAGTACCGCTTGGTGGCGGTCAGCGTGTAGGCCGTGTAGTTGCGGATCGGGTGGGCGAAGGGCTGGTAGTCGGGAAACACGGAGGCCCAGCGGTTCATGACGGCGGGCCATTGGCTCGTGCCAGGGTTCATGAGGTAGTAGCTGATCCCGCCCCGGTCGTTGAGGTAGCCCACGTCTTCCAGCACCTGTCCCAGGCTCCGGGAGAGGATGCTCAGGCCCACGGTGAAGTCCGGCGCGAACTGGTACTCCGCCCCCACGAGGAACTCGTCGCTGTACTGGTTCCCGGTGCCGGGGAGCACCGTCTCGGGGGTCGCCCCGTAGACGTAGTGGTTCACCAGGTTGCCCATGTAGTACGTGTCGTAGTAGCGCTGGTGTCCGGGGTCCATGAGGTACGCGGGTGCCACGGGGACGCGCTCGTAGTAGCGGCCGTAGTTGAAGTAGGCCTTGGACTTGCCGTTGTGGGCGAAGTCCCACGTGAGCCCGATGCGCGGGGACCAGGAATCGAGGCTCGCGCTGGGTGCCTGGGAGGGGTTGAGGGTGTTCTGCTCCCAGCGCACGCCGTAGGCCAAGTTGATGTAGTCGGTGATGGACCAGTTGTCCTGGGCGAAGAGCCCGAGGTATCCGCCGTAGGCCTTCCAGTGGGGATTCTGGAGCGTCGCGGCGGTCACGACCGCGTAGTCCTGGATGCGGGAGGAGAAGGGGTTCATGCCCCCCGTCATGTTGCCCTGCACCGTGTACTGGGCCCCACCGGTGTAGCCGTTGTAGGCGTCCCACTTCTGGTCTTCCCACTGCACGCCGAACTTGATCTCGTGCCGGCTCGTGAGCCAGGTCACCTTGGAATCGATCTGGGTGCTGTAGCGGTTGTCCCAGTCCATGATGCCGGGGCCGTGGCCCACGCTCACCGTGGGAGCCCAATCGTAGCTCAGGATCTGGGGCTGCCCGTAAGCCTCCTGGTTCCAGGGGAGGACCTGCCCGATGGCCTGGACCCTGACGATGCTCGTCTCCATGTAGAAGTTCTGCGTCCAGTTCGCGTACCACTTGAGCCCTGCCGACCAGCCCGACTGGTAGCGCCGGGTCTGGCGCGCCACGGGGTCGATGGTGGGGACGAGAGGCGCGCCGCCCAGGAAGTTGCCCACCCCCTCGTTGAGCCAGGCGTGCTGCGGGCTCGTGAGCACGCTGAACTCGAGCTGGTGGTCCTTGTTGAGCTGCCAGGTGAGCTTGGCGATCCCCACCCAGTTCTTCACGGAGCTCTCGTAGCTGTA
>JGI20214J51650_10003345_pt1 | contig 10057 bp, 4 predicted proteins | sample WetSurMetagenome_FD_51650 | JGI IMG/M metagenome (IMG submission 51650)
GGAGTTTCTTGCAGAAACAAATTCTCATTCTCTCGTATCGCTCAGAAGCAGGAGTGAATTTGAACGGCAGGTCAATAACCATAAGGAGATGTTAAAACAGTNTCTTGGTGTTGAACCTACTTCATTCCGAAACACTGAATTAATTTATTCCGATNCNATAGGTTCGTGGGTAGCCGATATGGGATTCAAATCGATTATGACCGAAGGTGCAAAACATGTTTTAGGATGGAAAAGTCCCAACTATCTGTATTGTAACGCATTAAATCCCAGGCTAAAAGTCCTGCTCAGAAATTTTGTTCTTAGCGATGATATCGCTTTCAGATTTTCGAACAGGAACTGGAATTCCTGGCCATTAACCGCCGACAAGTATGCCTCGTGGATAAATAAGCTTGCCCCCAAAAGTGAACTGATAAATGTTTTTCTTGATTATGAAACTTTTGGNGAACACAACTGGAAGGAGACAGGGATTTTTGACTTCCTCAGTCATATGCCTGGCGCAATTCTTAAGAAGACACCTTTCAAATTCATGACACCTACGGAGATAGCTGATACGCTACAGCCTGTTTCTGCGATAAGCATTCCAACACCTATCTCGTGGGCTGATGAAGAACGCGATATTACAGCATGGCTTGGAAATGAATTGCAGATTGCTGCTCTTGATAAATTGTACAGCCTGGCCGGGAAAGTGAACAAATGCGAAGACGATTTGATAAAAAAGGATTGGGAATATCTTCAGTCAAGCGATCATTTTTATTATATGGCCACGAAGTTTTTCTCCGATGGTGCAGTCCATGCCTATTTTAACCCTTATGAGACGCCATATGATGCTTTTATGAATTATATGAATGTGCTGAGTGACTTTGAAATCAGGCTAAATAAACTATTTCCTGATACGGCAGAACAAGACCAGATATTCAAGCTTGGCACCCAGCTTATTGAAAAGGATATGCTCATAGAAAAGCAGGCTAGTGAAATTGAAAAACTCGCCAGGAAAATTGCAAAAATAGCTCCTGCTGAAAAATCTGTAAAAAAGAAGTCGTTGAAAGCTTCAGAGAAAAGACCTGCAAAGGTTTCACCACCAAAGAAAATAAAAGCGATTGAAGAAAATCAAACTAAAGTACCGGGAAAACGACTCTCAGAAGGTAAAACCAACGGTAAGTTAATAACAGACCTTAAAAAAGTTAAAAAGACCACTTCGGTGAAATCAGGGAAGAAAGCTGCTATAAAGAAAAAATAGAAAACGAAAAACTAAAACAAATAATTTCGGAAGATGAAGGTTGAATTTATTTTTGAAACAAGCTGGGAAGTATGCAATAAAGTAGGAGGTATACATACAGTCATCTCGACAAAAGCGCTTAAAATAGTAAATGAATTAAAAGATAAGTATATTCTGATAGGTCCCGATGTGTGGAGGGAAGATGTTACTAATCCTGAGTTTATACCCGATGAGTCTCTTTTTGTAGAATGGAAATCACGTGCTTTATCTGAAGGGTTAAGGGTCAAGACAGGAAGATGGAATATTTCAGGAAATCCTATCGTATTCCTGATAGACTTCACTCCGTATTTCGGCCAGCAAAACGAAATATTTGCAGGTTTCTGGGAAACATACAAACTCGATAGTATAACCGGTCAATGGGACTATGTGGAACCTGCCCTTTTCGGATACGCAGCAGGAAAGCTGATTGAGAGCTTTTCAACATTTTACCGCGAACATCACAATATTATTGCACAGTTCCATGAATGGATGACCGGGACCGGTATTTTATACCTTAAGAAGTTCGCTCCATGGATTGCAACTTCCTTTACTACCCATGCCACTGTTCTTGGCCGGTGTGTTGCCGGGAACAATCGTCCACTTTACGGGAAGATGGAAGAATATAACCCTGCACAAGTTGCCAGGGAATTTAATGTTGTTGCNAAGCAGTCGCTTGAAAAAATCTCCGCTGCTGAGGCAGATGTTTTTACTACTGTAAGCGAAATAACATCAAAAGAATGTAAGCATTTTCTTGGTAAGGAGGTAGATTTTGTTACTCCGAACGGATTCGAGGATTCATTTGTTCCTGCTAATGATATATTTGAGAAACGAAGACTGGTTGCAAGAGAAAAATTGCTTAGTGTTGCTCAAGCTGTACTGGGTTACAAGGTTGCAGAAGATTCTGTTCTGGTGGTGAACAGCGGAAGATATGAATTCCGGAATAAGGGAGTTGATATCTTTGTAGACTCTCTTGGCGAACTCCAGAAGAATGGCAATATAGAGAAGGAATGCATAGCATTTTTCCTTATACCGGCATATCATAAAGGACCGCGTCAGGATATCAGGGAGATTCTCTATAATAATGGTCCGGAAAATGGTGGTGACAGATATCTCACTCATAGTCTTCATTATCCTGCAACTGATCCTTTATTGCAGCGAGTAGCGTCAAACAATCTTAATAATGATAAGAAGTCAAAAGTCAAGGTCATTTTTGTGCCATGCTATCTGAATGGTAATGATGGCATATTTAATATGACATATTTTGATCTGCTGATTGGATTTGACCTTTCCGTTTTTCCTTCATACTATGAACCATGGGGATATACTCCGCTCGAAAGTCTTATGTTTTATATTCCCACAGTTACTACTTCACTTTCAGGATTCGGCCTCTGGGTAAGAACACATTTTGAAAATCCAGAGAATGGAATATCAGTAATTGAGAGAACAGATGATAACGAGATTGAGGTCATTGCTGATATCTGGCAATTCATGAAAATGTTTATAGGACTGAATGATACAGAAATTAAGTCAGCCAGAGATAAAGCGCACGCGGTATCCAGAATTGCATTATGGGACAATCTTGTTACTTATTATTTAGAAGCATACGACCATGCACTGGTTCAAAGCAGCGAAAGAAGAGAGGAGCCAAGAGAGTTTATAAAATTCATTGAAACTCCGGGGTTACATGTTCGTAAACCTCACCAGGTTCCTGTGTGGAAAGATATTTATGTTCAGAGCGACGTTCCCGGAAAACTGGCTTCACTTAAGGATCTGGCAAATAATCTCTGGTGGTCGTGGAACACAGAAGCGGAGATATTATTTAAAAGGATGGATCCATCTCTTTGGGAAGAGGTACTCCATAATCCTAAACTTCTTCTCGAAAAAATAGATTATAAAAGGCTTCTTGTGCTTGAAGATGACGATGATTTTGTAAATGAACTGAAACAGATAAATGAGCTTTTCAAAACCTATATTAGTCGTGCACTTAGTCCCGATTTGCCATCTGTTGCGTACTTCAGTATGGAGTTTGGTATTCACCCATGTCTGAAAATTTACTCAGGTGGGTTGGGTATACTGGCCGGAGATTACCTCAAGGAAGCCAGTGATTCAAATTTGAATATTACAGGAGTAGGTCTGCTTTACAGGTATGGGTATTTCAAGCAAAAACTCGGACCCCGCGGAGAACAGCTTTCAATTTACGAAGCAGAAGAGTTCTCGCGCCTTCCAATAAATCCAGTAAAAGATGCAAACGGAAATCATTTGTATGTGAGTCTGGTATGGCCAGGAAGAACAGTGAAAATACGCGTTTGGGAAGCAATGGTAGGAAAAGTGAGACTCGTGCTTCTGGATACTGATTTTGATGATAACTTGCCCGAAGACAGAACAGTGACCCATTATCTCTATGGAGGTGACAATGAAAACAGGCTGAGGCAGGAACTCATACTTGGCATTGGTGGCATACGGGCTCTTGTNGCAATGGGATTGAAACCCGATATCTATCACAGTAATGAAGGACACTCAGCTTTTATCAGCCTTGAAAGACTCAGGAGCCTTATAAATGAACAGCATCTTACATTTTATCAGGCACTTGAAGCAGTAAGATCCTCCACTCTCTTTACCACTCATACACCCGTTCCTGCGGGTCACGATGCATTTGAAGAGGACCTGTTACGGAAATATATATCACATTATCACAGCCGGTTAACAATTACATGGGACGAGCTTATGGCACTGGGTCAATGCAAAGGAGATTCAGATAAAAAGTTCAATATGAGTTTTCTGGCTGCCCGTATGTCGCAGGAGATAAATGGAGTAAGCAAACTGCATGGTGAGGTAAGCCAGGAAATGTTCAATAAATTATGGCCCGGGTATCTTAAAGAGGAACTCTTCATTGGATATGTTACTAACGGTGTTCATCATCCAACCTGGACTGCTCCTGAATGGCGCGATGTTTACAGGGAACTCACCGGCGATAAAAATTTCGATCAGACCGACAGAGATCTCTGGGATAAATTATATAGCCTGGAGGACAAAAAAGTATATGAAGTAAAAACCAAACTTAAAAAGAATTTATTTACAAATATCCGGAAAAGACTCCAGTCGGATATGATAGAGAAGCATGTGAGTCCTCATACTCTCTTAAGTATCAGCAGTCATCTCGATGAAAAAGCACTGACGATAGGATTTGCACGGCGTTTTGCTACTTACAAAAGGGCATCATTGCTTTTTCGGGATCTCGACAGACTCTCCCGTATAGTTAATAATCCAGGGAAACCTGTGCAGTTTATCTATGCCGGGAAAGCTCATCCAAATGACGGAGGAGGCAAGGATTTGATAAAAAGGGTATTTGAAATATCGCAGATGCCTGAGTTCGCAGGTAAAGTTATTTTCCTGGAAAATTACGATATTGAAATGGCGAAATATCTGACAAGAGGCGTCGATATCTGGCTTAATACTCCGACCAGGCCTCTCGAAGCCTCCGGAACNAGTGGTGAAAAGGCNGTNATGAATGGCACAATTCACTTCAGTGTCCTCGACGGATGGTGGGTAGAAGGATACCGGGCNTATGCTGGCTGGGCTTTACCTAAAAAGAGAACATATGAGAATCAGGATCTTCAGGATGATATTGATGCTGAGACCATTTATAATATGCTTGAATTTGAAATAGTTCCAGCCTATTATTCTTTTAATGACAAAGGAATTCCGGTGGAGTGGGTAAGCCTGATCAAAAATACAATGGTCAAGATTGCACCTGAATTTACTATGAAAAGGATGATCGACGATTATTATGAGAAGTATTATAACAAGCTCTTTAAACGCAATAAATATCTTATTGAAAATAATTTTGAGAAGGCAAAAGAGCTTGACGCATGGAAGAAAGCCATTAAGGATGAATGGGATAATATTGAAGTTTTAAATTATAGTTTTGAAAGGGCCGGGGAGAACATATACCGCTCGGGTCACGATTACCGGGCAGAAATTGCGCTTGATGTGAAGAAAATTCCGAAGGAGAATGTTGGCGTGGAATTTATAATCACTCATATGAGCAAAAGGGGTGAACACGAATTCGTTGCAAGCGAAGAGTTTAAACTGATCAGTTGCAAGAACGGCAAATGTCTTTACAGAGCCAGTCTTGTTCCTGAAAAAGCAGGGTCATTCTTCTATGGTATACGAATTTATCCGAAGCACAAGGATCTTCCACACAAACAGGATTTTTACCTGCTTCGCTGGATTGACTAAATATCAGTTGCCCGGCGAATANGTTCCTTCTTAAAAACAAGGGCTGTTCTCGCCGGTAGATAAAGGTAAAGGTATAAAGGAGCATTAATGATGTTCCTTTCTGCTTTTCTTATTGAGAGATAGACTGTTTTTCTGTCAATCCTGTTGAATCCTCCGAATGCCGTATCATCAGTATCGAGAATAATCCTGAATTTCCCTGAAACCGGAATTCCATAATCCGTAAAGGAGATATTAGGATTAAAATTAAACACAAATAGCAGTTCTCCTCTTATAAAGGCAATAATCTTATCGGTATTATTATCATAAACCTTGTTGACCATAAGATCGTTAAGGATTTTGTAATCGGTATGAAGTTTTATCATCTTCGAGTCAAACTTCATAAGGTAATTGTATTTAAGATCTTTGTTTTCTGCAAGTTGCCATTGACGGCGGGCATACTTAAAACTCCAGTTATTTCCTTCCCTTGGAAAGTCGATCCATTCGGGATGACCAAACTCATTTCCCATAAAGTTCAGGTATCCTCCACCCGAGGTGCTGAATGTTATCAATCTGATCATTTTATGTAAAGCAATTCCACGGTCAACCACTATACTATGGTATGACTTGTTCATCCCTGAATACATTTCAGCATCAATCATTCTGAATATAAGAGTTTTATCTCCGACAAGTGCCTGGTCGTGCGATTCGCAGTATGATATTATTTTCTCCTCAGGGCGATGCTGGGTGAGTTCATTAAACAACTTACCCATATCCCAGTTCTCATCAAATGTCTCTTTTACCAGTTTTATCCAAAAATCGGGAACTCCCATCGATAATCTGAAATCAAAACCATAGCCCATTCTTTTTGTTCCTGATGCTAATCCAGGCATACCACTCATCTCCTCCGCAATAGTAATAGCTTCAGGGTTGAATTCATGAATAAGCTTATTGGCAAGAAAAAGATAAACAAGTGCATCTTCATCCTGATTACCGTCAAAATACTCACTATATGATGTAAAATTCTTCTCCAGACCGTGATCAAAATATATCATGCTTGTGATCCCGTCAAACCTGAATCCGTCAAATTTNTACTCTTCAAGCCAGTACCGGCAGTTTGATAACAGGAAATGAACTACATTGTCTTTTCCATAGTCGAAACATAATGAGTCCCATGCAACATGGTTTCTTCTTGAACCGGCATGGAAATATTGGCCCAGCGATCCATCAAAGAGCCCTAACCCTTCATTGATGTTCTTAACTGAGTGGGAGTGAACCAGATCCATTATAACCCTGATTCCTGACGAATGCGCTTTATCAACTAGTCCTTTAAGGTCCTCAGGCGTTCCGAACCGTGAAGAAGCCGCAAAAAAGCTCGAAACATGGTAGCCGAAAGATCCGTAAAAAGGATGTTCCTGGATTGCCATTAACTGGATAGTATTGTACCCCGACTTAATTATGCCCGGCAGAACATTTTCGGTGAATTCACGGTAAGTGCCGATTTTCTCCTTCGATGTTGCCATACCGATATGAGCTTCATAGATCAAGGGTGCAGGAAAGCCGGATATAAAATTTTTACAGTTCCAGGAATATGCGTTTTCAGGTTGCCAGACCTGCGCATTGAAAATTTTTGTCTTTTCATCCTGAACAACATGGTTAGCATATGAAGGAATACGTTCTCCTGTTCCTCCTTCCCAGTGAACTGAAAGTTTATACAGGTCGCCATGCTTAATGGTATCGGGAGACAGAATTACCTCCCAGTCTCCCATAGAATTTATTCTGTTCATCATGAATTCCTTCTTCTCCTTCCAATTGGTGAATACCCCTATAACAAAAATACTTTTTGCATTAGGGGCCCATTCCCTGAAGACCCAGGAGTCTTTCAAGCGGTGAAGACCATAATAGTAATGCCCCATGGCGAAGTCGCCCAGGTTCCCATTCCCGACAAGNTGTTTTTCCTTTAAAAAACATTTGGCTATTCGTCTGTCAATAACCTCCCTGAAAGGATCAAGCCATGAGTCGGAAAGATAGAAACTGGTTGTATTCATGATGATTGACTTAATCGGATATCTTTCTATAAAATTACAAAAACTAAACCATTAATCTTCTTCATTTCAATGTGCTTTATTAATTTTGCAGACATAATTTTAATTTATGATTATTCATCAGGGTTATGAGAGTCTGCATTTAATTGCACCTGTTGCGACACTTGGGATTTTTGACGGAGTGCACAGGGGACATATGGCTCTTCTTGATTCACTTGTTTCAAAAGCACGATCGGTAAAGGGAGAATCGGTCGTTATCACATTTTCTCCACATCCCAGATTGATATTGGAACAAAACAACAGGAATCTTTCTTTCCTGACAACAATGGACGAAAAAGTGATATTGCTGCAAAAAGCAAATGTCGGCCATTTAATAATAATTGAATTCACTACCGCTTTCAGTACGATAAGTGCATGCGATTTTTTAAGAGATATACTCATTGAAAAGATTGGTACAAAACATCTTATTATTGGATATGACCATCATTTTGGAAGACATGGAGAGGGAGATTTCAATACAATTAAAGAGTGTTCGGATGAGTCTGAGTTTATTGTCGAACAAGTCCAGGGNATTCATACTGAAGAAGGAGCGATAAGCTCTTCCTCGATTCGTAAGGCACTATTAGAAGGAAAACTTGATGAAGCAAACAGCTGGCTTGGTTATCCCTATTCTTTGAGTGGTACAGTTGTTGAGGGACGGAGGATCGGCCGCACAATTGGCTATCCTACCGCTAACATAAAGCCCCAATCGAAATACAAGCTTATACCTGCAAATGGTGTGTATGCAGTAGAAGTCGAAGTTGATAGAGTGCGTTACCTGGGTATGTTAAGTATTGGTTCAAATCCAACAGTAAATGAGTATGCCAGTTTCAGGAGTATTGAAGTTCATATTCTAAACTTTGATAATGACATATATGGGCATAATATTTCTGTTCTGTTCAGAAAAAAACTGAGAGATGAGAAGAAGTTTGATAATCTGATGCAACTGACAGAGCAAATGGACCTTGATAGGGAGAATACACTCCGGTTATTAACCTGAAAAATAACAATTGTTTTTATTACCTTTGACCTCTCATAAAATATTCTGAATTATAAATTTAACATTTGATACAATGCAATACCAGGTAAAAGATATTTCACTGGCTGAGTTTGGCAGAAAAGAGATAGAAATTGCTGAAAAAGAGATGCCGGGATTGCTGGCAATCAGGAAGAAATACTCTTCTGAGAAGCCCTTAAAAGGCGCCCGGATTACCGGTTCGCTGCATATGACTATTCAGACTGCCGTACTGATTGAGACTTTGTCAGAGCTTGGCGCCGAGGTAAGATGGGCCAGCTGTAATATTTTCTCAACNCAGGACCATGCCGCAGCTGCAATAGCCGCAAGAGGTATTCCGGTATTTGCCTGGAAAGGAGAGACACTTGAAGAATACTGGTGGTGTACGGCACAGGCACTGACATTTGCCGGTGGAAAAGGACCAAACCTTTTGGTTGACGATGGGGGTGATGCTTCGCTGATGGTGCATCTTGGATACAAAGCAGAAAAATCACCAGAAATACTCAACCGGAAACCGGAAAGCAGGGAAGAGGCAATAATTTTATCTACTCTGAAAGATATTCTTGCTAAAGAACCCGGGAAATGGCAACGGACCGTAAGTGAACTTAAAGGAATATCTGAAGAAACTACAACTGGAGTTCACAGGTTGTACCAGATGATGGAAAGTGGAGAATTGCTTGTGCCTGCCATCAATGTGAATGATTCAGTTACCAAATCAAAATTCGACAACCTGTATGGATGCCGTGAGTCGCTTGCCGATGGGATAAAAAGAGCAACTGACGTAATGCTTGCCGGTAAAGTGGTTGTCGTATGCGGTTATGGCGATGTGGGAAAAGGTTGTGCAAGGTCAATGAAATCGTATGGCTCAAGGGTAATTGTTACAGAAATTGATCCGATATGTGCACTGCAGGCATCCATGGAAGGATTTGAAGTAAAAACGGTTGAGGATACTCTTGATGAAGGTAATATTTTTGTTACTGCTACCGGGAACAGAGATATTATAACGCTCGATCATATGCTTAAGATGAAAGACCAGTCAATTGTTTGTAATATTGGTCATTTCGATAATGAGATACAGGTTGATAATCTGAATGAAATGAAGGGAGTTGAGAAGATCAATATCAAGCCGCAGGTCGACAAGTATCTTTTTCCCGACGGACACGCAATTTTCATTCTTGCAGAAGGAAGATTGGTAAATCTTGGATGTGCAACCGGGCATCCTTCATTTGTTATGAGCAATTCTTTCAGTAATCAGACGCTGGCTCAGATTGAACTCTGGAAAAATAAATATGAAATTGGTGTATACAGGCTGCCCAAATATCTCGATGAGGAGGTAGCCAGATTGCACCTCGAACAATTGGGAGTCAAACTCACAAAGCTTACAAAGGAGCAATCAGATTATATTGGAGTTCCCGATGCCGGGCCATATAAACCTGATCATTACAGGTATTAGGTTATATTCTGGTAGGGACGTTGCATGCAACGTCC
>JGI20214J51650_10003347_pt1 | contig 10054 bp, 5 predicted proteins | sample WetSurMetagenome_FD_51650 | JGI IMG/M metagenome (IMG submission 51650)
TATGGCTTCGGAAATACCCCTATCAGTGCCACTATCAGCTATGGAAATTAGTTGGCGTATCGATTGATTTTAACACTACTTTTGCCTCAAAGCTATCGCCAAAACCCCCGGCCCTCCATGTACCCCCAGCGCGGGTCCGACTCTGGACAGGATAATGCGGTCTTTATCCCATATCGAACCCAAACGCTCAACCAGTAGCCTGGCTTCATCGGCTGTGGTGCTGTATAAAACAGCCAGTTCCTGAATTTCCCGGGCATTTTTAACGAATTCTAATAGTAGATCTATACCTCTGGAACGGGTACGTACCTGACCCGACGGCACAAATTCCCCGTCTTTTACCGTCAAGACAGGTTTAACGTTCAGTAATGATCCTAGAAATGCCTTCGCTTTACCGATCCTTCCACCTTTAGCCAGGTATTTTAGCGTATCGAACAGAATGAGAAAATGAACATGAGGCATTATTCGGTATACCTCATCGGTTATCTGCTTTAAACTCATTCCCGCCTTAGCCATTTTAGCGGCCTGCATAACTATCAATCCGAGGGCAATCGAGAGTGTTTTCGAATCGATTAACTCAATTGGGCACGCTGTGCTTATAATATTCTTTCCCTGTTGTGCCGAGTTGAATGTACCGCTTAATTTGCTTGTGAGATGAATGGAAATAATACCATCGGCATTCTGACACAGTGTTCGATAAACGTTAGCAAAATCCTGCGGGGTAGGTTGTGCTGTTTTGGGATGAATTGGGCCGATTATCAATCTCTGATAAAACTCATCTTCGTTAATATCCACATGGTCGCGATAGACCTGATCCCCGAATCGCAGGTATTCCGGTACGACTGCGATATCCAGCTCTTTATATAATGCCTCCGGCAGGTCGGCGGTACTGTCAGTAACGATTTTTATTACCATCGTATCTCTNAATTTTTATTATAACATGAGATTCAATGCACCAACGTAATTCATTCTGTTTATTTTTCCACCATAGTTTTCATTACCGAATTTAAAAACAATTTGTCATCCTTCAGCAGAAGGACCCACACTGTAATTAAGTACTTAACTTTCAATTTTGGTTTTAGTTCTTGAAATTTGAGATCCGAGATTTCCCGTTTGCTTATTAAAGTGAAATTGTCCGTTTTATGGATCTGATTTTCATTCGAAGCTTTACCTGTAATACAATNGGTATGACTTAAATATGCTTAACTTCTTTTTTATCATCATTATGTCAGCACTTCTGATCGACTACTTCCTGGGTCTGGCAGTGGATATTCTGAATGTCAGGGCAGCCGGACAGGAAGTACCCGGTGAATTGGACGGCATTTACCAGCCGGAGGAATACCGGAAATCACAGGCCTATCTCAAGACCCATACCTTTTTCGGCTTGATCAGCGGGGCTTATTTTCTGGTACTTCTTCTTGCCGTCTGGTTAACAGGTACGTTCAACTGGCTCGATCAGCTTATCCGTAGCTGGGGATTTTCCCCGCTGGTAAGCGGACTCCTGTTCGCCGGAATACTGGGGGCTGCCTATGCGATCATGGAACTGCCATTCGAAATCTATACCACCTTCGTTATCGAGCAGCGTTTCGGTTTTAATAAGACCACACCCCGCACGTTCATTATGGACCAGTTGAAAGGTGCCGCTATTGCCATACCACTTGGCGGACTGTTGCTGGCAGGGATACTGGCTCTGTTTCAATATGCAGGTTCCTTTGCCTGGCTCTATGCTTTTTTTGCCGTTATTATGGTTTCGCTTAGCTTCAGCTATATCGCTCCGACCTTGATAATGCCTCTTTTTAATAAATTCTCACCTATGCCGGAAGGTGAATTGCGTGACGCCATTCTCACCTATACGAAATCCGTAAATTTTCCTGTTAGTAATCTTTTTATTATGGATAGCTCAAAACGCTCAACTAAATCCAATGCTTTTTTCACCGGCTTCGGCAAAAATAAGCGTATTGCTTTATTCGACACGCTTATCAGCCAGCATACCGTACCGGAAATCGTCGCTGTCATCGGACACGAGGTCGGACACTATAAGAAGAAGCACATCATNCAGGGTATGGTTATCAACGTTCTCAACATGTTCTTAATCTTTTTCCTGCTATCTGTTTTTCTTAATAGTCCGGGACTTTATCAGGCTTTCAGCATGCAGCAGCCCTCGATATATTCGGGACTTCTCTTCTTCGGTCTTCTTTATACACCGCTGGAAATGGTATTGGGTATCGCGGCTCAAATGATATCGCGGAGGAACGAATATGAAGCGGACAGGTTCGCGGTCCGCACCATACCCCGGCCTGAGAATATGATTTCAGCTTTGAAAAAATTAGCCAGCCATAATCTTTCAAATCTGACTCCACATCCCTTCTACGTTTTCTTGAATTACTCACATCCTCCATTGCTGGACCGTATTAAGGGAATCGTTAAAGAGATCNGCAGTACGTCTTAAATTCTCAGCTACAGGTTATGTGACTTNTCTCATAATCGGTCATCTATTTCGTTTATTCCTAAATCTTTAAATATAAATCGATCTCCAGTTTTAGCTTTTAGCTTTGAGATTTGAACTCTGAGTTCTCAAAACATCCTGCTTGCAATAAGTCCTGACAATATCGGATTCTAGTAACAGGAGGGATTCTATGAAACAATACGATGTCATCGTTATAGGCTCAGGCAGCGGTACTACTATTGTAGAAGAGGCATTGAACCATGAATTGAAAGTGGCACTTGTCGACCGCGGTCCGCTGGGAGGAACCTGTCTTAACCTTGGCTGCATACCTTCCAAGATGTTGATCTACCCTGCCGACCGTATTATGGATATCCGTGACTCGCAAAAACTGGGGATTGCTACTCAGATTAATAACGTCAATTTCGAATTTATNATGGACCGTATGCAAAAAGCGGTTCAGGAAGATCGTGATGATATACACCGCGGTATTACTGAAACTAAACCTCTGGACTTCTACGAAGGTACCGGCCATTTTACAGGTGATTACACTATGGAAATCAACGGGGAAACCATTAAAGCAGGCAAGATCGTTATCGCCTCCGGTTCCAGACCTCTGGTCCCCCCGGTAAAAGGCCTGGACGGAATCGATTATCTGACCAATGAAACCGTGCTGCAACTCAGGAAACGCCCCGACGACCTTGTTATCATAGGAGGGGGGTATATCGCCGTCGAATACGCCCATTTTTTCGAAGCGATGGGAACCAGAGTAACCATCCTCGAAATGGCCGACCGTCTGTTATTATCAGAGGAACCGGAAATTGCAGCTCTACTCCGGGAGGAATTGAGCAAACGCGTTACTATTCATACCAGTGTCACCGTAGAAGAAATTAAGAAAGAAGGTAACGAAACAAGAGTTGTAGTGAAATACAGCAAGACCGGTATCCGGCAGGAGTTCACCTGCGGCAGTATCATGGTAGCCGCCGGAAGAAGATCAAATGCCGACTTGCTGGATCTCGCCAAAACAGGAGTCGCCTTGAACGAGAAAGGGTTTGTGAAGGTAAATGAATACCTGGAGACTACTAAAAAGAATATCTGGGCGGTGGGTGATAGCAACGGACAGCAGATGTTCACTCATGTAGCTAACCGGGAAGCTGCTATTGTTGCGGGTGCTATTGTCCACGGTTCGAAAATAAAAATGGACTACACCGCAACTCCCCACGCAATCTTTTCTTATCCACAGGCAGCTTCCGTCGGTCTAACAGAAATACAGGCTCAAAAAGACCATAGTATTCTGGTCGGTATAGCCAGATATTCCGATACAGCGAGGGGTGAAGCCATGCAGGAGGACAAAGGCTTCGCCAAGGCTATTGTCGACAAAGAAAATGGTAAAATCCTCGGTTTTCATATAATCGGACCGGAAGCTCCTTCTTTGATCCAGGAAGTAATCAACGCCATGGTCTCAGGTGGGAATATCAATGAAATAAATGCCGGTATGCATATCCACCCAGCTATGCCGGAACTTATCGAAAGGGTATTCGCCAATCTCGAAGAACGAAAATAGTTGTCTATCGAGTCTTAATTCCGGTGGATTCGTAAATCATTGTATCTTACAACATAAGAGCAAATGATTAAGAACTTACTCAAATTCCTGCTGTGCGTATACGAGATCGTTATTAAAAACCTTTATCAGGCGTAACGTACGCATATATTCAGTCCGTAAAACATTCAAAAACACAGCCGATAAACCCATCCCTGCCAGCATTGGCAGCAAGGTCAGTTCGATCGTTTTACGCACATGAAGAGGCGCCCCGGCAGAGGCATTTCCGAGCCAGCAGGCAGTACGTATTGAAGATTCGAGGGTGTCAATCGTTCTTAAAAACTGGATTAATTCGACCATGTGTCTTTGCCCGATTTCACTGGTAACATGGATCAGGCCGGGATCTACCAGTATACTGCTGTCCGGTATCCCAGCGTTTTTAGCTACTCCAACCAGCACTGCTGTCCTGCCCAGCATCTCCCGTGCATCCGCAGGGGCAGCCGTATCACTCACCAGAAATATAACTTCAGCATTGTGAACCGCTGCCATGGGCAAGAAATCACGTAACTTATCGACATCAATAGAAACGAAATTAATTATGGGCGTTTTGTTACAGGCGTGTATTCCGGCTTCCATAGCCTCGGCATTATTAGTACTGAGGCAAATTTTTAAATCGGTTGTATGCTGTACTATGTTCACNGCACACTCCATCGCATCCGGCGTGTCGAAATGCTGTTGCGTGTTTATNTCAATNGCTTTGGCCCCAGCGGCCACGCAATTGATAACAATATCCGAGAGTGCTCGTGCGGGACGGCTCTTTATATCCCATCCCGATGCTTTCAATTCATTGAATATAAGCCCTACATCGGGGTCTCTGGTAGTTATATTGTTAGCTATTGGAAACATATTCCTGCCCTCCTGATAACTAAATTACCGGAACCGGCTATATAAAAGCAAAGAGAGTGTTTATAAGAAAAATGTCGTCCGGGTATCACGGGCACTGGTAAACGCAGACTCATTGCTGCGAACAATTTAAGGCGGTAGCGGTCTAAATAAAAAAGTCCGCTCCCTATTTCTAATACAAAGGAGCGGACTTTCTCATATAGATTGGCTAAAACTTAAGGTTATCTTCTCTCGTATTTTCTAATCAAAAATATGATTAGTCCGACAACGATAACTACCCCGAGAGCTATGAACAAAAATAGCTGGCTGCCGAGTGTTTGAGAACCTGAAGATGTTGTTGTGCTGGCGGCAGTATTAGTTGTTGCTCCATTATCATCATCTTCAACAGTAAAACTACCGGTAATGCCGTTTACACTCACCTGATAAGTGCCTGCCACATGTTCTACCGCGGTGAACTCTACCTGCTGCTTTGCCCCAGGCTTAAGCTCTATCTGCTGCGTGTCAGTACTGATACCGTTAATAGACAATTCCATCTTATAGTTAGCAACCGAACTTCCGGTATTAGAAGCATCGATACTTATATTTACATTCTCACCGATCTTTACTGTTGCCGGACTTATTACCAGTGAACTGGTATCGACAATGATTTGAGATTCACTCATGGTAGTAAAAGTTCTATCATCGCCGGCAACTATACCGCTGGTCCCACCATCAGCTTTTATACGAAAATGATATTCAGTTTCCGGTTTCAAACCGTTTATCGCAACGTTGAAAGACCCAGGTGCTGCAGCACTTTGAGCAGTAGTGCTTTTACCGTAAAAAGAAGATATTCCATATTCAAAAAATACGTTAACAGAGCTTGCTGTACCCAATAAAACTACGCTGCCGTTTAAGACCGCAGCCGTATCTGTTACATCGGAGGCACTGGCGGTATTGACTTCAGCAGTAACCGAAGGAGTATTAAACGTCAAGTCATTTCCCATTACTTTGTATTTGATACCGTCATTCGCAACCGCCCTGAAATGATATAACTTCCCGGGTGCAAGGTCTTTTATGTCAGCTGAAAATTCGCCGGTTGTTTTTACTGACTGTTCGGCAGTCGTATTCCCATAGCTGGTTGAAGTTCCNTATTCGAAATAAACTCCGATCGAAGTCAATGTACCAATTGATGTCAGATTGCCACTGACGTTTGCTGATTCAAGGGTGACTGACGAAACACCAAGAGTAGCCACTGCCGGGACCGGTACAACTCCGTTTCCCACTGTGGTGAAAGTAACGTCATCGCTGTAAGTAACGCCATGAAGACCGCCATCAGCTTTTGCACGGAAATGATAAATTGTCCCCTGTTGCAGACCGGTCACATCGGCGTAAAATCCGCCGTAATAACCAACACCACCGGATTTGTTGGCCTTAGCCGCAATGCTGGTACCATAGCTCGTTGATGTACCGTATTCGAAGGAAAGAGCTATCGAAGATGCAGTACCTTTTCCCGCTAAATTGCCAACCAGTGTGACTGTAAAATAGTTTACATCCGAGTAACTAGCCATACCCAACTGTGGAGCGACAGCGGTCTGTGTCGTAAATGTTACGTCACTGCCATAGCTAACGCCATGTATTCCGCCATCTGCCTTGATCCTGTAATGATATAATGTACCGGTCGCCAGGTTATTGATGTCTATCTTTATGTCGCTGCTGCTTGTATATGGTGCTTTGGACGTGCTGGTACCGTAGCTGGTAGTAGTACCATATTCAAAAGAAACATTGACGGTCTCCGCCGTTCCCAGATATAACAAATTACCGCGTAGTGAAGCTGAGGCATAACTAACATTTAATGGGATAGACGTAGCTGCAGTCGGAGAAATCGGTGTCGTAAATAATGTTGCGTCTTTTCCATAAGCGATCCCGTTCACTCCACCATCAGCCACCGCCCTGAAATGATATACCGTTCCATTTTCCAGTCCTATAACATCAATGCTGAATGTAGTTATACTCGTTACGGTCTGAGCGGAGGTCACCATTCCATAAGATGTAGAAATGCCATACTGAAAATATACATTAATTGAGGTTGATGATCCAAGACTGTTCAGGCTACCATTCAATCGGGCTCCGTGTTCAACGACATTATTAGCCTGTCCTGTTGTTACGGTAGGGGGATTCAAAGAATCAAAGGTCACGTCAGAGCCGTAGGTTATACCATTAGCACCGCCGTCGGCTTTAGCTCGAAAATGATAAGTTGCACCTGATGATAGACCAGACAAGCTGGTGTTAAAATCACCAGTTGAAGTCATTACCTGAGACGACGTTGTATTGCCATACCCTGAAGTGCGGCCATACTCGAAACTCACTGAAACACTGGATGCTGTACCAAGAGAGTCAAGACTTCCGGACAACCTGGCTGATGTATTTGTTATGTCGGCAACCGCAACGGTCCTCACAGTGGGAGGATTGGCTGCCAGTACAGGGATAACGTTAATTAATATTACCGTCATACCTGCTAGAATAGCTAAACAAAATAGAGAAATACGCCTGAATAACATTCTTTTCATATCACATACCTTTAAGATAATCTAATATCGAATTTAACCGTATTATTACAATAATGTCAATAGTATTTTATGCCCATTCCTCAATCAGTATTTTAATGAATCATTATTTTATATTATTCCCCCGTATTGTCGAATCATCCGGTTCAATGTTAAAATCTACTCTATTGGAACAATTATAAACCTTCCTTGTGTTTCTGAGTAAAAACGCGTACATGATTAAGGAGTGCATTTTAAATGCCCAAACGTAATGATATCAGCANAGTAATGATTATCAGCTCAGGCCCGATCGTAATCGGCCAGNCTTGCGAATTTGATTACTCGGGTGCGCAGGCGTGTAAGGCATTAAAGGCACTGGGTTATAAGATTGTTCTGGTAAACTCTAACCCGGCATCACTTGTNACAGATCCGGGGATAGCAGATGTAATTTATATCGAGCCTTTAAACTTAGAAACCATGATAAAAATTATTGAAAAGGAACGACCGAACGCTCTCTTGCCTAATATGGGAGGACAAACAGGTCTCTATCTAAGTGCCTCTCTGGCAAGTAATGGTACTCTTGCTAAATATAACATTAAACTGATCGGGGTTGAGCTCGAATCCATCCGGCGAAGTGAAGACCGCATCGCTTTCAAAGAAATAATGGCAGAATTAGACATCGACACCCTGCCAAGCAAAATCGTTCATAGTATTGAAGAGGCCGAAGTTACAGCTTCTGATCTTGGATACCCTGTCGTTGTTCGTCCGGTATATGCTGTTGGCGGTACCGGAGGCGGCCAGGTATATAATATCGAAGAGCTACGGATTATCGCCGGAAGCGGCATTGCAGCCAGCATGGTCGATCAGGTGCTTATCGAGGAATCCGTAGAAGGTTGGGAAGAGATAGAACTGGAAGTCATCCGCGACCGGAAAAGCCGGATAATTACCGTCTGCTTTATTGAAAACGTTGATGCTATGGGTGTCCACAATGGCGACTCGATATGTATCACACCCATGCTGACTATCAGCGAATCGCTGAGACAAAAATTACAGGAACACGCTTATAAAATAGTTCAAAAACTAAAGATTTCCGGCAATACGAATATCCAATTCGCTCACGATCCCAAAACAGGGAGAGTCGTTATCATCGATATAACCCCCCGCACATCGCTATCATCGGCATTGGCATCCAAAGCTGCAGGTCTACCAATAGCCTCGATTTCAGCGAAACTGGCTGGCGGTCTTACTCTCGATGAATTACCATACTGGCGCGAAGGGACACTGGACAAGTACAAGCCTTCCGGCGAGTATTTGGTTGTTAAATTTCCGCGGTGGGCATTTGATGAGTTCCATGACGCTCAGGACCGACTCGGTCTCCAGATGCATGCGGTCGGCGAAGTTATGAGTATCGGCAAGAACTATAAAGAAGCCTTCCAAAAAGCCATCAGATCGCTGGAAAACGGACGTTTCGGACTCGGTTTTGCTAAGAACTTTAATAATATGCCCCTGGACGAACTGATGAAAATGCTGAATTATCCCACCAGCGAACGGCAATACATCATGTATGAAGCTCTCCGCAAAGGTGCGGACGTCCAGGAGTTATNTAAAAAGACCTTCATTAAACCCTGGTTCATTCAGCAGATGAAAGAACTGGTAGAAGAAGAAAATCAGTTACTGCAATATAAAAACAAATCTCTACCTGATGCTTTACTGGTCCAGGCGAAGAGAGACGGCTTCGCTGATAAGTACCTGGCTAAATTACTGGGTAAAAACGAAAAGGAAATACGAGCACAGCGGACGAAGCTTGGAGTTGTTGAAAATTGGGACTACGTTCCGGTCAGCGGCACCGAAAATGACCGGTATTATTATTCTACTTATAATGGGACCGACCGCGATACGGTTAGCAACCGCAAAAAGATAATGATTCTGGGAGGCGGACCTAACCGTATCGGCCAGAGTATAGAATTCGATTATTGCTGCGTTCACGCGGCATTCGCTCTACGTGAAATGAAATATGAGACTATCATGGTCAATTGTAACCCGGAAACAGTCTCAACTGATTACGATACATCCGACAAACTGTATTTCGAACCACTAACTGTTGAGGATATCCTCAGTATTTACAATAAAGAGAAGCCCGATGGGTTAATTATTCAATTCGGCGGACAGACACCATTAAGTGTTGCGGCCGAACTCGAAGAAGCGGGTGTGAAAATACTCGGAACTTCCACCAACTCCATTGACATCGCTTCAGACCGGGTACGCTTCAGCGAGATGATGAACAAATTAAACATCCCAGTGCCTGAATCAGAGAATACGGGGAATGTCGATGAAGCTCTGAAAATAGCTAAGCACATTGGATATCCTTTAACGGTCCAACCTGATGACTGTGTTAGCAATCGTAGAATGGAAATCGTGCAAGACGAAACCGACCTTCGTTTGTATATCACCGATGCTGCAGCAGTAACGCCCGGCCGTCCGATACTTATTAGTCGCTATCTTGAGAACGCTATCGAGACCGAAACCGACGCCCTATCTGACGGAAAGAACGTCTTTATACCCGCGATCGTTGAGCATATCGAATATGCCGGCGTTCATTCCGGAGATGCGGCGTGCGTCATTCCGCCGATAAACATTAACGAAAAACAT
>JGI20214J51650_10003348_pt1 | contig 10054 bp, 6 predicted proteins | sample WetSurMetagenome_FD_51650 | JGI IMG/M metagenome (IMG submission 51650)
GAAAGCGCGACAAGGTCGATCTGATGCTGCCGGATAAGATCCCCGAGCTGCGACTCAGGGTAAATGGCAATGCCTTCAGGATAGAGCTTCCCCGAGAGTTCCGGAGGATAGAGACGGCCTTCGATGGCCGGGATCTGCGTCGCGGTGAACGCGACGACGTTGTAACGGGGATTATCCCTGAAGTAAATGTTGAAATTGTGGAAATCGCGTCCTGCCGCCCCCATGATGAGAACTTTTTCAACCATCACTCACCTCCGGTGAGAAATTCGAAACCCGTCAATTGAGGGATTTAGGAATTGAGGGATTCTGGAATTATGCAATTAGGGGATTCTGGAATTAAGGGATTCTGGGGTTCCAGAATTCGCAATCCCCCAATTCACAATCCCAGAATTCGCAATTCCCGAATTCGCAATTCCTCAATTCGCAATTCCCGAATTCCCCCATTATTGACATATGAGGCATTATCCTCGATTATGGGGCTCTCAACAAGGGTGTTTTTGCTCGCCTGAGGGGTACCATGGACAAGGCCTTCGAGTCTCGAGTCCGAAGAACAGGGCAGAAGCTTTTTCAGCTCATGGGAGACGAAGTCCCACCGCTCTTCCACAAGGAATCGTGGACGGTGAAGGTGCTCGCCCAATGCGTAAAGGACGAAGGCTTCAAAACCGATTTTCTTCGGTTCATGGACGTGCTTCCTTCGCTGAAGCAAGCAGACATCGTGGCAGAGCATCTCGTCGACACCTTCGGCCGACCGGAACAGCATCTTCCCATGGAGCTGAAGCTCCATTTCACAAGATTTTCCCCTGCCTCCCTCAAAAGAGCGGAATCCGTTTCCAAAGAGCTCCAGGAGATGATGAATAGGTTCATTGCCGCGGCAGCCCCTGCAGAGGCGCTCCCGGTGCTCACCGGCATCAGGGNCCGGGGCATGGGATTTTCTGTGGACCTTCTTGGCGAAGCTGTTGTTTCCGAGGCAGAAGCGGATGCTCACGCGGAGCGATACCTGGGCATGATGGATGACCTCGGTCGGGCGCAAGATGACTGGAAACCCCTCGGCGACTCCCGCAACACCTTAGACTGGGGGATTGCCGCGAAAGTCAATTTCTCGGTCAAACCCTCTTCCACGTATTCACAGATGAGCGCCAGGGCCTTTGATCATTCAATTTCCAAAGCCAAGGAGCGTCTCAGACCGCTCCTTCGAAAAGCGATGAACCTGGGTGCTCACCTTTGCCTCGACATGGAACACTACGACTTGAAGAATCTCTCTCTGGCCCTTTACCGAAGCCTGATGGAAGAGCCGGAGTTCAGAGGGTACCCTCACTCGGGAACGGTCGTCCAGGCTTATCTCAGGGAAAGCGAGACGGATCTTCGGGAACTGGTGAGCTGGGCGAAGAAGAGGAGACACCGGGTTACGATCCGGCTGGTCAAGGGAGCCTACTGGGACGCGGAAAGAGTTCACGCCGCTCAAAGAAACTGGCCTGTCCCTTTTTTCACGGACAAACGCGATACGGATGCGAACTTCGAGAAGCTGGCCCGCCTCCTTCTGGAGAACCGCGAGTGGGTTCAACTGGCCTGCGCGTCGCACAATGTGCAGACTATCGCCTGGGTGATGGAGGCTGCGAAGGAGTTGAAAGTGTCTCGGGAGAGGGTGGAGTACCAGGTGCTCTATGGGATGGCGGAACCGCTTCAGAAGGCTCTTGTGAAAGCCGAGGTTCCGGTCCGTGTCTATACGCCCCTGGGAGAGATGATTCCGGCGGTGGCCTACCTTGCCCGGCGACTACTGGAGATGACCTCCAGAGAGTCCTTTCTCTGGCAGCGATTCGGAGAAGGAGTGCCCAAAGCTCAGCAGCTTGGAAATCCCGGCTCGAAACGTCGGCCAAGGCGTGAGGCTGGGGATGCACCGGAAGGCGGGGAAAGGGGGCCTTTCCAGAACGAACCTCAAAGGGATTGGAGCCTTGAGAAGAACCGATCAGGATTTGCCGACGCGTTGCGCAAGACGAAGAGGAAGTTCCCCATGACCGTGCCGGTGATGATCAATGGGGAACCCGTCACCACGGTATGGGAGATCTTGTCGAGGAATCCGAATGATCGGAACGAGGTGGTAGGGGTAGTGTCCGGAGCAGGGATCGAAGAGGCCGAAGGCGCCATCCTGTCCGCTGAAGCCGCTTTTCCGAAATGGCGGGACCGGGATCCGGCAAGGCGCGTGGAGATCCTGTTTAACACGGCGGCTGCGGCGCGAAAGATGAGGGATGAACTTGCGGCCCTTCAGGTTTACGAGGTCGGAAAAACTTGGGATGAAGCGGACGCGGATGTGTGTGAGGGGATCGACTTCCTGGAGTATTATGCGCGTGAGATGCTCCGCCTTGCCGTTCCTCAGAGGATGGGGAAAGTGCCGGGAGAAGAGAGCGTCCTCTTCTATGAGCCCAGGGGAGTAGCAGCGGTGATCGCGCCATGGAATTTCCCTTTTGCGATTTCTGCGGGAATGATCTCCGCCGCCCTGGTGACAGGCAACACCGTGGTGTACAAACCGTCCTCGAACAGCTGTGTGACCGGCAGCATGATCTATTCCCTGTTTACCAAAGCCGGTCTTCCCCGGGAGGTCCTTCATTTCCTGCCCGGTTCAGGCTCTGAGATAGGCGACTTCCTTGTGACTCACCCCAGGGTGGCTTTGATCGCCTTCACAGGGAGTATGAAGGTGGGCCTTCGGATCATTTCCCTGGCCGGCCAGGCCCTCGAGGGATCGATTCAAGTGAAGAGAGTCGTGGCGGAGATGGGTGGCAAAAATGCCTTCCTGGTGGATGCCGATGCGGACCTTGACGAGGTCGTTGTTCACGCACTCAAGTCCGCTTTCGGCTACCAGGGGCAGAAATGCTCTGCCTGCTCGCGGCTCATTGTGCACGAATCCGTCTATGACAGGCTGGTGGACCGGCTCAAGAGCGCCGCCGAGAGTCTTGTTCTAGGGCCGGCCGAGGCCCCGGGCTCTTTCATGGGAGCCGTGATCGACGAGGCAGCAAAGGAGAAAATTCAGAGCACCATCGAAATCGGTAAGCAGGAAGGAAAGCTCCTTGTAGAGCGTTCCGTGCCCGGTGAAAGGGGTCACACCGTGCCGCTCACGATCTTCGGCGACATTCGGCCGGAGCATAGGATCGCACAGGAGGAGATCTTCGGGCCTGTGCTCGCTCTCATGAAGGTGCGGAGTTTCAGGGAAGGCCTGGAGGTGGCGAACAGCTCCTCCTATGCCCTGACCGGAGCGGTTTTCTCCAGGAGCCCGAGGAACCTGGCCCTGGCCAGGGAAAATTTCCGCGTTGGGAACCTGTACCTCAATCGAGGCTGCACAGGCGCGGTCGTAGGCCGCCATCCTTTCGGCGGGTTCAAGATGTCCGGAAGCGGCTCAAAAGCAGGAGGCCCGGATTACCTGCTCGAGTTCATGGTGCCCAGAAACGTGGCCGAGAACACCCTCCGCCGCGGCTTTGCACCGAAGGAGTAGGAGGTTGGAGGGAGGAGGAGCGGCCCTCCGGGCCTTGAGGGCAGAAAGAGATCTGGTGAAGGGAAAAGGACCGCAGAACCTCAAGAGCGAACCGTAGAATATCGAATAACGAATATCGAACTCCGAAGGCAACTACAGGAGGGGTTAACTTCATCATTCGAAATTCCTTGTTCGATATTGGATATTCGGGTTTCGTGTTTTTTGGTTACGACCAAAGGCCTGCATTAGGCATTTTAGGCACTTCTTTCTACAGCCCCTCCTTCTTGTATAGAGCGAGCAGGTTTAGGTATTCCTTGTATCCCTCCCTGGTCCACCAGAGCTGTTCGGTGGTGGGCTGACCCTTGATCTTTCCGGGGACACCGACCACAAAGGAGTGGTCGGGGATCTTCACTCCTTGTCCGATAAGGCAGCAGGCGCCGATCACGCAGTTGCTCCCGATTTCCGAATCGTGGAGGATGGTGGCGCTCATGCCGACAAGAACACTGTCTCCGATCTTTCGACAATTGAGAACAGCTCCGTGCCCGACGATCACCCTGTCGCCGATGAACACATCGCCCACCGGAGCGGAAGGGGAGCCGGAGTGAATGACACAGTTGTCTTCAACCGCGGTGTTGCGGCCGATCGTGATTTTACCGAAGTCCGCTCGAATGACCGCTCCGGGCCACACACTGGACTCTTCGCCGATCTCCACGTCACCGATGACGTAGGCGGCTTCACTCACAAAAGCGGATGCTGCGATTTTGGGAGTCTTTCCATTAAAACTTCGGATCATTGTTTTATCCTCACTGGGTCATCTGTTTTTTGGTAGCAGTTTAGCTTTTTGAAATAGATGGCCTTTTTCTGAGACGATTTCAAAAAGCTAAACTTTTACGGTTTTATGAGTCTGATCTTTATCTCCGTTCCGCGCTCCTCTATGAAGTAATCTTTGAAAGCAGTGCGAGCAATCCATTCTTCCACCTGGTCCCGGGTGTAAGTGTGCGGCGGATTCAGACGGGCAAAGAGAGGCAGGAAGCGGTCCATGAGCCGCTCAAAAGGGCTGAAGGATGCCTTCCACTCAGCCATATCCACCTGAGAGCAGACCCTCGCAGGGTCGTAGATCCACGCTTCCTGTCCCGGCTTGAGCACCCTCCAGCATTCCCGAATCGTCCTCACGGGATCCCTGAGAACGTGAAGCATGCCGGTACTGATGACCCCGTCGAAGGTCTCCGCTCCGAACCTCAGGTTGGCTGCGTTCCCCACTTCAAAATGGACCCTGGCCGCGCATCCGGCTCGGATTGCATTGGCTCTGGCCATGCGAATGAAAACACGGCTCAAATCGACGCCGATGATTCTGACATGAGAAGACCGCTTCACCACCTCGATGGGGAGGTAACCAGGGCCTGTCCCAAGATCAAGGAGAAGGCCTTGATGAAAAGAGGAAAGGATTTCCTTGGCAACATGACTGTAATATGTCTTGATGACGAGTCTGGAGGCTTTTTCATAAAGAGAAGCCAGCGGGCCGGGAATCCTCTCAATGGTGAACCGCCTCTTCAAATTTCCCCTTGCTGTATGATTCCGTGAAGATAGTGGAAGAAGCTTAGCAGAATCAGTTGGGGGAGACAAGCAGAAGACAAGATCCCTCACCCAGCCCTTCTTCAGTAAAGCCGGGCGAGGAGCCTTTCGGACAACTGGCCACAAACACACAAACAGCCTTTCCGTTCATGGTTCGATACCCCTTCGACGTGCTCAGGGCGGTGAGCCAAGTCGAACCGCTCACCACGAACGGAATATCAAAAACTTACGCGAGCTAGCCTCCGTTCGCCCTGAGGTATCGAAGGGCGAATGGAGGCTAAACGCGAGTTGTCGGACAGACTCCGTGGGGGGATGGTGGACTAGTCCAAAGAGAAGGTGAGTCTCAAGGTGACATCCCCGCGTCCCGAGTCCGAATGGAATCGTATGGTCTTCAGAATTTCCAGAACGCAGCGCGAAAGGTCTTCAGGGGTCGTTGTTCCTTTTTCGACTCGCCCTTCCTTCACTCGTCCGTCAGGACCGACGAGCAAAGTGAAAACCCCTTCGCCTTTGAGGGAGGACTTTTCAATTCCCGCCTTTTTGAGGCAACGGTTGATGGCCTCCATTTCCTTCATGACGGCGCTGCGAACCAAGGTTTCGCTCAAATCTCCACTCACTTCGATCTTGCCGAGCCGGATGGCTTTTTGGTCGCTCTTCTCTTCGGCGATCTTTGATTGATCGGCAGCCGCCTCCTGCTTGTCAGCGGCATTCTTGCTGTACTGTCTGTTGGCTTGCACGAAGCCAAAAGCAGCGCTTGCAGGGGCAGCCAGCTTGGCTCCATCCCCTACAGCGTAATTGGAAACACCCTGAGGCAAGGGAAGCGGTTGCTTGACCGTCACGGCATGGCCGTCGACAAGGCGAACCTGGGAATCGATGGCCACAAAAGACGTGTAGGCGGTTAAGAGATTGTAAGTCAGCCCGAGGCTTGTCACTTCTTTCACCCTTTCCTCATTCGGGCGGAGCAGGTTGTAGTCGGAGAGCAGGCTGATTCGGTGGCGCGCCCAGAGGTATCGCAATGCCGAGTTGCTCTCCAGAGGGTTCACCTTCTCGACCTGAACCTTGACGTCATAAGGCTGGGTTCCGCTGAGACCGGTGATGCGAATGCTTCCGCTCGGGTTTCCTCTCCATTTCCCGAAAACCGTGATCGGTCTATCGGCCAGAACATCGGGAATGGATGGCGGTTCCACGTCATAGGCCTCGAAACGCTGGAAGTCTACCTTGACCCGGGTCAGAACCGGCGAAAGGATGAGCTGTCGGAATTTCTTCGCCTTTTCCGGGGCCTCCTCCGGCTTGGCGATCACAAAGGGCTCACCCATGCCGACCCTTGCCATCCCTTCAATGAGGTGGCGATTGACTGCCGACCCAATCCCAAAAGTGAAGACATTCGCGTCTCCCAGGTTGTTTCGGATGAGATCAAAGGCTTTTTCCTCCACGGCCACATACCCGTCCGTAGCAATCACGACCGTCCGGGAGACTCCTTCGGCCCTGGGAATCGTAAGGGCTCTCTTGAGAGCGGGCAAAAGCTCTGTGCCTCCGCCGCCGCGCTGGCGTTCGATCAAGGTCAGGGCCCGCTGAATATTATCGGGAGATGCTGCCAGGGACTCTTCAGACATCAAGGAGGAGCCCCCGGCAAAGAGAAGGACATTGAACTTGTCGCCGGTCCTTAAATTACCGATCAGGTCTTTGAGAAGTTTCTTGGACATGTCCAATGGAAAACCGTGCATGGAGCCGGATACGTCCACAATGAAAATGTACTCTCTTGGAAGGATTTCTCTGTCAGTCGGCCTCTTGGGAGGCTGGAGCATGAGAAGAAAGAAATTCTCCTCAGCGCCTTTGTAGAGAAGGAGCCCGGTTTCAATGCGGTTGCCCGCAAGACGGTATTTCAAAATGAAGTCCCGGTTGGCTCCGCTCTTTTCAGAGGGGTCCAGCGTAATGGAGGCATCGGTCGGCCCGTCGTATTTCACCGTCACCTTGTGGGAAGAGCAGGTGATGTGCTGAACAGGCATGCCGGCGGCCAGATCCACTTTCATGTCGAAGGGATCAGCAGGTAATTCCCCCTGTTGGAGATAGGGGTTCGCCAGCCAGTTGTCGTGTGCCTGGGTTTCGTGATTTGAATAGCGCGGGCCGACCACGGTGGGGTAAATGAATTCATAGACCGCATCGGTCGGCACCAGCAGTTCCGTGTACTTCATCTCAACATTGATCACGTCGCCGGGAAGGATGTTCGCCACATTCATCTGGAACACATTGGGCCTTTGCTGCTCAAGGAGCGACGCGCTCTTGCCGGACTGTTTGGCTTCCTCGTACTCGCGGCGCGCTTCTTCCCTCTTTGCGATCTTGGCAATGAGGGTTCGCTCTCCGATGGTCATTTTCATGCTGTACACAGCGGCCCTTGTGGAAGCCGGGAAGATGTAGATCGCCTCGATCGGCCTCTTGCCCTCGTTCTTGTAGACCTGCGTCACCGCCACATCGGCGATGACTCCGGAGATGCGCACGTGAGCAGAAGTGGATTTGAGGGGAAGCTGGTCAAGATCCGGGTCATCGCTTTTCACGAAAAAGAAGGGAGACAGGGTTTTGTCTTCCCCTGTTTCGGGCTGCGCATAAGCCCCTGCGCTCGCCACAAGCAAAACCGTTAGTATGAGTAATGCCCAAATTCCTGTTCTTTTTTTCATTGCCTTTGTCCTCCTTTCTTCTTTGTCCTGTTTGTTTAGACAAAGAGGAGGCCAAAAAGTTCCCCCTCCCACCAAGGGAGGGGAACTATTCGGAATCCGAAGACTTCCCTCCCCCTTGAGGGGGGAGGATAGGTGGGGGTGATGTTGAAGGCTTTGTTAAACAGCTTCTGAGGTGTGACACGAGGAGGTCATGAAAGACGAGGATGAGCGACGTGGTTTATCGCAGTCCGATCAGCCTGATTTTGACGTGAACGAGGTCGGAATCTTTTTCAGCGCCGGTTTCCGGAGAGACCTGCAGCTCTCCCAGCTCCCTGAGCTTTTCGTAGAAGCGGGAGATCTCTCCAGCCGGCAGCTCTGCGATGATGGACTCGGGCCAGCCGGACTGCGCGTGGGGATCAACGGAAAGGACTTTACCCTTGGCAGCCTCAACCGCTTTGGTGATTGACAGGACCGGATCAAGCTCCTTTTTCACATCCTCTTCTTTCTTGTCTTCCTGCCCGGGGGTTCCGGCCGCGAGCTTTTGTCTTTGCATGTCGTGAACAGCGGGCGATGCCGGGGCCTGTGCGGCAGAGGGTTCAGCGGTTGCGGCTTTGGGGAGAACATGCTTTTTCAGGTTCAGCGTCACTTCCCATGTTTTCTTGTCTTTGACCGGCGCAGGGGTTGCCGCTTTCCGGACCAGAGGTTCAGAACTTGCCGTCGGTTTCCCTGTATCCTTCTTTCTTGCAAGTCCACTGGGCGCAGCTTTCTCTACCAGGGCGTCAGATCTCCCGGCCGGTTTCATCTCTTTGCTTTCATCCACGTAATAAGCGCTGTCTCCCGCTTTCTTTTCCTGCTCCGACTTCGAGTACAATTTTACAGAAGGCTGCTGAAGGGGAAGGATAGAGAAAATGATAAGGGCCATGACCGCAGCACCTGCCAGCTGCAGAGGGATTTTTACCCGAAGAGGGTAGAAAAGCCATTCCCGTAGGGTCGATANTCTCGAAGGTCGCTCCATCCTCTTGTGAAGCTGATCAAGGAAATCCGCCGGAGCCCTGACAGACTCCATAGAGCCGAGGTCTTTGACGAGGGTCTTCAATGAATCCAATTCTTCTCGACAAGCCGGGCAGGAACGGAGGTGCTCATCTGCAAGGGCTTTTGCCTTTGCATCCAGAGCATCGTCCAAGTACTCCGACAGGAGAGTTCTGATTTCAGAGCAGTCCGTCATAAGACACCTCTGAGCCTGTTTCTGAGATCTGTCCTTGCCCGGGCAATTCTCGATTTGACGGTTCCCAGGTTGAGCCCGGTGATCTCCGCGATGTCTTCATAGGAAAGGCCCTCCACGTCCCGAAGAGTCACCACCATCTTGAAATCCGCCGTCAAGTTGTCCAAGGCCCTTTGAACGAGTGTCATTTTCTCTTTCTCTTCCATTCGAGCAAGAGGGGAAGGAGCCCCGTTTGGGATCTCCATAGGCGGAATCTCATTCGAGGGGGTGCCGGGGTTGTCGAGAGAGACCGTCTTGCGCTTTGCTTTGTAGGCCGAGGAGCCGAGTTTGTTCTTGCAAACGTTGACTGCAATTCTGTAGAGCCAGGTGGAGAAAGTGGATTCCAGACGAAAGCTGTTGAGCGAACCGTATGCCTTTACAAAGGCCTCCTGAGCCGAATCATTGGCCTCTTCGTAGTCCCCGAGGAAGCGGTAGCACAGGTTGAATATCCTGTCCTTGTGCCTGATCACGAGCTCGTCAAAGGCTTTTTTGTTACCCTTTTGAAAAGCCTTGATGAGCGGCGCATCGTCACCTGAGGAGGTCACCGGCCTTTTCGTCCCCCCTTCATTTCCTTAGACAAATTCTTCCGCAAAAGGTTCCAACCTATAAACTCTAATGCAGCCATTGGGCCGCTACCGAATTAGAAAGCCGAAACTTGAATATCGAATGTCGAACAAGGAATTTCGAATGACGAAGTAAAATCCTTCTTTTTGTTTCATTTGCCGTTCGATATTCGTTATTCGACATTCTGCGGTTTACCCGCCTCAGGCGGGTTCGCCTTTGACCTTGAACGCAGCTTGCGGAGAAGCCAGAGGTTATAGCTCTAAATGAGGATGCCGTCCTCCCACCCTACCCTGACAACTTCGATCATTTCCGGACGGCTGTTGCCCAAGCCGAAACGGGTGTCCGCGGCCGTGATGTGATTCAGAGGCGGGCTGATGGGCTTCCGGGCCCCAAAGAAATCATCCCTCTTCTTTTGAATGATAGTCGCTCCTGTAGCGTCAGCGGACACAGGGTCGGTGCTGACGATGAGGCCGCAGTAGTTCCAGATGTGTTCTTTGCTGAAGCTGTGAGGTCCCACCCCGTGGAACTGGGGCGTGAGCATGACCAGGA
>JGI20214J51650_10003349_pt1 | contig 10052 bp, 8 predicted proteins | sample WetSurMetagenome_FD_51650 | JGI IMG/M metagenome (IMG submission 51650)
TATCCGTCCTGCGATCAACGCCGGCGTCTCCGTGTCCCGCGTAGGCGGCGCGGCGCAAACCAAGGTGATCAAGAAACTCGGCGGCGGTGTACGCCTGGCACTGGCGCAGTATCGCGAACTGGCGGCCTTCGCGCAGTTCGCATCCGACCTGGACGAAGCGACGCGCAAGCAATTGGAGCGCGGCCGCCTGGTGACCGAACTGATGAAACAGCTGCAATATGCGCCGCTCTCCATAGCGGCCATGGCGGTCACGCTGTTCTCGGTCAACAAGGGCTATTTCGATGACGTGCCGGTGAACAAGGCACTGGCATTCGAGGCGGCGTTGCATACTTACCTGAAATCCAATAACAAGACACTGCTGGACTCGATCGAGTCTAGCAAGGACCTGAATGCCGACAACGAAAAACTGTTGTCCGCGGCGATCGAGAAATTCAAGTCTACGGCTGTTTATTGATAAAACAACTAGCCATCCCACTAAGCAACCTAAAATCGGTTGCCAAGTGGTTGGTTATAAGACGAGGTGAGAGATGGCTGGCAGTAAAGAGATCCGCGCAAAGATCAAGAGTGTAGAAAATACACGCAAGATCACGCGCGCCATGGAAATGGTCGCCGCAGCCAAGATGCGCAAGGCGCAGGAACGCATGCGCGCGGCGCGCCCCTATGCGGAAAAGATCCGCGCGGTGGCCGCGCACCTGTCGCGCGCCAACCCGGAATACAAACATCCATTTTTGGTGAAGCGCGCTGAAAACCGGAACGTCGGCCTGATCGTGGTGACTTCGGACAAGGGCTTGTGCGGCGGCTTGAACACCAACATTCTGCGCCTTGCCGTGAACCGCATGAAGTCCTGGGAAGGCGAAGGCAAAGGCATTTTGGTGTGCCCGATAGGCAACAAGGGCCTGGGCTTCATGTCGCGCATCGGTGCAAAGGTCAAATCCAATCTGACCGGCCTGGGTGATACGCCGCACATCGAAAAACTGATCGGCGCGGTGAAGCTGATGCTGGACGCCTACACGGCGGGAGAGATAGACGCGATACACATCAGCTACAACCATTTCGTCAACACGATGAAGCAGGAGCCGTGTGTGGAGCAATTGCTGCCGTTGAGCGGAGAGCAGATGGGAACCGCCGAAGGCAACTGGGACTACATCTACGAGCCGGATGCCAAGCAGGTGATCGACGAGTTGCTGGTGCGATACATCGAATCGCTGGTTTACCAGGCTGTGGTGGAAAACATGGCTTCGGAACAAAGCGCGCGCATGGTGGCGATGAAGGCCGCATCGGATAACGCCAAGAGCGTGATCGGCGAGCTCAAGCTGGTATACAACAAGGCGCGCCAGGCGGCGATTACCCGTGAGATCTCGGAGATCGTCAGCGGTGCTGCGGCAGTTGGTTGATGCACAGCTGCAAATTACAAAATTAATCTAGACAGGGAATCTTAAAATGAATCAAGGAAAGATTGTTCAGTGTATCGGAGCGGTGGTCGACATCGAATTTCCGCGCGATCAAATGCCCAAGGTGTATGAGGCGCTGAAGCTTGCAGATGCCGGCACTTCAACCGCAGAAGCAGGTTTGACCTTCGAAGTGGAACAGCAACTCGGTGACGGCGTGGTGCGCACCATTGCGATGGGCTCTTCCGACGGCCTGCGCCGCGGCATGGTGGTCAACTCCACCGGCAAAGGGATTTCCGTTCCGGTGGGCACGGGAACGCTGGGCCGCATCATGGACGTGCTGGGCCGCCCGATCGACGATGCCGGGGAGATCAAGTGCGACGAAAAGCGCGAGATACACCAGAAAGCACCGAAGTTCGACGAACTGTCCCCTTCGATCGACCTGCTGGAGACCGGGATCAAGGTGATCGACCTGGTTTGTCCATTCGCCAAGGGCGGCAAGGTCGGGCTATTCGGCGGTGCGGGTGTGGGCAAGACCGTGAACATGATGGAACTGATCAACAACATCGCCAAGCAGCACAGCGGCCTGTCGGTGTTCGCAGGCGTGGGTGAGCGTACCCGTGAAGGCAACGACTTCTACCACGAAATGAAAGACTCCAACGTGCTGGACAAGGTGTCGATGGTGTTCGGCCAGATGAACGAGCCGCCCGGCAACCGTCTGCGCGTGGCGCTGACCGGCCTGACCATGGCGGAAAAATTCCGCGATGAAGGCCGCGACATCCTGTTCTTCGTCGACAACATCTACCGCTACACGCTGGCAGGTACCGAAGTATCCGCGCTGCTGGGCCGTATGCCATCGGCGGTGGGTTACCAACCGACATTGGCCGAAGAAATGGGCCGTCTGCAGGAGCGCATCACCTCGACCAAGGTCGGCTCGATCACATCTATCCAGGCTGTTTACGTGCCGGCGGATGACCTGACCGACCCGTCTCCTGCGACCACCTTCCTGCACCTGGATTCCACCGTGGTGTTGTCGCGCGATATCGCTTCGCTGGGTATCTATCCCGCGGTCGACCCGCTTGATTCCACTTCACGCCAGCTGGATCCGCTGGTGGTGGGCGAGGAACATTACAACGTGGCGCGCGGCGTGCAGCAGACCCTGCAGCGCTACAAGGAATTGCGCGACATCATCGCGATCTTGGGCATGGATGAGCTGGCACCGGAAGACAAACTGGCTGTCGCGCGCGCGCGCAAGATCCAGCGCTTCCTGTCGCAACCGTTCCACGTGGCGGAAGTATTTACCGGCAGCCCGGGCAAATACGTGACGCTGAAAGAAACGATCAAGGGCTTCAAGGGCATCGTCAACGGTGAATATGATCACTTGCCTGAACAGGCTTTCTACATGGTCGGCGGTATCGAAGAAGCGGTTGAAAAGGCCAAGACACTGTAGGAACAATGGGGACAACCATGGCAATGACCGTACATGTAGACGTAGTTAGCGCGGAAGCGTCCATTTTCTCGGGGCTGGCCGAAATGGTCGTGGTGCCCGGCGAAATGGGCGAACTGGGAATCTATCCGCGGCACACCGCTTTGATGACGCGCATCAAACCGGGGTCGGTGCGGATCAAGCGGCCAGACATGGAACAGGAGGAACTGATCTATGTGTCCGGCGGCATGCTCGAGATACAGCCCGGTGTCGTGACCATACTGGCAGATACTGCGATACGCGGCGGGGAACTGGATGAAGTGCGTGCGCTGCAAGCCAAGCAGGAAGCTGAAGAATCGATGAAGAATCGCACTTCTGATATCGATTACGCCCAGGCGCAAGCCGAATTGGCCGAAGCGATCGCGCAACTCGCGGCGATCAAACATCTGCGCAAGAGCAGCGGGCATTAAGGTTAAATGCTGTAAAACAAAAAAGCAGCCCAGGCTGCTTTTTTTGTTGCCGCGGGTTCGGCATAAATACGCCGATGCAAATACCGCAAATCCGGATCAGCGGGCAGTCAGGACCCGTATCAAACGGTCAAAGATATACCATACCGCGAAGAAAGCCAGCCAGACCATCACCCCCACGATAAGAGCAAATACCACGCTTTCCGCAGTCAGGTTAAATGATGGCAAAAAGGCTTCCCATGTCGCGCGGGCGATTGCCGGGTCCATCCTGGTGAGCAGATAAACCAGCTGATGAAACAGATCGGTATTGAGTGCTTCAAGAGCCCGGCGGAGCTGCTCGGCCGAATTGACCATCGCCAGCAAAGCGGCGCCCTCGTTGTGAAACGTCGAGTCGGGGCTCGCCAGATGATACTGGATGAGCTCATCAAGGCTGCCATGATGGAACTGATTCGCGATTTGCTGGAATGGCGCGATATCCTGAAGCACCTGATCCAGCCGGCCTCCGAGGCGTTGTCGATACTGGGCAATGAAGCTGGGGATACAGCCCGCCGCGACGATACCCGCCACCAAAACGATACGATCCAGAATTCCGCGCACGAAAGCCATGGGCACCCGACCAAACAGTTACATTACAAATGGAAGCACGGCAAAAGTGTAACATAACCACCGGTCAGGCAACCGCGAGCAGCAGCGGCGTTACCGAACAAGAATAAGATCGGCTCTATGGAGAGACCGGCAAACTTTTCTCGTCAACCATCACCGTTTTATCTATGCTGTAATAACGCTTCCGGTTGGTATTGACCGTGGGCAAATAATTGCGTGTCTCTTCATACGGCAATTTTTCATGCAGCATCTGAAAGACCTGCGGCGGACTGAGGCTGTTGATACGCTGCAAGCCGTCCGCAAATCGTTGCTTGCCTTTGGAGTCGGTAAAGGCCCGCATCACATTGCTCGGNCCNGTGTTGTAGGCAGAGATGACGCAATAATCACGCGAAGTACGGTCATCCACCCCATCCAGCTGATCGTAAGTAAGGACGCTCAGATAGGCGGCACCGAGCTCGATGTTGTTTTCTGCGTCAAACAGATAATCCTTGGATGGAGCGGTGTCCTGATTCTTCGCCCGACGGTATGCTTCGCGACCGCCGCTGCTCGGCACCAGCTGCATCAAGCCGTAGGCCGGAGCGCCACTGACTGCAAGAGGATTGAAACTGCTCTCGGTGCGTATCACGCCAAGCACCAGGCTGGGGCTGACATTGTAAAGCTTGGCATATTTGCGCACGGTCTGGAGATACTTCTGCGCCTTTTGGTCCTCAAAATTGGCAACCATCTGGAAGGTGACATATCGAACCGGTTTTTCGCCATTCTCGGTCTGGATCTTTCGTGTCTTGGCCAGCGGCAATAACTTGTCGGCGAAGCCGGCCGCCAATTCAGGAGTTGATATCTCCTGTCCCGCATCGTTCAGCACCAGCCCCAGCAGAAATGGGCTGCGCTTGCTGTGCAGATCGACGGCACTGTCGGAAAATACGTCCACAGAAGCCGGGTCATCGGGTGTGAGCAACGTGGAAACAATCGCACTCTTCAAACTGGCAGCTGCATTTTCGTCCAGTGTTTCCACGCTGATCTCGCCACGCTCGAAATCCACGATGGCGCGGCTCTTGTATTGTTTGGAATATTTGATATAGGTTTTGCGCTCAGGGAGCCGGGTTTCCTTCTTGCCCCACTTCTTCTTCACGTTGCCGGAGAGCGCGTCCATCAGGTTATCAAAGTCATGCTTCGCGACTTTCAGGTCGCGAGCCAGTTGCGCGGGGTCATGCTCCCACTGGGTGCGCTTATGATCGAGCAGCGCTTTTGCGGCGGCTTTGGGATCGCTGCTGGAAGCGATCTTGGTGAGGTTTTTGCTGCTGGTGCTATTTGCTACGCTTAACAGGCTGTCCAGCTTGGCGCTGTCCCGGGAAGAGCATGAGGAAAGCGGCACCAGCGCGAGTACAGCAAACAGAATCTTCTTCATGGCAAGCTTCATATACTGGCAACCCGATTATGTTATACGCGTAAAAATCATCCGCTGTTGCGTAATCCCGTGGCAATGCCGTTGATGGTGAGATGGATCGCCCGCTTCACCAGTATGTCATTGTCGCCGGCGCGGTGGCGCTGCAGCAACGCGACCTGCAAATGGTTGAGCGGATCGATATAGGGCGTGCGGGTCAGCAGGCTGCGCGCGAATGCAGGATTGTCCTGCAACAGCGTGGTGTTGCCGGTCACCGCGAACAGCATTTCCACTGTGTCGCTCCATTCGCTGTTGATCGCGCCGAAGATCCGATCGCGCAATGCGATATCCTCCACCAATTCTGCATAGCTTGAGGCGATGCCCATGTCGGTCTTGGAAAGCACCATGTCCATGTTGGACATCAGGCCGCGAAAGAATGCCCAGTTCTGGTACATCGCCTGAAGCTGCGCCAAACCGGTGTCGCCCTCGCGCGCGATGAATTGCTTTACCGCGCTGCCGAAGCCGAACCAGCCCGGCAACAGCGTGCGGTTCAGGCCCCAGCTGAATACCCATGGGATCGCGCGCAGATCCTCGATCCGGTCTGATGCCTTGCGCGCGGAAGGACGACTGCCGATGTTCAACTCGGCGATCTCGCGTATCGGTGTCGCGGTGAAGAAAAAATCAGTGAAGCCCGGCGTTTCGTAAACCAGCTTGCGGTAGGCAGAGTAGGCATCGCGGCTCAGCGATTCCATGATGCGATGATATTCCGGCATGGTGCTGTCCGCGCCGTGGTGATGCAGCAGGGTGGCTTCCATCGTCGCGGCGATCAGTGTCTCGAGGTTGCGCCGGCCGATCTCGGGATTGGAATATTTGCTGGAAATCACCTCGCCCTGCTCGGTGATGCGGATCTGCCCGTTCACGCTGCCCGGCGGTTGTGCCAGGATCGCCTCGTAGCTGGGGCCGCCACCGCGCCCGACGGTGCCGCCGCGTCCGTGGAACAGGCGCAGTTCTACGCCGTGCTTGGCGAACACCCTCACCAGTTCGACCTCGGCCTTGTACAGCTCCCAGTTGGCGGTAAGATAGCCGCCGTCCTTGTTGCTGTCGGAATAGCCGAGCATCACTTCCTGGGTATTGCCGCGGCTGGCCAGCAGGTTGCGGTAATACGGGATGTCGAACAGCTCATCCATGATCTTGCCGCAACCGCGCAGGTCGTCGATGGTTTCGAACAANGGAATGATATTGATGTGCAACTGATGGAAGCCGCTTTCCAGCAGACCGACCTGCTGCAGCATCAGCGCGAGTTCCAGCATGTCGCTGACCGACTCGGTCATCGAGATGATATGGTTGGGCAGTGCTGCGCGGCCAAAGTGCCGATGGATATGGGCGGCAGCCTGCATGATGCGCATCTCGCCCTGCGCCACCGAACCGTACTGTTCTATATCGCCGAGCAATGGTTTGCCGGATTGCAGTGCGGAGAGCAGCACTTCGCGGCGTGCCGGTTCGTCAAGGTCCCTGTAGTTTGCCTTGCCACCGCTGCGCGAAAACAATTCGCTGACAGTTTGCTCGTGGATCGCACTGTGCTGGCGCATGTCCAGCGGGGCGAGATGGAAGCCGAACACCTCTGCGGCGCGGCGCAGATAAGCCAGGCGTCCGCGTGCCAGATACACCGCACCGTGTTTGAAAAGCGAATCGATCAGCACGTCAAGATCGCCGATAAAATCCTGCGGAGTGGCATAAGGCTGGGCATGTTTGTCCACCGGCGAAAGATGCGCGGTGCTATGGCCCAGCTGTTTGGCGGTGGCGGCGAGGCGCGAATAAATCAGGATCAACGCGCGCCTATAGGGTTCATCGGCACGGCTGTCGGCCTTGTCCGGCGAGGCATCGGAAAGCTTGCGCAACTCGGTGCTGACTTCCACCAGCCTGTCGGTAAGGCTCAGGCGTGTGCCCAGCAGGTGCGTCTCGTTCAGGTAATGTTCGAATGCCAGCGAGGAATGCTGGTGCATCGCGTCCAGCATCACATCGTGGGTGACGAAGGGATTGCCGTCGCGGTCGCCGCCGATCCAGCTGCCCACGCGGAGCAGCGGCGGTATGCGGATATCCTTGTCGAACCGCGCCTCAAGCTGCTTTTCAAGATTGGCGTATATCCGCGGGATTTCGGTGAGAAAAGTGTAGCGGTAGAATTCCAGGCCGTTCTTGATCTCGTCGCGCACGGTAAGCTTGGCGGTGCGCAGCATGCGTGTCTGCCACAGGATCAACACGAAGCGATGCAGGGTCTCTTCGTTATATTCCAGATCATCGGGTGTCATGTCGACACGGTCCCGATCCGAGAGCAGCTGGGAAATGATCAGCTGGCAATCGAGTATGCTCTTGCGCTGCACCTCGGTTGGATGCGCGGTCAATACCGGCGAGATCAACGCGCTGTTCAAAAATGACTGCAGCGCTTCCTTGCCGATTTGCTTATCTTCCATGCGCTCCAGTGCCAGCAGCAGGCTGCCGTCCTTGGGTGGAGTCCCGGCCTTGAGGTGGGCGCGATGCCTGCGATTGTGGTGCAGGTCTTCGGCAATGTTGGAAAGCTGCGAAAAGTAGCTGAAGGCGCGCACCACAAGCAGCGCCTCGCCGGGAGACAGCGCATCCAGGGTTTGTTCGAGTTGTACCCGGTCGCGGTCATCCTGTGTCTTGCGGAATCGGACCGCGGCGCGGCGCACGTTCTCGATCAGCTGGAAAGTTGCTTCGCCTTCCTGCTCGCGCAACGTGTCACCGAGGATGCGGCCGAGCAGTCGCACATCATCGCGCAGGGGCAGATCCTTGCTGGAAATATCGGTAGGGGCGGAGATCAAATTCATTGCATTCTCGGGACAAAAGCGCGGCGCACCTTATGTTAGAATGCGCCGGATACGGTTTGTTAATTTAAAAAATTTCAGGCATAAAATTTCAGGGAATGATATGAGTAAAACACCCCATCCAGCTCCGGCCCGATTAGTGATAGCTTCCCGAGAAAGCGCGCTGGCAATGTGGCAGGCGGAGCACATCCGGGACAGGTTGCGTGCATTATATCCGCAAACCGAGGTCAGTATATTGGGCATGACCACGCAGGGTGACCAGATCCTCGAGGTCACTTTATCCAAGATCGGCGGCAAGGGTCTGTTCGTCAAGGAACTTGAAACCGCGCTGGAAGACGGCCGCGCCGACCTTGCGGTGCATTCGCTGAAAGACGTGCCGATGAACCTGCCGCAAGGTTTTGTGCTGGCCGCTATCGGTGAACGCGAAGACCCGCACGATGCATTCGTCTCCAACAAGTTTGAAAACCTGTCCTCGCTGCCCGCAGGCAGCGTGGTGGGCACCTCCAGCCTGCGCCGCGAGAGCCAGTTGCGCGCGCGCTTTCCGCATTTGAAGATAGAACCGTTGCGCGGCAATGTGCAAACCCGTTTGCGCAAGCTGGACGAAGGCCAGTATGCCGCGATCATCCTTGCCGCCGCCGGGCTCAAGCGCCTTGGGCTGGGCAGCCGCATCCGCGGCATTATCTCCAGCGAAGAAAGCCTGCCTGCCGTCGGTCAGGGCGCGCTGGGCATCGAATGCCGCGCCGACCGCGCCGACGTGATAGCCTGTCTCCAGCCGCTGCACCATCCCGATACGGCCGCCTGCGTGTTCGCNGANCGCGCGCTGAGCCGGTCGCTGGGCGGCAGTTGCCAGGTGCCGCTGGGCGGTTTCGCCGAAGTGAAGGGCGGCAAGCTGCGCATGCGCGGTTTCGTCGCCAGCCCNGATGGCAAGCGCATGATGCAATCCGAGAAGACCGGCGACATCAATCATCCCGAGGCGTTGGGCAACAAGGTAGCCGATGAACTGCGCGCGCAGGGAGCGGACGTGATACTTGCGGAGCTTGCCCTATAGACTTTGTTGCAGGTGCAGGCCCATGCTTGACCTGAGAGAGTGATCAAGACAGGTCCCAAACAGATATCATCCTGGCGGGAATATGGTGGAGAAGGATTCCCGCACAACTTGGCCGGCAGAATATGACTGAAGATCTCCCGCTAACCGGACTGAAAATCGTCATCACACGTCCTCGTGAGCAGGCAATCGATCTGGCACACAGGGTAGAAAAGGCCGGCGGCATACCGCTGCTCTTCCCGCTGCTGGAGATCACCGCGGTGCGGGATACCCAAACGCTGCAGGAACAAGTCTCGCGTCTCGCGCAATTCGATTTCGCCATATTCATCAGCCCGAATGCCGTGCAATACGGGATCGCCGCGATACGCGCCGCGGGCAAACTTCCTGCGCAATTGAAAATCGCCGCCGTGGGCCAGGGCAGCGCAAGGTCACTGCGGGAAGCGGGTATCAAAACCGTCATTGCGCCCGGCGAACGTTTCGACAGCGAGGGCTTGCTGGCATTGCCGGAATTGCAGGGTGTCGCCGGAAGGAGCGTGATGATCTTTCGCGGAGACGGCGGGCGCGAGGTGCTGGGTGATACGCTCAAGGCTCGCGGTGCGACAGTCGAATATGCAACCTGTTACCAGCGCAGCAAGCCTAAGCTGGATACCGGGATGCTTCTGGCTGAGGCGCCGGACGCGATCTCCGTGACCAGCAGCGAAGCGCTCGGTCATCTTTGGGAGATGCTGGATGGCAAGGCACGACAAACATTGCGCAGCATGCCGTTATTTGTGCCGCATCAGCGTATAGCCGAACTGGCACGCCAGCAAGGCTGGCTGCATGTCATATTGACGGGATCGGGCGACGATGGCCTGCTGGCTGCCTTGAAGACACGAGGGAATCAGGACTGAGGACTGAGGACT
>JGI20214J51650_10003351_pt1 | contig 10049 bp, 10 predicted proteins | sample WetSurMetagenome_FD_51650 | JGI IMG/M metagenome (IMG submission 51650)
GAGATGGACCGAGACGGTGGACTTGGCCCGGCCGGAAAGCCGGACGATCTCCTCGAACGTGAGATCGCGGGTGCTGAGCACCGAGAGGATCTTCACGCGGACCGGCGACCGGACCGTCCGGATGCCGGCCGGGGTGGAGAAGAGCCCGATAGCCGACGGGTCCTCTTTTGGGGAGGCGGGCGATCGTTTCCCGCCCAGCGACTCTGTTTTCATATCCTGCAACAGGTTTCGCAACCTTCATATATAATCTGTTCGTAAACAATAGAACATTCGTATCATTACGAACAAAGTGAGAACCATGAAAGCCGAATCTTTTAAGATCGCCGATGGCGTGTACTGGGTCGGGTCGCTGGACTGGGACCTGAGGACCTACCACGGTTACACGCTCGATGGAACGTCCTACAACTGCTACCTGGTCTTTGGTAAAAAGACCGCGCTCATCGACAATGTGTACCCGGGCCACTCGGCCCAGATGTGGGCCCGTATCGCGGATGCGTTTGCAAAGGAAGGAAAAAAGGAGCAGATCGATATTATCGTCCAGAACCATGTTGAGAAAGATCACTCCGGGGCGCTTGTCGAGATCCATAAAAAATTCCCGAAAGCACCGGTCTACTGTACCGAAATAGCCGAGAAGGGGCTTCTCCGGCACTTCCCGGCCCTTGAGGGCGCAACATTCCACCCCATCTCAACCGGCGAAACACTCGATCTCGGCGGCAGGACGCTCGCGTTTGTCCAGGCCCCGCTCCTCCACTGGCCGGACTCGATGTTCACACTGTACGCTGAGAAGGGGATCCTCTTCCCGAACGATGCCTTCGGCCAGCACCTCTGCTGCGCGAAACGGTTCGATACCGACATTCCTGAACATGTCCTGATGGACGCAACGCAGAAATTCTATGCCAACCTGATTGTCCCGCTCACACCGCTGTTCCTCAAAAAAGCGGAGGAACTTACCGGCCTTGGCCTGATCGAGAAAGTGAAGATGATCGCACCGGCGCACGGCCAGATCTGGACCGATCCCGGTAAAGTGCTCGGGGCGTACGTGGGCTGGGCAACCGGCTCCGCCATGAAGAACAAGGTGACGATCATCTACGACACCATGCACGGTTCGACAAAGATGCTTGCCCACGGTCTTGCAGAAGGCGTGATCGCGGGAGGATGCGATGTGAAGCTTTTCAACCTCCATGAGGACGAGCGCTCCGAGATCGTCAAGCACATCCTTGACTCGAAGGCCATCATGGTCGGCGTCCCGACCATCAACGACATGCCGTACCCGAGCATCGGGGATCTCCTGTATTACCTGAAGGGGCTGCACTTCAACCGGACCGGCGAGCGGTTTGCCTTCACCTTCGGTTCCATGGGGGGCAAGGGCGGGGCCGTGAAGATGGTGGCCGATGAGCTGAAGACGGCCGGGTTCACGGTTGTCGGCTCGCAGGAAGTCCTGTACGTACCGGACGCTCCCGAACTGGACACGGCATTTGCGGCCGGTAAGTCGATGGCCGACCGGATCCGGAAATAATTTTTTTTGCCCGGGAAAAGCGTTCAGGGCGACCTGACGTTTTCGGGGCTCTGGAGGATAGTACAGATCCGGGCCATTGCAGAGATGTGCAGCTCGTTGACCGGAGCCCTGATGCTGAACGGGAACCGGACTTTTTTGTTTCCGGTATTACAATTGTCCGCGTTCCAGCCGGCAGGTGTGCCATCCAGCCGGTTTGCGCCGATCTTCTCGTAAAATTGTATCGAGAGCATGTTCCATGCGAGCACCCTCCAGTCCATCCGTCTGCACCCGCGGTATCCCTCTATCGTGGAAATACAGGGCTGGTTTTCCAACACGCCCGTGATCGCAGGATGCGGGCAGAGCCCCCCGGGAGCGTCAGGGAAAAGATTACATGATCTCTGCGGAACAATACTTCCCTGCACGATGAAATCTGAATTGCGAGCGAAAAAACCAGAATACTCTCTGACCCGCAATGACGAGCCAATGGCTGAGCTGGTGAAAACGACTGACAAAAATACCCTGGCCGTCTGGGCAATTGACTGTGCCGGGCGGGTCCTGCCCTCCTTTGAGGAACAATACCCGGATGACCCGCGCCCCCGTGTCGCTCTCAACGTGTGCCGGGAATGGACGACCACCGGGGTATTCAGCATGACGGTTATACGGAGGGCTTCGCTGGCAGCCCATGCCGCTGCCCGGGATGTCGGGAAAGATAATGCCGCCCGCTCTGCTGCCCGTGCCGCAGGCCAGGCGGTCGCGACGGCACATGTTGCCACGCATTCCCCTGCTGCAGCAAAGTACGCCCTGCAGGCGGTCTGGAGAGCCGCAGATCCCGGTGAGGCTGAGGCTGCCGTGGCTGGAGAACGGGACTGGCAGTACCGGCACCTGCTCGCGTTGAGAAGTTCAACAAATCTCAGAAATTGAGATGTCCTCTGGTTTCGAATAGTAAGGGATTCGAAGATCCGTCTGATCTTTTCAGCATCGACCCTTAAGGAACCCAGAAGGTTTTATGTCATCATCAGGGTTCTGACGAACCGACGGGATTCGTCTGAACTCCGACAACGGTGAAATGAATAATTACTTTCACCATCTCTCCCACCCCCTTATATCCCATCACATGCCAAAATAAAATTCAACGGAAATGCCGGACGAATATTCTGGTGCCCGAAACGTGGCGGCTGGCGGGATCCGGGAAGTGATGTGATGGCCCTGAAAAAATCCTATGAAGAATCGCTTACCCTGATTCTCGAACGGATCACCCACCAGATGCCCTACGATCTGGTGGAAAAATTTTCTGAGTTCAGCCATATCACCCCGGGAGACATCCACACCATCACCGGTAAAACTCCCGGTCTGGTCAGTGCGGTTGACGGGAGTAATACCATCATTGCCGAATCGGGCAGTTTTGCACTCGCCGCAATCCGTGCAGCCCATACGGATTTTTCCGGAGGGGACCGATACGCCCGTGCAATAACACCGCTTGCCGTAGTCTCGGTCGGCCCGGAAGACGAGAGCGAGGACTTCAGGATCCTTATGAGCGATTGTTTTGGCATATTTCCTGGCCCGGACCTGAAAAACAATGACGCAGAACGGGTGTCGGCGATCCTCCGTGATACCCTTGAATACTGGATAGCACTTCACCAGGCACAATCGCTGCCGGCAGGATCGCTCCTTCTCCTGGATGGTGCATTACGCGTAACGGACCAGAATCATGATCCCATCCTGCAGGAAATTATCCGCACAGCACAGAACCGGGGCGTGCTCCTTGCAGCCGTAACAAAACGGACCCGTGCAACCTGGGGCGGGGGGCACCCCCTTCTCCCGGCAGTCGGGGGACTGGTCCGCGAATCCTCCGTGACCGGCCCGTGGTGGGTCAGGATCGGTGAACACCTCCTTGACAGTGCCGTATACAAGCGGGGTCGGCAGGGAGACCTCTATGTGGCATCGATACATCCTTCCAAAAATTTTCCCCTCAAACTGGAACTGCCGAAAGGCACTGATGAACAAACGGTTGAAATGATCATGAGCTCAATAGCTGCCTGTTCGGATGACGGGAGGATTCCCGGCTATCCCTATCCTCTCCTGGACGCCCACCGGACGGTCGTGATCGACCAGACGCTGACGGAACAGATCCGGCAGGATCTGATGAGAGGTTTTGCATCGCAGGGTATGAACAAGGAGATCTTTGATCTGCTGTTTGGTGATATTCATGATGACTTTAAACGATATTGAAAATACTGATACGACAAAATTCCGTCTTATCGGAAAGAGTGTGCTGGGATACCGCTTTATCGTGCCGCACGATGCAGAGCTGTTTGTCGGAGATATCATAAAAATAAAAGATGCAAAAAAGCAGTTCACGTTCTTTGCAAAAGTCATCGATCTATTCCACGAGAGTAATTTTGCTGATAAGAACTGGGATACCCGGCCGTTTTCCGAGCATTTCTATGGGCTTGGCGAAGACGTGTTCATCGGGGTTGAGGCAGTCCCTCTCGGATTTATTGACGACTCCGGGACGTTCAGGAAGCCCCGGACAATCCCGATAAAATTTTCCGAGGTTACTATTCCCGATGCCGGGGATTTTGGGTTTCTCACTCACGTCATGGGAGATATCGAAGTCGGGGTTATGAGGACGGGTCAGGGAGTGCTCAGGGAGGTCCCCGTCAAGATCCACAGCAAAGTTCTCCCCCAGCACATGGGAGTCTTTGCTACCACCGGCATGGGCAAGTCCAATTTCATGAAAACGTTCTGTGCGTCCTGCATGAAAATGCAGCAGTTCGGTCTCCTGGTCGTCGATCCCCATGGGGAATATGTCCGGGGGGGCCTGTCCAGCACGGGAAAACGGACGCTCGGCCTTCTCCATTACACGGAAGGCAGGGACGGCCTTGTGGTTTTCACTATCAGCGATAGTGACCGTAAGAAGTACTCGCTCAACAGCCTCTGGCTCGACTATGAGGATTTCCGGATGACGGATCTGAACCTGCTGTACGATTCCTCCCAGGCCCAGAGGGATGTGATCGAAACTCTCGAAGAGATCCCGGGAAAAGACGTGATCCCGTTCTTCCTTGCAGCAAACGTGGATACCCTTCAGGATGAAGTGAGGGAGAACCGCTATACCGGACCATACCCGGATATTGCGAATAAACTCGGTGCGTTCCAGCCCGGAACCCTGCAGGTCATCCAGCGCCGGCTCAGGTATATCGTGCAGGGCAACCGGAAATTTTTCCGCGAATCCGGCTCCTGCATACCGGAGATCCTCCGGCACCTGCACGATCATAAGGTTGTCCTGATTGATATCCCCCGCATGGGAGAACGCAGCGAGCTTTTCGTTCTCTCGATGATCACCCGCCGGATCCTGCAGGCACACCGGAAATCCGCAGAGGAATTCGGTATGGAAAGCGAACCGGCTGAGCAGAAAAAAGTGCTTATCGCCCTTGAAGAGGCCCAGCGGGTTCTGGGGTCTGGCGGATCTTCCACGCAGGTCTTCCGCGAATGTGCCATGGAGGGCCGGAAGTTCGGCGTAGGCCTCTGCGTCATAACCCAGCAGCCGAAAAATGTCGACCCGAAGGTACTGGCACAGATCAATACCTTCGTTGTTATGGGCCTTGGCGACCGGGGCGACCGCGAGATCATCATGGGGAGCGCCAAGCAGGATCTCAGCAGGATGGAGATCGAGATCCAGACCCTAGACCAGGGTGAGGCTATCCTGTCTACCATCGGTATACCTTTCCCGGTCAGCACGAAGATCCACGAATACGAAGAATACATTACCCGGCTCAATACCGACAAGAAGAAAGACATCCGCAAGGGACTGGCGACCGGGTTCTGAACCGGCATTCCGTTCCCCGGGAGAACTGCAACGGACCGGTACGGATCATTACGCATATGAAAGAACCGGTTCATACTATCTTGAATACCAAGGCCACACCATGTTCGATAAGGTCCTCATTCCTACCGATCTGTCAGAAATGTCACAAAAACTCATTGCATGCGCAGACAGTATCCGGCAGGTAAAAGAGGTTGTCCTGCTCCATGTCATCCGCAACGGGAATGTTTCGGGGCAGGAACAAAAAGACGTTGAGCGACAGCAGGAACTCATCAGGAACCCGGATATAACGGTGAGATGCATCATCGAAGAAGATGACGGGGTGGACATCCCGGTAGCGATCCTGAAAACGGCAGAGGTCGTAAAACCATCGCTCATCATCATGGGGGCACGGAAAGGGATCCTGAGTAAAACCCTCCTCGGCCGGGGCGGTACCGAGGTTCTTACCCGGAGCCGGACCCATGTCCTCATCATGCGGTTTCCCGGACAGGGTCTCTTTGCTGCGCATCCGCAAAAGACTGAAGATCCGCTCTTCTCCCGTATCCTCTTCCCGCTCGATTTCTCCCGGCCCGCAAACGAAGCGCTGAAGGCCGTTGGCAGAATCGGGGGAGTCTCTGAGATCATTCTCCTTCACGTAGTCCGGAAGATCGAAGAGGTAGACCGGATGAACCTTGTTGCAAGAGAAGTGGAAAAACGCCTCTCGGCCGCACGGGAAACTATCAAAGCGGATTGTCCTGAAATCAGGGTTAAGATGATGGTCCGTTTCGGTAACCCGACCATCCAGATCGCGGCTGTCGCAGATGAAGAAGCGGTAACACTCGTCATGATGTCCCGGTACGGGAAGATGGACTATATCCGGAAAGTCCCGCTCGGTACCACGACATCGAAGGTTACTGCGCAGATACCGCAACCCGTGCTGGTCATGTTCACCCGTATCCAGCTGGAGATCCACGCACGCGAGCTTACCCCCTCCGAGTTCTATCTGGCCGAGAAGATCTGGTTCGATTATCACCAGACAAAATCGGACCGGGAGCATGACCGGATCTTCGCCGTTTTTATCGAAGATACACCGGTCAGTGTTGCCCGGTGCAAGCGGCATGACGACGGGTATGAGGTAGACGGGATCTTCACGTGGGAAGAATTCCGGGGAAACGGGTACGCCAGGAATGCTCTCGATGTCCTGATCCGGGAATGTGGCAACACTGTCCTCTCCATGTACGCAGTACTGCATCTCGTGGATTTCTATGCATCATTCGGGTTTGAACCTGTCCCGGAAAAGGATCTGCCCCTGACGGTCCGGGAGAGGTATTCATGGGCTATGGGCGACATGAAGGGTGCAGATGTCTGCCCGATGATACGGATGCCGGCCCGGGAAAATGATGCTGTCGGATGAATATTCATTGTTCACCTGGCGGACAGCCGCCCGGCTGAGAATGTCCGAGGCCTCCATTGCGTTTCTCAAGGAGGAGGAGAAGCAGGATCTCCCCGGGATGTTTGTGACCAACGCAGTAATGTTCGGAAAAACGCTGCTTAAAAAAGAGCCTGACCGTTTCATCAATTACGAAAAAATTTCTCCACAGTTCCCGCGAACGTCAAAACGTGCAGGATGTTTTCTGCAGAGAATTTTTACGTGATCCTTTCCTCAATGCAGGTTCCTTCTTGATCCGGATGTAAAAAAAAGACCATGTCCTGTCACTACGCTTCCAGCAGCTTTGTTGCAAATACCTGCGATGCAAGCAGCGACGGCCGGTCCGCGGGCGATGCATGCCACGCGGCGCTGTACAGCAGGAGCAGGGCATTATCCATCTGCCTCTCAAACTCCCGTTCAGGGTCATCCGATACGGTGAGGGGTTTTGCCAGCAGGGTGGCATCATCAGGCAAAAACATCAGGCAGGTCACCGGGCGGGGCTGGTTTTTATCGAGGAGTTCCGCGTGCTGCCGGAGGATGGAGAATGCGCGGACAACGGGTTCCGGTGTTCCGTCACGGCACACTGCTGCATGGGACACTTCGGCTGCTGTGTGGTATTCCCCCTCGGCAAAACGGATAAATGCGAGAGCGGCACTGTGCCCGGCAACCGGGTCGAGTGCTGCAAAGACATCGCGGGTGGATTCAACATAGGCTGAAAACGGCCCGGTCTCCAGTTCGGTTCCGGAAGCTCCCCCCGGAGTGCCTGCACCAAAACGGTGAAACAGCCTGGCTGTAAGGAGCGAGAGCCCGCTTGCATAGATCAACTGGAGCGCTACCCCCCCGGTATAGTCGATGGGTGTTACAAGGAAAATGAACCCGTAGATTGGCGTGGAGAGCGCAACGATGTCCTTATGCAGCCGGGTCCATGCAAAGTACGCGAGAAGGCAGGAGGCAAAAAAGCCACCGAGTGCTGCGTACTGGATATCACCGAGCAATCCGGCGTTATGGAGAGCCATTCCCGCAAGGGTACTTCCGAACGCGAGAATGGGCACGAGCACCGCGCCAAAATACAGGCTGCGGTTGGTGCCCGATGGTCTGAACGAGGTATCTGAACTGGTCATACTGCACGCTCCTGCATATCACAAACCTGTTCCCAAAGATCCGCGGGGGGGATTACGGACAAGGAAGAGGTCTCACTCATCGGTTGCCGCTTTGGCATCATTCTTCCGGATCGATACACAGTTGACAACGGGTTCACCCGTCACGATATACCGGCGGATAACCTGCCCGAGTACCTCAACCACGTCGTTCACTTTGATATCCTCGTCCGGGCTCGTAAACATCTTGACCGAGATAGCACCGGAACGGTCGGCAATCGAATACTGGGGACGGTTCAGGAACTGGAAATGGACGCGTTCAACCACGCCGTTGATCCGCACAACCTTTCCGATCATATTCTCATTGATCAGCCTCACCCGTACGGGTTTTGCCTGGCGCTCATACTCCGGTACCAGGTCTGCGTACTGCTTCCGGCTCATATAGTTGAGCGCAACGGGGATGACGAGGAGCATGAACAGGCACGGGATCAGCCAGAAAAGGTTTGACCGTACATCAGGACTTAAGAAGGCGGCTACGACAAGAAGAATGGTGAAAACCACAAACACCCCGATTGAGATGTTTGAAATTTTCACATTAATGGTTCCGATTTTCATGAAAAAAATAATAGGTGGTTAATCTACTTCAGTGCTGCGATCTCTTTCCTGAACGCAACCCAGTAGATGACACCGACGAAGAACAGGCCTCCGACGATGTTACCGAGCGTAACCGGAATAAGGTTTTGCATCCACATGCTAATCCAGTCTGTCTTGATTGCAGCACCGGTGATGCCTGCAGTCATGATACCTGCCGGGATAAAGTACATGTTTGCAACAGAGTGTTCGAGGCCGCTGGAAACGAAGGCCATGATCGGGAACCAGATCCCGAAGAACTTACCAACTGCGTCATCTGCACAGATACCGAGCAGGATAGCGAGGTTGACAAGCCAGTTGCAGCCAATTCCCTTGAGGAATGCTGAATAGAAACCCATTAAGCCGACATAACCGGTCTTTGCTCCTGCAATGGCCAGTGCCCTGCTGCCGAACGCTGTGATTGTCGCGACACCTGCGGCATCCCATGTGACATACGGACCGTTTGCCATGATATATGCCCATGTTATGGAGCCGATAAAGTTGCCTATGTAGACAAAGACCCACAGCTGCATGACCTGCATCCAGCTGATCTTATGGATGAACGCGGCCATCGGGGCGAGCATTGCGTCGCCCGTGAAGAGCTCGGCACCGGTAAGGACGGTGATGATAAGCCCGACCGGGAAAACCGCACCCAGGATCAACTGTGACATACCTGCTGATGCGAAACCGCCTGCTATTGGCGCAGACACGTTAGCAGCAATCTGTGCCGGGGTCAACGCTGCATACGTAATGCCTGTACTGCAGACTGTTGCGAGAGCGGCACCCATGCCGATGTATGCGCCGGACATGAACCCGCGAAGGACCATGTTCCAGGCCGGCAGGCCGACTTTGTACTTTCCGGCATCTCCTGCCTTTGCAGTAATTGCTACCGGGGGATGAAACACCATTTTTTTACACACCTCTAGAGATTCACCTATACCAGCAACATATTAAATTACATCACGGATAGGTCAAGTTACTCTCTTTTGTGTGGATATTAATAATTTTCGAATTGTTTGCGAATCAGACCGTTATATTCGGGTAATTCATAAAGAGTCCGGATCGGAAGGTAAATCGTGTTATATTTACTTTATGCAATGGTTAGGGAAGTTTCATAACGGGGTAATCCGCTGTGGGCCGTGATGCATTCTGTCGGGGAGCACGACACCGGCATCCGCCCGGACGCGCAACCCGTTTTTACGGCGGAAATGCGTAAGTGTCCGGGTGCCCGGCCACCGGCAATATCAATACCGGGGGACATACGGGAGTCATGGTCGGTTCCCATCCATAATATTCAAAACCGTTGGCCGGAAATATCATATACTGTTTCTCATTCCCGAGGCACCAGATGAAATATTCCGCTATCACGGGCCCGATCTTCGAGCAGCATGACAAGGAAGGGCATGTCGAGAGCCAGGACCGGCTGATTGGCATCATCGACCGGCTGCCCGGGCATGTCTCCCGTCGTGACCCGGTACCTGCCGCCCCGGGAGATATCGAACGCGTCCACCATCCGGGGTACCTGAAATGGCTCCGCCAGCAGTGCGAACGGAACCGGGAGTATGACTTCCTCCGGGATTCTGTTTACATCGGCGG